>Ga0136643_10018379_pt1 | contig 10541 bp, 2 predicted proteins | sample TergutLab28metaG_FD_96883 | JGI IMG/M metagenome (GOLD analysis project Ga0136643, IMG submission 96883) | Labiotermes labralis P1 segment gut microbial communities from Petit-Saut dam, French Guiana - Lab288 P1 (version 3) (version 3) | ecosystem: Host-associated > Arthropoda: Insects >... | reverse complement strand
TTGCGCTGACCACGTGACACCCCTCTATCCGCAAAAGTTGGCACTAACTTCGCCGACCGGCGGCGGCCGCTCTGTCGGTATAGTTCGCGTGCGGACTAAGGCCACGGAGTTTAGTTTTAGAGGTATAGCTCCACTCATTCTTAACCTCGTCGCTAGCTAAACCAACTTTCCAATTGAATTGGACGCTGGGTAAGCCCCAGAGTCGGTCTGGCCTTTCTGGAGACGAGGAGAAATTCTGAAAGTGAAATCCCGTTTTTCCAAGATGAACAGCACACAGAATGTGATATACAAGGCTTAGACATTGAGTTTCTATGCCTGTGACAAATTCAGATCCGTTTTGTAACTTAGTGACTATTCAAAAACTGCGATATGTTATTTTAATTAATACCTAATCAATAAAAAACATTGTGCAACAAGTCGGTATTAAGTATTATATGTGCGATACAATAAGATTAAGTTTTGTTTTAATGTTAGTGACGTTAACAGAACTCTTTTAGTAAATGTCACACTTGTATTGTGACTAATGTGGCAGTTCGCAATATGTGCGGTTTCTTTTACCTCACACACGGGTAAAGATCAACGTAGGAGCGGACATATATATATATATATATATGGCATTAATATCACAACAGTTTTTCACACTTAGTTGTTATTTTCTAGAAACACAAATATTTCAAATTGATGGTAAATTAAACAATTGTAAACAGTGATAAATGAACTTTCCCATTCTATGTTCGTTCCTTATGTTATGTAGCAGTTGTACAGATTATAATAGAATTATATTCGTCTAATACAAAACTATGCACATTGGCATAGCCTTAAATTGTGCGCAGGAAAATAATATGCTCCTTGCAGCACTTCCTTCTGGTTCGTATCGCTACGCCTGTTGACACTCGTTCTTTGTGTAGTAAGCTTATACCACCATCGAATTTTCTAATCGCTTTGCGATTTTTTTTTTTTATTCCTTTCTGAAATTATTTCTACATCAACATTCCTGTTGCCGAGTTCCATGATCAGTGCGTCCTCCTTAAGACTTATGCCTGTACAATTCTGAGTGGCTACTTTTGAAGTCCCTGATGGTGTTTTGCTTATTTTTCCTTGCGATTTTTCTGTGTAATGTATCTTGCAAGGTTAGCAGCCTTTCGCAAGACAAGTCTAATGGCGTGAGTCACTGGCAGGTCAGTCCTATTTCAATCCTTAACGGCTTGCGATCTTGAAGGGAACATATTCTAGGGTCTAAATCTTAAACAGTTTCACTTCGTTGTTGTTGTTGATGATGATGGTGATGATGATGCTGTTAGTAATGATGAAATCTATACTGTTCATCGAAATTAATGTATAATACTTGATTCAAAAGGCCGACCTTAGAATAATGCACATGTAAAGTTGGCTTAAAAGTAATTTTTGAAAATAAGTTCAATATTTGTACCTACATATCCAACCAGACGATACTCATACTCAGTTCGGACAAGTATTTTTTTATGTTACTAATGAAATATAATATAGAAATAAAAGTGATGCAATAGTGATTTTAGGCTTCCGCCACAGTGAAAGTGAGATCTTTGCTCTTCTGGGATGTTACGCAGCGTCAAATGGTAATGATTGACTCATGAAGATGGTACCGACAGGTTGTCCCGAAACTTTGTAATACCAAAGCACGCTGTGTAACATCACAGAAGATCGTCAAGTGAAACATATTGAATAGTTGTGGTTACACATTGTCGATAAAAAGCGAAGCTGCTAAGATTTATTTAGGTCCATCTATCCGAATTTTCCAGGAGGGTCGGAGGAGGGGGGGTTAATTACTGTCACGTGGAGAATAATTACCATGTGACGAATATTATCCCTAAAATTTCATTTCCTTCTAACTGACAACCGAATGTTTGACGATCTTTTCCTGTTGATCTTAGGTTAATAAACTGAACCTAACATACGCTACACTGTTTGGTAGGAAATTCCCTGCTTTAGTGTTTTGGTAACTCATATTATCGGGTTTAAATTCCAAATGGTAGATACGAAAATTAATTAGTTGCGTTTTTAACTAGCCCGTTTTGTAAAGTTGGCTAGTTACAAACTCAAAGGAAACGCTTCTCATTCATTACATAAATCATGTTATTTTGGCAACAAATTACGACACTATGATCATTTTTCTGTAAATGCCTGCACAAAGGAAAATATATGTTAGGCAAGACCAAAATGATGCTAGCGTAAACAATATCGCCGTGACGTAGCGTTTCTGGTCCATGCTTGTCTCTACCAATTCCTTATACTTTGACATCTTAACTGACTGAATGAAAGAAGCAACCGCACTTTGCATCCGCTCATATTGAATGAAATAGCAGCAATCTGGCTGCCCAGAGTTCGGAATATTAGCGACCTCACAGTGGGGAGGCCTGAGTTCCGTGTCAGGGTGTTCCATGTGGATCATACAATAGACGCAGTAGGTTGAGACAGGTTTTCCCCCAGAGACCGTTTACAGCCCGCAGTTTTTCACACATTATCACCCAATCATAAGAATAAATTATAAAATAGTCTACTGCCATATCTTCCTATCCACAGACTACTACACAAATGAAATAAAGTGAAATGCCAACTTGATGCAACAAGGTAATTTAATTGATGTATTCTCAGCTCGACATGTTTCGGGTACATACGCCCATCATCAGGAGCGTTAGATGTTGAGTTGCAGCATATGGTCGTGTTTACGGTGCGGATGGTGCCGTGCGACGGCACCATCCGCACCGTAAACACGACCTACGCAGCGGCTTTCAAGACCATAACTCATCCAAAAACTCGGTGCAGAAAACCATATGCTGCAACTCAATATCTAACTCTCCTGATGATGGGCGTATGTACCCGAAAAATGTCGAGCTAAGAATACATCAGTCAAATTACCTAGTTGCATCAAGTTGTCATTTCACTTTATTTCATGAGGAAGATGCACGGTCAAACAGCCCTCAAGTTATTACACAAATACAAAGCAGAAATATAATTGAAGTACATTTCTAACAAGGTTGGTCATGTTTAGGAGATTTCAGATGCTCACAGCGGTGCTGAGTTCACATCTTCTGGGATGTGAAACTGTGTCTTTGGGCGAGTGGGTTTCCGACGCTTCGAATGGATAATACTGCGTCCGTGTTCAGAATTAAACAATCGAAGTAGAGTAGCAGTATACCAAATCTTCTTCGATTGCTTGACCCTGAAATGACGATATTACGATGTTCTGTAACGTCTGGAACTATTCGTCCAACGATACAAAGTCACATCCAAGAAGACTTGAATTTTCGAAGTCATTTGTCAAACACTCTTCCATGTCCGGAGCCAGATGCATCCAGTCCCAATCTTCGTACTTATTGGAGGTGAAGTTTGATACTTTTAGTCATTTACACTTAAGTTTTATATGTTTCTTGGCCAAAATTTTATATACATTCCCGATTTCTCCCATACATATTACATGACCTTACCATTTGACCTACCTTGATTAGACGTGAAAATCCTTATGAAAATTTCTCCACGCACTTGTTAGTTCCTCCCTCTTTGTTCCAAATGTTTTCTTAGTATCCTCTTCGCATATGCCCATGTCATCTTACCTGCTTAATGGCAGACCAAGTTTCACACCCATAAGAACAATATAGGCCAACAAAATTATTGGCATTTTATTACATATCACAGTGTCACATGTGAACTACATTAAATGAAGCACAAAACACAAGCTATAAACATTGTTTTTGTTCACAAGTTTCTAGAATATCAGGGACAAAACTAACTCCATGCAACAGAATCCTTCTTGAGAAGCTAATTGGTTCTCAGCCGGTCAAGAATTTCCCCGCATTTGGAACTCGAAGGTTCATTACCGCACTCACAAGTGCCCGCCACCTGTCCCTATTTTGAGCAGAATAGCAGCGACATATTTAACCAAACTTCTTGCCAACCTAAAGTGGCATCTCCCCTAGTAAATGCAAAACAAATTACATTGATTATTTTAGTCAATATACTTAGATTCAGCTGTAGTTGGCAATTTGCATTCACCAAAATTGATGCTGAAGTCTGTTTGTGTCACGTGGCATCAGCCGGTAACCCAGTGGGTTCGCCCAACAAACACTCGCCACTGCACAGTGTATGACATGATTCAGCTATTCTATGACTGTGACGGACGGGCGGGAAATTAGTATTGCCGCAAACTGCCACCTAGGCTGAACGAGACGAGTAACTCATTGTTGCGATGCAGTGGATCCCCGTTGTGCTTGTAATAAGTCAATGGATATTAGTTATTTACCGTCAAAGACGGCCACTTATTGTATTCAACGGTGCTCAGCAGTGCTACATGTTACGATCTATATCACCATGGTCGTATAGATAGCAACATGAAATCAATAAATTGCTGTCTTTGACGGTAAATACAAATTATCATCGAATGACTCACAGTTGGACTCTGCATTGTACGAGAGGGAATTTTAAAGTGTTTCGAACTTAATCAGTTCCGCCCTTTTTAGTCTATAGCTAATATTTTGGTTTCGTCCTATATGAATCACCCTGTATGAGTTAGTGTACTGAAATTAGAACAGTACTGAGAAGTACTGGACCGCTTAGAAGCCCTAGTCTTAGAAGGGAGAGTAAAATTAAAATGTATCTTAGAAATGTGGGGTGGGGTGGCATGAATTTTATTGATCTGGCAAAGGGTAGGGACAGGAGCGGTCTCTTATGAAGACATTAATGATATTTTGGGGGCCATACAAAGCGGAGGATATCTTGGCTAGCTGAAGAAATATTAGTTTTTCGGGAGGATCTCAGCGCTATGGATTCCGTAAAATATCCTACAACATGCTATCACAGTCAGCAGCTAAAAGACGTGCAAAATTTGAATATTATTTACGTGAGCTTTGTAGGTTTTCGTCCGCCATAGCGGTCGTACAGAATTTATATTTCAATATTTAAACCCGCGTTGCCAAATACGAACGAACGTAGGAAGACTCTCCTAGAAAATAATTATATATATTTAAACAACAATGAAACTTACTACATTTTTAAGACTCGCTGCATAATCACTTTATTTTTCAAAATGGTCCTCATTTTATAATTTTATATTTTTTTTGTACAAATAATACTCAGGCTCTGTGCAAACCATGTGCTCCATTTGGGTATTTACCTTGTTAAGGAAAGGGTTAATAAACTTATGGTAAGGGTTGCGTTTTGGTGGTTATTTAACATATTGCATGCGCCTACATACACCGAGTTATATAAGTGTACATACATTACTGAGCAGGCTGGTATAATTTCATCAATTTAAGTCTGTTCTCAAAAGACACGTGTTTTGATTCTCGAGTAGATTAAAAAATGTAAGCTTCTTGCGGGCGTTGTCCTGTAATCTTCTGTTAGGTCAATTCAGGGCATGCCTGGCATACATATATCGTGTGTAATAAATGTGTCTTTTCTTAGCTTCACCCACACCACCAGGAAGTCTAAACACTGAGTAATTGAGGCTTTATCAAACTGGGCAAAAGGCCAGACAGCCTTTCAACCAACTGTCTGGTCTGTGGGTGACCAAACAATCACACGATCTAACACAGTAAGACACTAGCAGGCCATCTTCCTGAACACGTAGCTGTGTCTCGAAGGCCTAGAGAATTTTTGTGGTGTGTGAAACAGTGTTGTTTAATGTTTGCTGAATAACGTTTTGGAGGAATATATACTACGTAGCTTCCATATTCACTGTACCCAATTTTACTCTGGAGGTGGCAGTAGCAGGTTCAAAAGAAATGTAACCACCACTTTCACAGCCGTGAAAACCTAAAATCTCGTAGCTGTATAATCAGTTAGATATCCTACCGCTTGGATACTTAATGATCCTCCCCAAAATTAAGTACAGAATCTAACAGTTTCTTTTTTCTGGATCGTGCTACGTTATTCCATAGTCAAAAAAAGGGGGGAACAGCTCACTTTTGATGTGGCAGACTTTAGTTAATTGACCTTACTTCAGTTCAGAAAATATCTATCATATTTTACGGTTTTTTTGTGGAGTATTATTTTTTGCACTTGGTCATAATGTCTAAAAGTGACTGTAAATTACTTACATTCATTCCTTGGTCTGCCTTACTACCCTTCCATTGCCTCATCCAAAGCCAGTTCTCCACAGAGTGCGATGTAGTGCTTCCTCTTTCAAATTCCAGTATCCTCTCCTTTCCTTAAGATCATCCAGTAGGTGCTTCAGTCTTCTTCTTCGTCTTCCCTTTGCTTCTAATCTTTTCTTCAATGACGTGTTTTAGAAAGCAGTTCCAGCGCAAGACGTGACCAATCCAATTGGTCCTACTTCGAGTAACCTAACATTATGCATCCTTATTTCACCACAATGTTACCGAAACATAGCGCTTACGAAAATTACACACCAGAAAATTATATTTTTGTAGCTAAGGTACCCATTATTTGTCAGTGTGGCTCTGAAATGGAGCTGCATAAAAACTTTTAGTGGAAATCTTCCATATGCGAGTTGAATAAAAACTCTGTCCAGAGGCTTAGGCGCTCGATCCAGAGAGACAAACGGAAGGACGGACAGCCACGACCCGCACACAAAGTGCTCTTTATTTTGTTTTCCCCAACTGCATGACAGTGCAACTTCGAACATTTCCTATGCCAATAGTGAATACAGCAGCATGACATGTGACTTTTCTTGTAGGAACTGCAGCTGTCACCAGCATCGAAGAGCTATGCGCTGTGGAAGGACACTCCAATTCCCATATATATTGATTTTTATTTCTTCAACTGGACAAATCCCGAGGAGCTGTTAGAAGAAAATTTTAAACCTGCCCTGGTTGAACTCGGCCCTTACAGGTTCAAGTAAGTAGACATATTTGACCCGGAAAGAATTCTGATAGAGTTCTCGGAAGGCATATTTCAAAATGTAGAGATTTTCTGGAAAGTCCAAATGAAGATAAACTTCTTATTCTCTTAGGAAGCAGAAATTATATTCTGACACTGCGTAAGCACATTTCCTTGCAGTCATACATTTCGACACAGCCGCTTTTTAGAACCACTCTCTGACCTTCTTTATATGCTGACATAAGTGACCCGTACCTTCGCTTGGGATACTGGCGGTTCCATAGTGCACTGTCAGACGAGTGATAGTGACATCTTTCAAGCATTACTGACCAGGAATCGTATTCCTGACATCAAAAACTCAACAAAGTCTTCTACGTATTGCGTTACAGTGACCAAAGACTTAAGATAAAGAAGGTGATTAACAGTAGTTTTACCACAGTTTTCGAAACCTAGAATGAAAACAGTGACACTGTTATGTTTGTAACCCTGTTTTAATTTTGGTGTACAAGTAGGGGGAAAATTTATATATTATAGAGAGTTAGAATTTCTATAGTAAAAAAACTGAAAATATGCAAATATGTTAGGGTACTTTGTTTAGAAGAGAATGGAAATTAACAATATGGCTGCCTCGGGAGATTTTTTTTAAAAGTAATTTGGCGTAGTCAGTAAAAGATGTTAAATATGTAAGCTGATAGGCTATTAATACAAGTACAAATTTTTGGATGCCAAAATTTATTTTTATGTTGGGACAAAAGTAAAATGGTTGAAATCACGAAAAGGCGCGTCATTTAAACAGTGATTAACAGACAAAGTTGTACTTAAATCCAACGTGAAAGAATTTTCGTGTATTTACAACCCATATGAAAGTTTTACGCATCTGTTGAACAGTAAGCACTTTGTCCAGTGTTCAGTGCTTTATATTTCATAGCCCAGTTAGTCCGTGCTTTGTATGCGTTCCTTCACTGCGGATAGCAAAATCACTCCCATTAACCAATAAAGTATTCCTGTCTTTAATTCTTAGTGTTCTTAAGTGGTATACCTATTTGGGAATTGATTATTATTAAATGCTAGTTAGTTTCCTTCAAATTACTGCATCGTCGTTGTTAAAGAAATTGCTGATAAAGGATGAACCTTTGTTGATCTCTGACCCAAAGCACTTCTTAAAAATTTTAATATTCAGACCTACATTTTGCAATGTACAACCAACATCATACTGCAACATGCCTTGTTTGCTACGGCATTTCTGGCTTGGGATCAACGGTTCATTCCTAGTGTTTTGGAATTCTGTGTGATCGGAAGTCATTCAAACAATGACCTACTGTCAAATTAATGAAGTTATTTTTTTGCTTATATATATATTTATTCATCTATTTTTTCACAACTTTTATTTATAGATTAATGATTCAGTTAGTGGGGGTTTTCAGTAGAATAGATTAAACAGGAATGAAAATTGATATAATATGAAGAAGAATGGGAAAGAATTTGGAAGTAATCTGTCGTGGCGTAATTGTAAATACTATTCCGGAATTTGAGTGAAGAGGCCGAGAAAATTTAGAGAAATCTGTCATGTTAGCCTGTCTTCGGACAGAATATGAAGCAGTGGTTCCAACTGGACTGCAATGTTAAATAACAGGCTCTAAGGTCAAAACGGAAAGATACCCACTTCTGATCATCTTTCTGATCTTCTTACGGCGGTTTTACAATCCGTTCATTCTCAATACTGATTCTGGTCATTATATAGACCAGGGGTGGCCAGCTATACGACGTACAGTAGCCGAAAATTAGAGGCAATTTAGGCAAGAACCATACACTAACAGGATAAAATCTTGTCCCTCACTGGATGGCTTCCTTTTTTCCCTGCATCCAACTACAGTAGTTTTGTTTCAATTACCTGTGAGTCTCCTTTTTTAAATATCCTTTTAATGTGCCGTTCGCGGTTAACGTTGTGTTCATCTAAATCACCTGAACACAATCTTTAGAGGACACTTGCGCGAGCCGCACTGTGGTCACCTCCCTGATATAGACTAATTTCTTCTGAGATATCATGCCATGTAGTTTGGGTTAAGAGTAACCTGCTCCCTCCCTCACAAGAGTAAGCTGATGGAGGCAGCCCGTTCCTTCGCAACGTCGGTGTATATGTACCAGACTGCACGGCATCACAGTTCAGAAGAGAGTAATTTAGTAATCATCTTATTCAAAAGTTGTGTAAATACGAGTGCGTAAACTTTGGTATCACCAACAAATTCACATTTCTCTAATCTACATATTATTTCTATTATTTAGTTTCTGCGTGTTTCGGCACTGTCACTATCCTCATGGAGCTTACACCAAGGTTTCATTAAAACATAGAGCAATGCATAATTAACAATAAATATACACGTTAATCATGCAGTTTGGTGAAATTATTATTTATATATATATATATATATATATACATACATACATAATTGTGTTGTTAATAAAATGGTAATGTAAATTTTGTGTTTTTATGATTACAAGATACATAATTCTCCGCTACATTTATTTCTTATTTACAAACGTCTATAATTTTCTGATCCAAACTGGGTATCGTCCACATGTAGTGTGTTTTGATTGGTTTATTTTGGGAGCGTGGAGTTGTGGAATTATGCATTTGTCCGTGATGTAAAGGTTTCAGTTTATCCTAATGTACAATATAAAAGGTGTGTTAGAAGTTAGAAATAAACACATTTTTACGTGGATCCATTATTATTATAATCTTACCAGGAAAAGAGCGGGCGACTCCTAGTAACCTTCAAAACATCTTTCTTTCAGAAATCGGGCAACACTGGCTACGAAAGTACTTCTGCATTTTTTGCTATATTCATTGCCCGGGCTGTTCCGTGATTTATTGGACATGAACAAAGTGGCATCGGCAGAGGATATTGCCGAATACAGACAGTTCTGCTGTAGCGGGAGATCTGGTGTTCTTGTGAGACGTAGCGTTACAAAAAAATTGCATAATAAAAATACGGCGAAATCAAAAAATTTTGCCCGGTCATCCAAATTTATATTTTCCCACTGGTCGCTGAAATGGCGTTATAGCCAACACGCATACAGAAAAAGTTCGCGTTGTGCAGAGAGCGTTCACGCATTCGGAAATCGTACTGTAGCCAGTTCGAGTTAGCGAAACACGCGTTGTAATAGAACTGACTTTTCCCCTGTCTGTGTCAATCTTCCAATAATCTGTACCCGTCTTCAACTTTACGTCTCTCGTAATAGGAATGCGTGGGTACTTCCAAAGAAATGGGTGTTATTTCCGAAATATAAGATAATAAAGGAACAAAAGTATTTCATTTAATTAGAACACCAACTAACGCACATATATAATTTTTTTTTACATTAAAACATTTAAAATCGCTCCAACATCTTTCGATCTTAAGACCACCCTCAGGGAGCCACACTGCTCTCCGCAAAAGTCACATTTTTAAAAATACACTTACTGATTGATTTTCTTATATTAACCTTTTGGCGCCAGAATTATTTTTTTAATTTTAGCACACCCTGTATATAAAATGTTAATAATACAGGAACCAAATACGTTAGAATTATGAAACAAACTGCATTTTGAAGAGAAAGAAACGGAGAGTAAATACCATGTTTAAAATATTCAGTACCTATATTTGTTGAATAAATATATAAAATGAAATTTTAGAGGTTAGCGGTGCGGTACGACCACTATAGTTGACATTAGGCGTCAAAAGGTTAAT
>Ga0136643_10018375_pt1 | contig 10542 bp, 5 predicted proteins | sample TergutLab28metaG_FD_96883 | JGI IMG/M metagenome (GOLD analysis project Ga0136643, IMG submission 96883) | Labiotermes labralis P1 segment gut microbial communities from Petit-Saut dam, French Guiana - Lab288 P1 (version 3) (version 3) | ecosystem: Host-associated > Arthropoda: Insects >... | reverse complement strand
TTCAGACCGGCCCTGGGGCCCACCCAGCCTCCTATACAATCGGTACCGGGTCTTTCCCGGGGGTAAAGTGCGGCCGAGGCGTGCTGCTGACCACTCACCCCCTCCTAGTGCCGCAGTCATGGAAGAGTACCCACCCTCTGGGCCACACCGGGCCTCTAACGGGATCATTTTACTTTTACCTTACCCTGGAATTTACAGGAGGTAAGCGCGCTGAAGAAAAGATAGAGCCGAGATCTGGATAGAAGGCGTCCTGATACTGCAGGTCTGTGAAAAAATTGCAAGTGCAGTTCATAGCGCTTTGTTGTGCCAAAAGGCATGCATGAAATGTCAGTCACTTAATCCACATTAGCACGGAACAATCCAGCGTCTTGGCTTTATTCAATTACATACACAGCTGCCGTGTTCCTGAGCTAATAACTTCCCCAACCGCTGTTCTTAGTTAAGCTTTCTTTAGCTGTGCGATAGAAAATAAATTGCTTTATAAAAATTGGATAATGGTGGGGCAAGCAGCCTGGTGATGCGGCATCAGAGTGTAAGCTAGAACATTTGCTAGGAGATCGCCACTTGTGCGGGATAATCTGTGCCTCACGGAACTGTTCAACATAAATAAAATGGAGCAATAAAAAAGTGATGTAAACAAGCAAATTCTACAGGACGGGCAAAAGTTGTTTACACGAATAGAGAGTGACAGACAGACGGACAGAGAGACAATGACTTGGACAAAAAAAACGTGATAGATGATTAGAGAAATGGATGGAGACAACCAAGAAACAGATGTACAGAGACGAAAGAAGGAAACATAAATCACGGAGAGAAACAAAGAAAAGAACAATTAACAGAAAAATGGATGAAGAGAAAATCAGTTAAAGTGCTGCTGCTAATCGCAACAGCGGTTAGCGCAGACTGCTAATACAGTTGCCAATATGGCGTACCTGCTGGGAGTTTTGAACATCTTGCGTTGACTGATATAACTCAACGGATTTTCTTATTTCGCCTCAAAATATTCGGGTACTTTTTCACCAAACGAAAACTCCCAGAATGCTCTACATATGACAGAATATTCAGCCAGTGCTTGCAAAGTTATTGCAAACAGTAGTGCCACTACCACACATTTGTTATTTGTAATTCTAATCACAAACCCCACATGTCTTCTCTCCATAGAATAAAAAAAATTCTTATAAATATTTTATTTTAATAGAAGTTCTCCTGTTGTTCTATTTAATATTCAATAAATACATTTTTTTACATGTTTCGGTCTCTACAAAACCATCTTCACGCCAATGTCAACTACAGGAAGGTACATTCAGTATATACATACATTATGGGATCCCATAGTGTTTACATAAAATCATAATAATCAAGAAAATTTTTAAGTTTAAAATTCCAAATTTAAAATAAGTACACAGAATGTATTTTATATATACTGAATGGCGTACGTAAATATTCCTATCTGTACGAGGGCAGTAGTATACAGTATATTATGTCAATAATAACTTACTAGGAGAGTGCCCTCGTACCGATGGGAATACTTACGTACGCCATTCAGTATATATAAAATACATTCTGTGTACTTATTTTAAAATTGGAATTTTAAACTTAAAAATTTTCATGATTATTATGATTTTATGTAAACACTATGGGATCCCATAATGTATGTACACACTGAATGTACCTTCCTGTAGTCGACATTGGCGTGAAGATGGTTTTATAGAAACAGAAACAGAAATATGAAGCCACAATCAATGTATTGGTGTTGTGTTAAGACGGAATAAACAATTTTATTCTTATTATTATATTTATATTTGGTATTTATTCGCGTAGAATACTATTTAAACACTGAGAAATTACACAGATATGAGCCCAAAGATTTGTTTCTATGCAGATACGTCCTGCTGCATGTAATGACTCACGTGTATTGCCCCTTTTACCGTTTGCCTCAATGCGGTACCTTTGTTGTACAGAAAGCCTGCATTCGTCCGGATTGACAGAAACAGCATGCATTCTGACGGAAACAAAAAGGGATATCACAAACGCAGTGCACTGTTTACTGAATGAAAATTACGTTACTTATCGTTAATATTTACAAATACATGTTGCGGGCTTCAAACACATACACCCGTAAACATACATAATTTCTATGCAATACATTTTCCTTTACGAGATTTTCCACCCGTCAAGACCGGCCCTGGGGCTCATCCAGCCTCCTGTACAATGGGTACCGGGTCTTTCGCGGGGGTAAAGTGCGGCCGGGCGTCCTGCTGCCCACTCACACCCTTCTAGTGCCGCGGTCATGGAACAGTACAGCTATACCTCTACCCACCCTCCGGTCCTCACCGGGCCTGTAACGGGATCATTTTACCTTTACCTTTACAATTTCTTTTAACACGACTGGGCCCAAGAGTATAGAACATCGTAATTAATAAACTTTCTTTTTCAATTAACACTTAGAGGAATATAATTTTACCTACTCCTTGGAATTTAAAAAAAAATTACATTACAAATAAGCTTATATACATTTGATCACTGAACTATCACACATACGTCGAAAGTCTCAATTTTGCTAGGTAAAGATTTAGTAGTTTTATCTCGTATACGCTGAACACTGGGTGGTGCTGTAGATAATGTTTATAACTGCTCCGTGTCTTGCTGTTTGTAGCGACGGCTATCTAGTACTTCACTCAGTGTAAATTGAAAGGATTAAAAGGTAAAGCAATCCCATTACGGGCCTGGACAGGCCTTGAGGGTTAAATGAGGTTGAGACTCCAATATTTCAAGGAAATCGGCACATGAATGTGGTAAGGTCGTCAACCCTACACACTGGCCACCTTTACCCCAGGAATATTCCTGGTACTCATTTCTGTTAGAGGCTGAGTCAACCCAGGGCCATAGTGCGGCCGGAAGGATGTCAAAGAAAAATTCCAATGACGCCATCGGGAATCGAACTCGCGGCCCTCCGGCTTTAAGTCCAGTGCCTTAATCAATTGCGCCACCGCGTGCCCCAAATTGAAAGGGTGGAAGAGTTCAAATATTTGCAACAACCTTAATAAATAAAAATTCTGTTCAGGAAGAAATTAAGAACAAGTTGAGATCAGGGAATGCTTGCTGTCATTCGGTGAAGAATCGTTTGTCTTCAAGTTTGCTATCCAAACATTTGAAGATGAAGATATACAGAACTGTAATTTTGCCTGTTCTTTTGTATGGGTGTGAAACTTGGTCGCTCACGATGAGGGAGGAACGTAGGCTGAGGTTGTTTGAGAATAGGTTGCTAAGGAGAACATATGGGCCTAAGAGGGACGAGGTAATAGGGGAGCGGAGAAAACTACATAAAGAGGAGCTTAATGATCCGTACTCCTCACCCAGTATTGTTCAGGGCGATAAAATCGAGAAGAATGAGATGGGCGGGGCATGCAGCGCGTATGGGGTAGAGGAGACGTGTATTGGTTTTGGTGGGGAAAACTGTGGGAAAGAGACCATTTGGAAGACCCAGGCGTAGAAGGATAACATCAAGATGGATCTCCAGGAAGTGGGATGAGGGGGTAAGAATTGGATCGAGTTGGCTCAGGATAGAGGCAGGTGGCGGGGACTTGTGAATGTGGTAATGAACTTTAGGGTTTCATAAAATGCTGGGAATTTCTTGACTAGCTGTAAACCGGTTAGTTTCTCAAGAAGGACTCTGCACCATGGAGTAATAAGTATGTAATTAACTAAGTAAGTAACTTCATTTTTCATGTCACGACTGGCCTGATATGAAGATACGTATTTTTTATCTCAGTAATTAACCAACTTGATGCACAGAATTTTTGTTTTACAGTGAGTTTATTTCATGCCTCTACATGTTTCGAGCACATGTGCTCGAAACATGTAGAGGCATGAAATAAACGTATTGTAAAACAAAAATTCTGTGCATCAAGTTGGTTAATTACTGAGATAAATATACTGAGATGCACGGTCAGCAAAACATAAAAAATGTAGATATGTAATTTATATCAATAAAAATAGAAAACAATTTTTTTTATCGTAACTACATATTTAGTTAACTTTAATTTGTCCTCGAGTTCGTGGAAATATAGACAATAAAATTAAATCTGAAAGAATTCATGAATTCTTCAATAAATATCGACAGAGCAGATTTCATTTGCAGCTGTATATAAACACCAGATATTTGTTAAAGCATTGCCCATTTTGCTGTGTTTCATGTGTGCATGGTCTATTGTGTCTATTGTTTCATATATTGCAGTGGCACAAAACACAATTAAATTAGCCTCCCAAGTTCCACCTTCTACTGCCACTTACTAACTTACTCCATGGTGCAGAGTCCTTCTTCAGAAGCTAACTGGTTTGCAGCTAGTCAAGAAATTCCCCGCATTTCACGGAACCCGAAGGTTCATTACCGCACTCACAAGCGTCCGCCACCTGTTTTCTACTGCCACTACCAGGTTAAATTAAAACTGTTCAACAGTTCCATAAACGAAATATCTGTGCGGAATAAAGAACAAGTTTCCTTTGCATGTGTTACCTTAAGCCACTTCGTACAAAAGACGCAAATACATACAGCATTATTTCGTTCTTTAACGGCACTATCAAGTATTGAAATAAGGTACATTCATACAAGGTTTTGGTGTCGAAATATAAAGGAATGAAAGAAACTGGAAGACCTAGGCTTAAACGGAAGTATGAAATTAAAACAGACAATGTTAATACAAATCCAACCAGATGCAACGGTATGCAGGTATTTATTTACTGCAAAGTCACTCTTCATGTTTCGGGTGTCACAGCACCCATCATCAGGAGTACTAAAAACTGTAACCGTAACCTCCGGTACAGGTCATAATATCGGTACAGCTACTTCCCTCCAACGTTGCCTGATCGGGACTGGTTTCTGCGAGTCGTGTGGAAGGTATTGATACCGGAGGTTGCGGTTACAGTTTTTAGTACTCCTGATGATGGGTGCTGTGACACCCGAACCATGTAGAGTGTCTTTGCAGTGAATAAATATCTGCATACTGTTGCATCTGGTTGGATTTTTATTAACATTGAATTGTGATGCACGGAACCTGAGTTAAAAAAATTAAAACAGACCTTAACGAAAGAGGAAGAGGGGGCGCGGACTAAATCTTACTCTGGATAAGGACAAGTGACGGGAATATTTTAATACCATCATGAAACTTCGGGTTTCATTAACTGCAGAAGGTTTCTCGATGAGCTGAGGAACCATCAGCTCCTCAAGAAGGATTCTACAGTTAGTCAAATGGTAACAATATCAAGCGTCTGTGATTGACGAATGACTTATTTTGGAGCACAGAAAAAATGTTAGTGACTGGGCAAAACCAAAGTTTTCAGAGAGAAGCCTAACCAATTGCCATCTTGTCCACCACAAATCCCAGACGTAATGGAAAGGGATCGAAATCGGGCATCCACGGGGAAAAAATGGTTATTAACTGCCTGAGCCAAGACACAGATATGTTTTATCTCGACATTTCAAAAATACTGTTCTTGCTTGTAAAGCAGTATTTCGTCCTGGCGTGCCTATGGTTTTACACAAATCTTCATTAAGGGGGTAAAAGCTAACTAACAAATAACAAAATAAAATAAGACGGTTTCAAAAGAGAAAATGAAGTCGATTGCGGTGTGTCAGTGTTTACTCATGCACTCTGTGGACACACTGCAGTGTCAACAAACCGTAATGTTGATCAAATATTTGTAACAGCAGTTGCTTTCCAACACACAAAACTGGTAGCTGCACACGACACTCCGATACCGCCTGAACGGCGTGTTGTCTAGTCCAGACACTGTACAACACGCAACACTGTGAGCTACACGCGACACTCGCAAAATGTGAGGTATCTAATGCTAGTTAGCAGCTACTCCATTTGTCCGTCTTGGATTTTCAACGGACATACATAATCTCGCCCCCCATCAAAGTTCTGTCCACATTACCCAGACAGTACACGCTCTTATAACGTACACAAATGCATCGGAAAAATCTCGCAGCCTGGCTAAACAGGATCGGACTACTTTGTGTCCGTTGGATTAAAATTCAGTGCGGTACACTGTCAAAAAATGTTATCTCACCAAATTCTGGGCTGTTTCATGCGTGCTACATGTCTCATTTGCTGCAACTCTCTGTAACAATATAGGTGAGTTCAAAGTAAACAAAGAGTGGTGGAAGGAAAGAATAGTTTGTCCTGTCGTCATTCGCTATTCCTCTGCTTCGTTCACTTCACGCATCTTTTATCACATGACGCTAAAACATAACTTCACTGGGTTCCACCCCCGGTATAGGCAATCCTCTCCCCCTTTCCCAACCGCAGCCTCCAACTGCCCCTGCCTAGCTGCGCGCAGGCTCGTGGTTCGAGCTGTGTACAAAAGGTTGCCTACCTCACTGGCGCGCGTCAGTCAGCTGTCGTCGACCGACTACAGGTGACGCGACGCGACACGTCTCTCAGTCTCTCTCTTTGCTTGTTTCTCGTCGCAACGAAACATCACTAGGTTCTCTTTCATTTTCGCGGAGAGTCACACTGATGTGACCCTCTCGCAGATATTTGCCTAAATCACTACTACTGCCAAGCCTTGCTTGGTGTTCCGTTTAAAAGAAATACTTTTTATATCAGTTTCAAACATGTTGCAGTAATTCTGTTTCCGAGGCACTATCCGCGTATTCACGTTTTTTTTTTTCATTTTTTCTCTTGAATTTTAATTTATCGACTAAATTAATGTAGTAAATCTCACAGAAAGATGACAAACATCTGACAAATGACGTTCGAAAAGGTACGTTAACTCAATGCAGGCTTCAAAATTCACTCTTCTCTTATTACTTTATTCACCGTCTATAAGTGCACTCATTTCGTGGACAAAAATGTAAGAACCAAATATTTTACTATCAGGTCTAGCTAATACTGTCGGTCAGTACAATGTTATACAGAGTGCTTCACACTGTCTGTCTCTAGAGACACCTTGAAAGTTTTAAAATTTCTTTATCGTCGGCTCTGTTCTTGAGAGCCAAATCATAGTGCACATAGACCGAAAAAAACGGCCTAGCACATTTGCAGTAAGGAACTGTTAGGAGGGACATTGTCCCTTCTTTAAAAGTCCTCACATTGTACGTCCGTTGTTACTGAATATATTTTGAAGCGACCAGAAGACAAGAAAGAGAAAGACGTTTCAAAGTAACATCTGACTGTCTGCAGCTACAACTGGGAGCAGGGAAGCCACAACTACCGCAACAGCAGGTACGTTCAGTGTCAAGCTAATGTAAAGTTATTTGGAACTGGTAGTTGAATTGGGAATCACTGTGTATGGTGAATAACCCTTGAAAAAATAAGATTAACCTGAATTATAGTCAGCTCGTACCGCGCAGTAAACATCCTTCGACTCGGTTATAGAAACCAATCAGTTAAGGCAGTGTGCGGGAATAATCTCTGTTTGTTCTGAGATCCCTATGAAACCTGTAGGTCAACATTGTGGGCAGAAAGTAGAATTGATGAATGTTAAACCTGGTGACTTACAAAGCAACCAATGGGCCTTAAAATATTATAGTAAAGTGGAAAGAATGCCCAAGTAAGTACTACTCCCGTAATGTCACCTAGCTTAGTCAGTCTCGGCCGAGAAAATAACCGGCCACAATGGCAACAAAAGTCAACTTGCTGAGTATTAATTTTAAACCGATCATTTTATAAAAGCCGTCAATCTTTGTTTAACCAGATTATTTCCATTTAGTGTTGTCCGAGTTCTTATTTGTTCCCAATTCAGTGCCAAAAGAAGGTACAGTAGAACTCCACTTCTCCGTTTGTAGGGTCGGCGAGCCATCCGGATAAGAATAAAATCCGGATAATTGCATTTTTTTTGAAAACGGATTCCATTAGCAGTTTTAAGTTCGGCTGTTACTATTTACAGTATGTACCTGCGTCTAAAACTGGCAATCACGCCGGATTTGACGTTCTAGAAGCCACAATACTGTACTGTACTTGATCCGATAACCGGTAATTTCAAGGCAAGTTACCTTCGTAAATTTCGATAAATTCACCAAAAGGGCCAAGCCGATTCGGATAATTGACGATCCGGATAACCAGAGTCCAGATGAGTGGAGTTCTACTGTATTTTATATCAGTGTTACAGGTACCACAGTTTATATCAGTGTTACAGGTACCACAGTTTTCTCAAGCAAAAGAATGCTGGTGTCGAAGGGACATGACAGACAATGTCTCGAAGCTAGATATATATTTAATATAAATTCCACTTTGTTCTACAGGCATGTACGGATTTTGGTAAAGAGATGCAACCTGCTGTCCATTAACATTGTCAGGTCATTGTTGTTACCGTGTCTGAATTGTGTCTCGTCAGTAGAATGCAGTCAAAATGTAGAGAGATGATGAATTATTAAAAAATTTTGAAGAAATTAGATATTTTAGAAGAACATCAGGAAATCCACATGTAAGACTGTAAGGCCACAAAAAAAAACAGCGAATGCCTGCCAAAATGCGGTTCTGACACTTTGTCTAACCGTTTGCTATCCTGAAAAGTAGAGATCGAAGTATCTAACTATAGTTTTGTATGTTGTTTTGCGTGCAAGCTAGAGGGTAGAGTGCTGAGGGAGCTTAACAGGGGAGACCTTCAAAGAAGGCTGGAGAAAACAGTATAATGAGGAGCTGCATTAAACTGAATACGTGTTATTCTGGTTATCACTTCAAGTATGCTGCCAAGGGCGGAGCATGTGGTAAGCATAGGAACATACAGTAGTACATAAAGGGTTTTGGTGGGAACAAGAGGAGGAAAAAATCACTTAGCACTCTGGGGATAATATTAATACGGATATTATAGAAACAGGATGGAAAAGCATGGAATTGATTAATATAGATCCTTAGAGCACGGAAATGAATCTTGTGTTTCAGTAAACTGCGGGGGAAATGTAAATTTCTCAAGAAGGATCTGTACCATGATGTTAGCCTGTGTCTCGAAATAGGTAAGACACCTTACATGTCAGATCCTCTAATTTTAGCGTACGATACAGTATCTAATCCTGTGCTTGGTGCAACAATGACATATAACTAATATGCTCGTGTTGCTATACAGATGAGGTTGTAACTCGTTCCCACTCTGTAAATATTTAATATACAACTGTACCCGTAGCAATGTTAACAAAGGGACTGGCCGATAAAACGAGCTGAATTCCATTACACGCTAAAGGGTTCTTTCTTACGTAATTCAAGCTTCCAAAGTTACTTGCCGATACTGCAGAATTATACCAGTGACTTGAGTTAAGAGTCTGCGAGAGAAAAATCGCGTTTGTGATTTTGCACTCACTTACAAGGAAGCACCCACCAGGTACTTCCACGAGATATCCCGTAATTCGACATTACAACTAACTATAGAAAATTTCAAACAAGATGTTTGGCTCATGGATAAAAAAGAATCAGAATCCTCTACAAATAAAATACGCCTTAATTACCGCTGTGGTAGCCAATTTCGGTCCGATTTTAGTCTCACAACCAAGCAGCTTTTACCCTTACGCGTCGCATATTGAAGCCAGTAAAACATGGTACTGGGTTAGCTGTATTGAACTACTGGCAGGTCGTCATTCACAGCTTATGTACGTGCATCGCTAATATATTTGCAGAGTAAACCAACAAGATGCAACGTTTCACAATTTATTTATTTCTGTAAGACGCTCTACATATTTCGGACGGTTTTTCCGTCCATCATCAGGAGCTCAAAACTGCACATAGAGCGCCAGGTATTTGTCAGACTGTAATGGCATAGTTAAAAACAAATTACTAATAACAGTATATATAACTTGTAGTGGGAAGTAAAACGTGTTACAGTTAAAATTCTATGTTAACTAAGCGGTTAAAATATTTTATTACCTGTACGATTCAAAATCAATTTTAACCGCCCTAGAATTTTAACTGTAACACCTTTTATTTTCCACTACAAATTATATGCACTGTTATTAGTAATTTGTTTTTAACTATGCCATTACAGTCTGACAAATACCTGACGCTGTTTGTGCAGTTTTGAGCTCCTGATGATGGACGGAAAACCCGTCTGAAATATGTACAGCGTCTTACAGAAAAAAATAAATTGTGAAACGTTGCATCTTGTTGGCTGTACTCTGCGAATTCACAGATTAGTTGTATGCCTGAGAAAGGGGGTAAATAAAAAGTGATATACCCATAAGAAATAATGAAACAGGTAAGGGTTTGGGGAAATCACATAAATGACAGCCTCTTCACACACTCTGTTCATACATTTATTATTATTATATTACTACTAATTATAATAAATAAATAAATGAACACGTAATATTCTTTACTAGCCTGTGTACATGAGAAGGAAATGCCAAGCAATTTTTGTAGAGTATATCCCGTTGTGTTACAAAATTGAAAGACAATAATAAAATTATTTGTTCGTCAAACAAAACAGTATTTTATTATTTAACTTACTGGCACAAGTTTCGGCCATTAGACCATCCTCAGACCATCCTTACAAAACATTTAAAAAATCGGTTACGTGTATTGCATATTAAATTCAGTGTCACTGGGATCC
>Ga0136643_10018374_pt1 | contig 10543 bp, 4 predicted proteins | sample TergutLab28metaG_FD_96883 | JGI IMG/M metagenome (GOLD analysis project Ga0136643, IMG submission 96883) | Labiotermes labralis P1 segment gut microbial communities from Petit-Saut dam, French Guiana - Lab288 P1 (version 3) (version 3) | ecosystem: Host-associated > Arthropoda: Insects >... | reverse complement strand
TATATATATATATATATATATATATATATATAAAATATATATTTTTTTCTTTTCAATATATATATATATATATATATATATAATAAATTTTTTTTTTTTTTCAATATATATATATATATAATATATATTTATATATATATATATATATATATATATATATATATATATATAAAATAAATGTTCCTTTCTTTGCAATATATATATATATATATATACATAATAAATGTTCCTTTCCTTGCAATATATGTATATGTATAATAAATGTTGCTATATGTATATAATAACAACAAGGAGGGATGACTAGAGACGTCAGGTCTTGCTTAGGAATTGTCTTCTAAACCACGTCACTGAAGGAAAGGAAGAGGGAAAGATAGAATTGTCGGGAAGACAAGGAAAAAGACGGAAATAGGTACTGGATGAACTGAAGGGAAAAGTACTGGAAATTGAAAAAAGGAAACACTAGATCTTATTCTGAGGAGAGCTGGCTTTTAAAGAGGCTATGGATCTCTCCTAAGGCAATGCTACGGAATGAATGAGACTTCGGAAAGAGCGATTTGATCACCCTAGCAATTAAGGTAAACACAATCGGATGACAAGCCTGGCAACGTCCAGGGTGCACGCACGCAACTGCTGGAGCAAGCACGTGGATATTACTGGGCACTGAACTGTGTCGTAGCGTGTACCGTGCGGGCGGGTGAAATGGCTGTCCTGGTAGGAAGCACCAATCAGGGGTTTTTGTCCGCTATTGGCTGGTCAACTAGAGTGGGTGCAAGCGATAAGGTTTATTGGACGTTGTAGCGTCTGATTTGCAGTAACGAGACTGCGATTATAAAGTTTTATAGACAGGCTTTTAATCTTTTATGGACGAAACGTATCTGTTCTATATTAGGACTTAGTGCGTACCGCGCAGTAAACACTGTCTACTTCGGTTGTACAAAACCAGCCTGTTATGTTGTACAAGGAAAACGTCCAAACAGAACACTTAAACACGAAGTGAACACAATGTATAGTTCTTTAATGTTAAACCCGACGTATGTGAAATAACCGCCAGGCTTTAAAGGGTTAAATATATTATATTATATTATATTATATTATATTATATTATATTATATTATGTTATACTTGCTTGGCTTCTTATATCTAATTTAAAGACGTTATTCCATAGCAGAGACAGACTGTGCTCTGTCATTTACATCATTGTACTCAGTCGCTTCCACCCAGAACACGCACAAACACGCGTGCACGCTGGACACTGGCACACGGAACACATCCTAACTGAAGAAATTCTTGAGTTTTGCACTGACTACCCGGTAAACCGGGTAGTCATTTTCAGTGACTTGAATCACTGGAAATGGTAAGTGTAATTTAGTGGCGCCTGCACACACTGTTCAGATTGAAATGTCAGGTTTTGCTACCCAGTAAGCGATTAATTGCCGACGTGACCTAAATCGCTGCAGCATGTGTCAGAAGGGGGTGAGGTGAAATGGAAGGGGGTTTTGTTTACCCTACATCTCTCTTTCCTCTTCACCTACTTTTTGTACCCTTGAGCTTTCTGACATCAGTAACGACATTTTCTCTTTGTTTCTCTATCCTTTGTTACATTTTGGATTTGATTCAACCCAGAGCTACAAACATTACAATAAACCTCAATCCCTGCTACTGCCATATTGGAGAGGCTGCGTTGTAATAATTTACTACGCTAAATTTATAGAAAGTCTGATTTCAGCTTATATTTAATTAATTAATATTAATTAGTTGTTGAAAGGTCAAAATTATGTACGTGATTACGAATATTTAAATTCCTTTCTCGTCAAATTATAAATTAATTATTGAATTATGTATGGATATAGAAAAACAAAGTAAACTGATTACTCAATTATTATACCAACTACTGCACATATATAAAATTTATAAAATTTACACATTAGAACATTAAAAATGATCCCACATCTTTCGGTCCTAGGACCATCATCAGGGAACCATATTGTCCTTGCTAAAGTCACACTATAAAAAGTCACATTCATTTCGCTGTAGTGTGACTTTAACAAGGACGATATGGCTCCGTGATGATGGTCCTAGGACCGAAAGATGTGGGATCATTTTTAATGTTTTAATGTGTAAATTTTATAAATTTTATATATGTGCAGTAGTTGGTATAATAATTGAGTAATTCAACAACATGCACGGTGTAATAACGAAAATAAACTGATTACCTCACTAATCCACCCATCAACACTATAATGCTAATAAAAATCCAACCAGATACAACAGTATGCAGTCTCCCTCCCTACTTCCCTCCAGCGTGGTCTGATCAGGCCACGTTGGGGGGAAGTAGCTGTACCAGTATTATGACCTGTACCGGAGGCTGTGGTTACAGTTTTTAGTACTCCTGATGATGGGTACTGTGACACCCGAAACATGTAGAGTGACTTTGCAGTAAATAAATATCTGCATACTGTTGCATCTGGTTGGATTTTTATTAACATTAAATTAAGATGCACGGAAACTTGAACTTAAAAACTCTATAATATTCGGCCGGCAATGATGAAGTGTTCTGGTTTCGTAATAGAACTTCACAGCTTGCAGAGTGTAGAAGCTGCTGGTAGGGCAAAATTGCAAACACGAACTGGTGTTTCAACCATACTGTAGTACATACTGCGGCAAATTGCTGGGTTCATTACCCGTTGAGGTACTGGTGCGAGAATACATTAAACAGAACAGCACAGCACTATTGAGCTAGTGATATAACAATAAAACATCACTGCCTTTTCCATCGATGGCTGTCTATGCAGCTCAAGTGACACGCGGGTGTTTCGCTGTATTTTGCGCACCGATTAAGGTGCTGAAATTAACAGACGTATTAGAAATAACAAAAGAATCACTGACTTTATTTGTGCAATCAGTGTGATTCTGAAACAACTGTATTACAGCAGGAGATGTTTGAAAACGGTATTTGGGTTTTTAAAATACAAAACTCTATCAGTCCTTCAGAGTATAGTGTTTAATGTGTAATGTATAACACTAAAAAATTTGCCATTCTACACAGAGAGTGAATTTCTGTATTTTGTAGGATGTTGAGCTAAAAATACCTACCATAATTTCCGTAGAGGCACTAACTGTCTAATTTAAAATAGCGAAGTAATGTTTACTTCGGGGTAGGGAGCGAATCGTTAAGTGTAATTAATTATGATACTCATTTAGTATCCAAAGTACACGTTTCACTGCTTGCTGATGGTGCAGCCCTCGCCAAAATTAACTTCAATTTTTTTTCACAAAAACACAGTCCTCTCAACACGATCAAAGTTCCGTCATAAAGCAGCTCTGTCAAAACGACTAAAATTTCGTCATGAAGCAGTTATCTCAACGCGGTCAAAATTCCGTCAAAACGCATTCCTCTCAACGCGGTCAAAATTCCGCCACAACGCATTCCTATCAACGCGGTCAAAATTCTGTCACAACGCATTCCTCTCAATGCGATCAAAATTCCGTCATAAAGCATTCGTCTCAACACTATCAAAATTCCGTCGTAACGCAGTTACCTCAAAGCGGTAAAAATTCCGTCGTAACGCAGTTATCTGAAAGCGGTCAAAATTCCGTCACAACGCATTCCTCTCAACGCTATCAAAACTCCGTCGTAATGCAGTCTTCTAAACGCGGTCAAAAATCCGTCACGACGCAATCTTCTCAACGCGACCAAAATTCCGTCATAACTCTACCTTCCAAACACAAAATTCAACCCCAGGGTTCAGATTCTTTCTACTGCACACATCAACAATACACTCCCTAATGCCATACATTTTTCAAGTCCCAAAGTTTTACCTTGTTTCCAGCCTATCTAAGTCACAAGATCGAATGGGAACAGCCTGTAAAATTTCCAAGCACTGTACTTTACCGTTTTTCTCGTAATAATATAATAATAATAATAACTGTAGGGTCGCTAAGTGCATCCCCCCCCCACTTCCCTGTACACACTACTTCGACTCTGAATTGTTGAAATATTAAATTATATTAACCTTTTGCAGACGAAGCGCAGACTGCTATATTTAAAGCCCCAGTCTGTACCGCGCTGTAAACACTTTTCATCTCGGTTATAAAAACCAATCAGTTTATGCTGTAAGTGACACAAGTCGCTGTTTGTTCTCAGATAAATACAAAACACATAAATACACTGTGGGCAGAGCGTACAGTTGTTGAATGTTAAACTGTTGGTGCATCACGTAACGAGTAGGCTTTAAAAGTTAAATAAGGCATGACATGCGATACATACATTTGTATATATAGCTAGACACTGAAAATGGAGGCATGAAAACCGTTCGAAACTTCTTAACAATTTAGCGGTAGACACGACACAACACTACTGAAGAATCGAATTAAAGGCTTGAAATGTTATATATATATATATAGTGTTTTTGATGAATTAAACAGTTACTAATTCTGACATTACTGCTGGTATTTTTTAAATATTCAAATAATAGCTTAGAGCCTGGGTAAAAAGAGGAATAAATGGTTTGCTCATTAATTGAATCTTTCGTTGTTGAAGAGCTGATTATTCTCTATTCTGAAAAGTGTCATCCCCGTTGTGTGTATAAATAAATAGATACAGGTATTTAGTCAATAAAACAACAAATATTTCTAATGATGTTTATTAGAGGATGATAACAACTACATGTTTCGGCCTATTCCGGCCATCATCAGGTTTTCATCCTAAAGAGTATTAGTGTTTTTAAGATTTATGCGGTTATGTAACGATGGTGAGATCTCATCATCTGTGGTTTTGATTATTACTACTATTAAGTGACGTGCCTGAGGGGGTGTGTTCTGTAATGAACCCCCCCCCCCCAAACTTTTCTACTGCAACAATGGTTACGGGAACGCTCTTCAATGTTACGCTTATTTGTACATTGTTTGTCTTGTCACCTATAGAAAAACCGAATGTTTTTGGCAAAGTGAATAAGAATAAAATCGGAAATCCTGTGCAGAGGAGAAGTCACTGCCTATTTCAAGTTCCTATCTGGCAGTTTTCGGGAGGAAATGAGCAAAAAGATCTAAATCTTCAGTAGGAATAGAGAATGTTCGGGCAAGATTCAAAGGGCCTTGGGCCTTGAATACATTTCTCATACTCTAACTCAATTTTTGACCACAAATAAACATTAGGATAAATATGAATTTTATGGTTGGACCAATCGAACTTCGCTGCACTTATAACCAGTTGGGAACTCATAATTAAACACGTCCACTATAACAACGTTGTGAGCCGGGAAGCTCAGTCGGTATAGCGAGTGACTGCGGACTGGACGGTCCGGGATCGAATACCAGTGGGGACGAGATTTTCCGCCCGTCCAGACCGGCCCTGGGGCCCACCCAGCCTCCTGTACAATGGGTACCGAATCTTTCACGGAGGCAAAGTGCGGCCGGGGCGTGCTGCTGACCACTCACCATCTCCTAGTGCTGCGGTCATGGTAGAGTAGAGCTATACCTCTACCCACCGTCTGTGCCACATCGGGTCTGTAACGGGATCACTTTACCTTTACTTTTTACTCCATTAAATTCGGTACCCGAGACAGCTCTACTTATGTAATCCTCCTTATCGATATTAAAGGTAGTTTTATGTCATCTCTGTAGTATAGGATCCGTGAATAAAGACCTGTTGGTTGGTGGTAAACCTGCCAGAAAAGTGAACAAGGTGTTTTCATTTCACGCCACTGGACTTATAACCATACAGTGCAGTGGCGTACCCAGGAATTTTGTTCGGGAGGGGTTCAACAAATTCAGTTGAGGACATACGACAAAGAGAATGGGGATCTGGGGGCGGTAGCCCCCTAGTCAGGGATTCTGGAGGTGGCTGTAATTTGGTACAACAAATTTAATTTCTTATAGTACGTAAAATTTCCTTAATTTTTGGTATTTTAAGAATGTTTATGATGACAACCAATTTATTTGTCATTGCTAATGTAAAACAATTGCGAGCCGGCGGTAGTTTTGGAATTTTAGTGCCTTGTTTCTGAACATCTTGGTGTGATGTCGTCCTAAATTCAGCAATTTTTAACAGTTTTCACAATCTGGTTGAGCTTAGCACGATTTTGGAGGGCCTTCGGAATTTCGGGGTTGGGGTTTTGAACCCCCCAAACCTCCCCTAGTTACGTCACTGACACATTGTGGTGTCTTTGGCCTTCCTGTGTCTACACTTCACTGCATATCGCTGTAGAACTTCCTGATTGATAGAAACATAAGATAAAGTCAGTTCTTCTGCAACAATTTATTACGATCCCTGAAAGTAGAACTATTCGTGTGTCACGACACGCATTGTTATGCTGTGTTTTTGTTTTCTGTCTAGAAATTTGGTACTGGGAACCAATTATTACATTTTATACATTTACTATCTTTATTACAGCATCATGACAGACTGGTACTATCCAAAAGCATATCAAATCGCCTCGCATTGCGTGCAGTCAAAGAAACATATCAAACTAGAAAGTTACCTGGACAGATTAATGAAAGAAAGATAGAAAGAAATGTGCTATTTGTTAAAGTGCTGTGTTCATCAGTTCGCATGTTAAAATCCGATTCGTTTTTTGAGGTTAATTTCATCTGTTCTTTCATGATATGGAAGGCCGGTTAGCTCAGTCGGTATAGGGAATGACTACGGGCGGGACGGTCCGGGATCTAATACCGGTGGGGACGAGATATTCGGCCTGTGTTCAGACCGGCCTTAAGGCCCACCCGGCCTCCTGTAAAATGGGTACTGGGTCTTTTCCGGGGGTAGAAACGGCCGGAGCTTAAGGCTGACCCCCCACCCCATCTAGTGCCGAGGTCCTAGAAAGAGTTGAGCTATACCTCTACTCACCCTATGGGCCTTCGTGACCTATAAAAAGGGTGAAAACCTACCTACAAATACTTGAAAAATACAGGGTGTTTCAAAAAGATGGACTCAATTGAACAGTAAACGGCGCCTCAATACATGCCAGACAGTTCGTTGCGGTATTCCAAGCTTTCTGCTCGCTCTACGGGTTGACTTGCGTGGGCTGCGCTCAAAACTCTCTCGCCTGATACACGCAAAAATTCTTGTGCTGCATAGTATCCATTTTGTTCTCAACTGACGCTGCTGCATGGCCGTAAGCTAGGCGAGAGCTATAGCGGTGGTGTTTGAAAACGTAGGAATTTCGCTTTCAAATTGTATGTAGATCATTCACATACCATGTATAGTTCTGGCAATATAGACGTAAAAATGTGAGTACATCATTCTGAATCACCCTGTATTTTGGTTTTTGCAACATGCTTGTTCCCTACTGTATTCATTGTAAGATGATAAAACATAAACATGAAGCATTAACTGCGCCTTATACTGTGACAATTAGATTTTATTTTCGACTGCTACAAACGAAAATTAAATTTCAGATGCATTTTTTCTGAGTTGTTAGCTGTGCCTTTGGGTAAATATTTACCGGTGTTTCGAAAGATTTTATTAAGCTCATCTTGAGGGTTAAGGCTTCCAAGATTATCCTTTTGAGATTTCGTGGAATATTTACTATAAGCTACAGCATAACAACCCGCATGATCAAAATCTCCGTTGCTAAAATCGATGTAACATCCAAACTACGAAACTACAAAAAACCTGTGCACACCGGACGACCATCTACAGGGTGTGACGTAACAGATGCTATATAATACAGTTTTGACCTCCTGATAATGAGCAAAATAGAGCTCGAAACATGTAGAGGCATATAATAAACTTATTATAAAACAAGAATTTGTGCATTACGTTGGTTAATTACTAAGATTACTAAATATCTTTTTATGTATATTGAAAACTCCAACATAAATTTCCACGTATAACTCTAACGTTCCTTTTCTCCGCCCATTGTAATTTAATCACGCTTAACCGTGAATTTATCTGTAAATTAATTATGCCTAAATGCAGATGTAATGACACAACATTGCATATCAACTTTCACTCTGCGCAAATAACGCCTGGAAAATTTTTTATCATAATTATGAGTTAGTAATGGGTGCCTGGGGACCGCGGTAGCACAGTGGTTAAGGTACTGTGCTACAAATCGGAAGGTCGCACTATCGATAAAGTAAGGACACTGCTTGTTCATTGCAACCACACTACTTAAGTTGATATTCTTTTTAGTGGTATCTTGCAATACATAACTGCTGTGTATATATCGAAGAATTTTGCACTATGTGTTACATACTCCTTCTGATCACATATCAAGTTCCACCTGCATATTGTTGACATGTTCTTAAACAAGCACAATAAAAAATCCCAGCTGGTGTCATTGAAATTTTTTATTGACATAAACTTTCCGATCGCACTATGGCCCTGGGGTCGACTCAGCCTCTAACAGAAACGAGTACCAGGAGCATGGTATGTAGATCATTCACATGCCATGTATAGTTCAGGAAATATAGACGTACAAAATCGAGTCCATACTTTTGAATCACCCTGTATTTTGGTTCTTTTGTCAACATACTTGTTCCCAACTGCATTCGTTGTAAGTTGTTGAAACATGCACATGTAGCATTACCTGCAACGGTGCGTAAGGCTGACAACCTTACCACCATCCTGTGCCGTTGTCATGTAATCTGGGAACCTTAACTTCCTGGAACACTCTGGGCCTTTCCAGGCCTGTAATGGGACAGCTTTACCTTTCAATGGGTGCCGACTGCGTCGCTTTCATGTCATTAAGTAAATGCCAAACAACAGATAGAATTTACGTCGTGTTAGTACCTGCGGTTTCAATGTAATCTACATAAACAAGTAGATTTGTGCCATCTTAATTGCACACACACACACACACATTTATGTGTGTTGTTTGGGAATGGTCTTATGCCAACATGCTGTGAAATGCATGGGTTTCCTAAAGTAGTGACTAGATGCAATATTCTGGTGTGTGTGTGGGGTCTTGTAGGAACATAACAACCTTGCGGAGAAATTTCTATACCAGACTATAAGACGTCAAGGCGATACTATTGTGTGTATAACAAAACAACTGTTAACACCCATTATAAGGACATAATTGTGTCTGTGTTGATAGAACAAATCGAAATCACTGCCAAACCCTCCATAAAAACTTCACGTTTCTTCATTTTTACATCTGGTGTTTGAATTGTTAGAAACTATTGGTAAGATCTGCTGTGATATAAACAAGTTTGTGTCTGAATGGTGTCTGTTAGACAGTAAGTGAAGAAAAGAACACTGGTAGCAGCTAGATCAGTTGTATATATATATATATATATATATGTATATATATATATAGATGTATGTTTGTATATATGATTTATGTTTTATATACGTTTGTATGTTTGTATATATGGTTGTATGTTGTATGTGTGATTTTATGTTTGTATATATGATTTTATGTTATATATATATGGTTGTATGTTTTTATATATGGTTGTATGGTTTATGTATGATTGTATATAGGATTTTATGTTTTATATATAGGGTTGTATACATTTATATTTGATTTGTGTTTCTGTAAATGGTTGTATGTTTGTATATACGGTTATATATTTGTATATGTGGTTGTATGTTTCTATATATGGTTGTATGTTTTTATGTATGGTTGTATGTTTGTATATATGATTGTATATTTGTGTAAGTGGTTGTATGTTTCTATATATGGTTGTATGTTTTTATGTATGGTTGTATGTTTGTATATATGATTGTATATTTGTGTAAGTGGTTGTATGTTTGTATATATGGTTGTGTGTTTTGTATACTTTCGTTTAATTTTGTAAGTTATGTATTCTTATTGTTATGTTTATGTATTGTTATTGTTATATATATTCTGTTCTGTATATTCTGTTTCCATCGTGCCAACTGGCACTCTTCGGCTACACTGACTGAGGATTTTCCGTGCTTTTTCTCAGTTGTAAGGCAAACGCGAGGGTATAATTCGGAAGACGAGGCACGGCCGCACTCTTCCCAATTAGGCGATAATTTTTATGCGGTTAGTTCATCGTTAATTTTAGTTTGACCACTCTGGGTTCGAATCCCAGAAAACCTTCCAACCAAAGTTGTTAATTGTGTTGTTCTATGTATTTTGTGTACAAACATGTACTGTACTACTGCCACCGGGTGTCAACCCAATTGCAGTTAACAAATATATCAATATCAATATCAAAATTACAGGCGTTTTAAATTGTAGACAAGCTCTTAGGACAACCAGTGTTAGTGCAAGAGCGGGTGGAACTGTAGGAGCAATGTATTGCAGGAGAGCCTCTGGGAGAAACGCGAGAGGGGCGCCTGGATATCATGGCACCACATCACGTGACGGACACGTGGCTGGTGTAGGAATACAATAAGAAGTATCAGCATCTCAGAGGTTAAAACTCCGTGGCCTTAGTTCGCACGCGAACTATACCGACAGAGCGGCCGCCGCCGGTCGGCGAAGTTAGTGCCAACTTTTGTGGATAGAGGGGTGTCACGTGGTCAGCGCAACTGGTCCCCACAGCCGTTAATCTCTGTTTTCTAGACCTGGAGCCGCTACTTTTTTCATTCAAGTAGCTCCTCAATTGACCTCACGAGGCTGAG
>Ga0136643_10018367_pt1 | contig 10546 bp, 5 predicted proteins | sample TergutLab28metaG_FD_96883 | JGI IMG/M metagenome (GOLD analysis project Ga0136643, IMG submission 96883) | Labiotermes labralis P1 segment gut microbial communities from Petit-Saut dam, French Guiana - Lab288 P1 (version 3) (version 3) | ecosystem: Host-associated > Arthropoda: Insects >... | reverse complement strand
TGCAGAGTTTAGTTTACTTTCAAGTATCGGTTAATTCCTTCTTTCATACAACAAAAGTAAAAAATTAACCCGAAAAACTTAGAAAAATTTTTAATATGCAAATCTAAAGGTGGCGGAGTAAAATTCTCGAATATGATGAAATGGAACAATAAAAGACGGACAGGTATTGCCTGTCTGTCTTTGTTTTAAAACAAAGAAAAATGAGGTTTTTGGTGTGTTGTGATTTTTTTGTTATTGAGGTTGTTTTGTGGTAAAATAAAGCAAATACACGAAATTTTATTTTTCCAACGAATTATTCTACCTTTGCGAGTGAAATTTATACAACAAAAATTTATGAAAAAGCATTTTGGGTTATTTTTGGCAATAAGTGCGATAATCGCGGTGTTTAACTCTTGCAAAGACGAGCCAATCGACCCAAGGATTGACGAAGGTGTAGAAATAAACGGTGTTCGTTGGGCAACGCGCAATTTGTCCGCGCGCGGTACTTTTGTGAATAATCCTCAGGATTTGGGCGCACTTTTCCAATGGGGCAGATTAGCCGATGGACACGAACGGCGCACGAGCGAAACAACAACAACGCTTTCGACAAGCGATGTTCCTGAATATGGCGATTTTATAATTGCACCGGAATCTCCGCAAGATTGGCGAATGCCTCAAAATAATGCTCTTTGGAATGCAGGCACAGAAAATTCGCCCGTTAAAACCGCAAGCGACCCTTGTCCGCGAGGCTGGCGCATACCGACACACGCAGAATTGGTATCGTTGGCAAATTCGGGCAGTGAATGGACAACCGTAAGCGGAGTTGCCGGCAGGCGATTTGGCACTGCGCCCAACACCATTTTCCTGCCTGTAGCAGGTTGGCGAAGCGATATCGGCACAATCGCAGGTGTAGGTTCGGGCGGAAACTATTGGAGCAGTTCGGTGCGCGAAACTCTTGCTCGAAGTATAAGTTTTTCCGGCAATAATGTGGATGCGAACAGCCATAACTTTCGTGTGAACGGACTGGCGATACGCTGTGTGGCTGAATAAAAATCACCTCCTTCTTTCCCTCACAATCATCATCGCTTCCTCTTTCAAGTCGTCGGGAAGTTGAATACGGCGTGTTCGCAGACTGCAAAGCCAGCCGGCGACATCGCTTTCGGCAAGCGTGTAGAAAACGTCTGAAAGCTGTTTGATTTGCTCCTCCGAAAAATCTTGCGGTTGAATGTCGGCTAAAACATCAAGTTCCTCGTCATCGAAATAAAGTACTTTTGTGCCGGAAGCGAGCAAACTTTCTTTTTCGCAAACTTCGTGCGCACCGCAACATTCGCTGTCGATTTGTTTTATTTCGTTACTCTTTACTTCGCTGTTTTTAGTCTTGTTTCTTCGAGTTTGATACGCGCCTATCCATAGCGTAAGCACGAAAATAAGTATAATTCCAATAATTGCAACCATGGCTTTTGTGTTTTTTGTTTGCAAAGTTAAACAATAACGAGCAATTTTGATTATTTTTGCAGGTTAAAATACAATAGAATGCTTTTTTTTGTGTTTATATTGGGAAGCACGCAGATGACGCAGATTTAGCAGATAAACGCAGACTTTGAATTTATACTGCTGATTATTAGGAAATAAATCTGCGTTTATCTGCTAAATCTGCGTCATCTGCGTGCCAAAATACATTCATTTTATGATTAAGAAGTCGCAAATATTTATCGGCATTGTTTTTATGCTTGTTTTGTTCTCTGCGTGTTCTACCCAAAGGAATACGCGATTAAGCCGTAATTATCAGGCATTTGCAACACGATTTAATATTGCATTCAACGGAAATGAGGCTTTTAACGAAGGATTGAGAAATATTGTTGCCGCGAACGAGGATGATTTTTCGGATATTATACCGCTTTTTCCGATTAGCAATCATTCCAATGCTTCGGCGGCGGCTTCGAATATGGACAGAGCGATTGAAAAAAGCCGAAAAGCGATACGAACACGTTCGATACGAGTAAGACCGCAACGCGATTTGAGGCGTTGGAATGACCCTGAATATCGAATTTGGTACAATCAAAACGAGTTTAATCCTGCGCTGAAAGATGCTTGGATGTTGCTCGGAAAAGCTGAATTTCACAAAGCCGAATTTTTGGCTTCGGTAGGAACTTTTATGTACATCAAGCGTTGGTATCCTGAGGATGCCGATTTGGTGGCGCGATGTCAGCTTTGGATGGTGCGCGCATACGTAGAAATGGGCTGGCTTTACGAAGCAGACGAAATGTTGAGGCGAGTAAATCAGGACGATATGCGAACTACAACCATCGGACTTTTTGCGGCGGCGAACGCTACGCTTTTGCTTGCGCGCAACCAACACCGAGAAGCAATTCCATTCGTAGAATTGATGATTTCGCGCGAACGCGACCGAGCGATGCGAAGGCGTTTTACTTTTGTGCTTGCGCAACTTTTTGAAGCGACAGGCGAAACGCAATCAGCCATTGACACTTATACGGCTGTTATCAGAATGAATCCGCCGTATGTGATGGAATTTAATGCGCGGATTAATCGGGCGCAACTTTCGGCAGGAAATAATTTGGATGGTGTATTGCGAGAACTGAACAGAATGGCGCGAAATCCGAACAACAAAGATTTTTTAGACCAAGTATATTTTGCCATCGGAAATGCGCATTTGAACAACGGCGATACGATACGAGCCATCGAAAATTTCAACCGCTCGGTTGAGTTGAGTACACGACACGGAATGGATAAAGCGATAACGCTCATTACATTGGGTGATTTGTTTTATGGAAAACGACAATATGTAAAAGCACAACCGCCATTTAGCGAAGCATCGCAAATACTTTCTCACGAACACGATGAATTTCGGCGCGTGAGCAGATTGGCAACCGTTTTGAGCGAATTGGTAATGCATTACGAAGTTGTTGTTTTACAGGATAGTTTACAGCATTTGGCAACGCTTTCGAGAGCAGAACAATTGGCAGTTGTCAATCGAATAATTGCCGATAAAATTGCTGAGGAACAGCGCACACAGCAACAGCAAGAGCGCGAGGAACATCTGGCTCGAAATGCACCGCAAGAACAGCGTTTTACGCCTGTTGGCGGACCGCGCGGTGCGAATGTCGGAAGGTGGTATTTTTACAATCCCGAATTGGTGCGCACCGGACGAACGGAATTTCAACGTCAATGGGGAAATCGTCGTTTGGAGGATAACTGGCGACGCTCAAACAGAGCAACAGCTATGTTTGCCGATACGGAAACAGATGGAAATTTCGGCGATGTTGGAAATTTCGAAAATTTTGGCGAAAATGCCGATTTCGGAGGTGATGGTGTTCAAGCACAAGGTGGTGCTTCGCTTACCGACAGAAATCCCGAATATTATTTGCGCCAAATTCCTTCTACGCCACAACAAATAGAACATTCGAACGCACAAATAGCCGATGCTTTGTTTGCAATGGCAGGAATTTTCAAAGATAGAATCAATGATTTTCCGATGGCGGTCGAAACGTATTTAGAGTTTATTCGCCGTTTCGGGCAAGAACCGCGCGTTCCCGATGCGTATTTTCAGCTTTTTTTGACTGAAACACGACAGGAACATCCAACGGAAGCAGAATTGTATCGCCAAAGGATTTTACGCAATTTTCCCGACACGCGATTTGCACAGCTTTTGAGACAGCCCGATTTTGTAGGACGTTTCCATTTGATGCAACAGAAGCAGGATTCGCTTTATCGGGCAACTTATTTGGCATATATCAACAACCAATTTCAAACGGTAGTGGATAATGTGGATTTTGCTCGCCGAAATTTTCCGGCTTCGAGATTGATGCCTCAATTTACGTTTTTGGAAGCATTGACCATCGGAAAAACCGATACACCCGAAAATTTTGCCATAGCATTAAACGATTTGATTGAAACTTTTCCCGAAAGTGCCGTAAGTTCGATGGCGCGCGATATTGCGGCTTTTATCCGTCAAGGAATGGAAGCGCAAGGCGGAAGTTCGCACGGAACGCTCATTTCTCGGCGAGGCGATGAATTGCGAGAGTTTATGGAGGAAGGTGCAGAGTTTTCGGGCGAACAAGCATACTCGACCAACACGCGCGGAAAACATCGCCTCATGTTGATAAGCGACGCCGAACAGCAAGAAATGTTTCAATTTATGTTTCAAGTTGCGGCGTATAATTTTACGCGCTTTGTGATAAAAGAGTTTGATTTGGAATTGGCTCGCCTTGACGATACGCATCAAATTCTTTCGGTTACAAATTTCGAAGCTTTCGACGAAGTGGTTTGGTATCTCAATTCGATGGTTGCGGATTTAAGGATGAAAGACTATTTCAGTCGTTTGGCAATTCAGCCGGTGATTATTTCGGAGGAAAATTTTGCTTTGATGCGAATACTTGGTTTCGACGATTATTTGCTGTTCAAAGCGCAATATTTAGATGACCCGAATGCACGGCGAGCCATAACCGCAAGTGCGCGAATGCCCGAACGAATTCCCGAAATCGTGAATGAACAAGAACGCACAAATGCACAACCGCACGAACGCACGAACGCACGAACGCACGAACGCACGAATGAGCAACCCGAACAGCAACCGGAAATCGCTACGATTGAAACTCCGCAACCGCAAATTGAGCAAGAACCATTGGAATTGTTTGAAGGATTATTCGCTTTTGAACCACAGCAACCGCATTATGTTGCGATATACATTCTTTCGGGAAATATCAATTTCGACAGGTTTAAAGCCGATTTGGATGCTTACAACTACGCGAATTATACGATGCTGAATCTTGATATTTCGCTCGAAAGAGTAGGAAATCGGCAAGTAATCATTATCGGAAGTTTCGGCGATGCCAATATGGCAAAATCATACTTACTGCGAATGGTGCAGGAGCGCGAATTGTTTGAAGGTTTGCGCGGAAGCAATCATCGCAACCTGTTCGGAACACAACGAAATCTGAATGTAATGATGCACAACAACGCACTGAATGCGTATATGAGGTTTATACAGGAGTTTTATATGGATTAAAAAAATCCAAACTATTTTTTGTATCTTTGTCTTTCAATTTATGTAGAAGCATGAAACATACAATTATTTTTACTGCAATTCTGTTTTTGCTATGTAGTTTTTCGCTTCACGCGCAAACGGATACAAGAGGCACGGATTTTTGGCTGACTTTTGGACAGAATTTTGATAGGACACTCAATGAAGTTGAATTTCAGATACGCATTGTAGCGAGCGACCAAGCCGCTACGGGTGCAATTCATTTTACGCAAATAGGCACTTCCAGAACTTTCTCTGTTGTCGCCGGCGGAGTATTTACATATACTCTTACTGCTGCCGAAAGAGTAGCAGTATACAATACAACAATGGGAACAAGTAATCGAAGTGTTCGTATCACAAGCTCCGCGCCTGTTACGGTTTTTGCTCTCAACCAATCTCATGCTACCACTGATGTTACCAATATTTTGCCGGTACCGGCATTGGGTACAGAGTATTTCCACATCTCATATCAACCTTATGTAGCTATGAATGATGCTTACGCAGTTATAGCTATCGAAAATGCTACTCGAATATGGCATAACGGTACGTTAGTAGCTACTCTAAATGCAGGGCAAGTTTATTACCAAACTTCCAATGCTGATATGACGGGCGCTCACGTTACTGCCGATAAACCGGTAGCCTTTTTTATGATGAATAGTGGCACCGAAATACCTACACCTACCGAAGGTGTCGTTGGTAGAGAAGCCCAATTTCAGCAGTTGCCTCCTGTTGATACTTGGGGAAAGAATTTTTTTGTGCCGGTAACAAGTCGCGGAGTAGAAAGAGTGCGGATTATGGCTTCGCAAAACGGCACAAATATTACGCAAACAGGTGCAACTTTGCCAACGCCAGTTCCCGCCGGCAGTCAAAATCGTTTAACCAATCTCAATGCCGGCGAATGGGTTGAGTTGGAAATAAGAATTGCCCAAAGAGGCGCATTTATTCAAGCCAATAAACCGGTAGGTGTTTGCGCGTACATGGTGTCTTTCCGCTTTCCCGGTCTTATCGGCGAAAGCGACCCATCAACAGTTTGGATTCCGGCAGTAGAGCAAATGATACCTTCGGCAACCATAGCACCTTTTATTCCTACTTTGGGAATTTCAGATATACGCAGACATTATGCGTTGATTGTAGTTTCAACAGATGCTAAAAATCAGACTACTATGGCTATCGGAACAAATGCTCCAACGCCTTTAAGCGGAGGAACTTGGTACGATAATGCTACAGCAGGTTTTTCGTATTACATTTTGCGGTTAGCAAATAATGCGAATACTGTTTATACCTTTGCCAATCTGCAGGGATTGCTTGTAATGGGATATGGTATAGGTCATTGGGAAAGTTATTACTATGTAGCAGGTTTTTCATTTCGTACTCCTGACCTCACACCTACGATTACAATTTCAGAAACTACAGTTTGCCAAAACGACAGCATTCATTTAGTTTTTACAGGCGTTCCGCCTTTTTGCTTGGATTATACTTTCAACGGTACAAGACAAACCATTACTGTTCATGGTATGGATACAATGCTTGAAGCTACGCAAGCAGGAGGAAATCCATTTATTGTACACAGTTTAATCCCTGAAACAACCTGTTTTTTCGATGGAGCAATAAGCGTAGAAATTAATGATGTTGTATGGGCAACTCGCAATCTGGCTTCACACGATACTTTTGTAAATAATCCCGAGGATTACGGTGCGCTTTTCCAATGGGGACGCGTGGGCGATGGACACGAGCAACGCAACAGCTCTACGACAACAACACTTTCGACAAGCGATAATCCCGGACACGGTAATTTTATAACTATGATGAGCCAGCCTTTTGATTGGCGCAATCCCAAGAATAATGTTCTTTGGAATGCAGGTACGGAAACTGCTCCCATTAAAACCGTCAACGACCCTTGTCCGCAGGGCTGGCGCGTACCGACACGTCTTGAGTTAGCAAGATTGATAAATTCGAGTAGTGTTTGGGCAACTGTAAATGGAATAAACGGCAGGTGGTTTGGAACAGCTCCCAACGCTATTTTCTTGCCTGCCGGTGGTTACCGCAGTGGTTTCGGTACGTTTTTCGATGTTGGCGTGCGTGGGCTATATTGGAGTAGCATGGCGGAGGCATATTGGAGTGATACGGCGGGTGGTATAGTGGAGACTCCTAACGCCCACAGTATATTTTTCAGCAACATTCACGTGGGGCCTGCGCATCACGCCGGTGACCGCGCAGGCGGGCGGTCTGTGCGCTGTGTAAGATACGCTTCCAATAATGATACAATAATCCCGATAACCGTTCATCTTGTTCATTCTGAAACGGTAGATTTAACGATTGGTGAAAATAAATTGCCTTTCACTTGGCGCGATACCACTTTTTTGGTGGGTACAGTGAGCAGAGAATATATTTTTAATCGACAAACCATACACGGTTGCAGCAGTGTTGTGCGTTTGAATTTGACTGTGTTGCCCATGCTCTCTGCCGAAATATTAAACCAGCCTGTAATAGTATGCCGCAATGAAACTGATTTTACGTTATTTTACGTCGTTTTGTCATCCGGTCATCCACAATATCAATCTGTTTTTTTCGATGAAAAAGCTCTAAATTTTGGTTTTGAGAATATTCCCAAAGAACAAATAACGGCGCATTCTGTAAACATTCCGTTGCCGGTGGGCGGTGTTCGTCCCGACACGTATCGCGGTTGGCTGGTACTTGAAAGAGAATTTTATGTAGAGAAAAGGCTTGATTTTGAAGTTTCAGTTCGCTACGATTCTACAATTATTATTCAGATGTGGAACGATGTGCTTGCGCTGTCGAACGTTTATTTGGAAACAGGTTCTCGGTTGTTTGATTTTCAATGGTTTATAAACGGCGTGCTGATTTCGGGCGAAACCGCTTCGTATCTTTACAAATCGCTTGATTTTACCGCTGAATACAAGGCGAGATTTATCCGTCGCAATGAAACTGAGTATGTATATACTTGTCCGATAAGACCGATATTCCTTGCAGATAAAATTCCATTCCCAATGCTTCCGACACTTGTAAACGTCAACCAGACTTTCAATATTTCGATACCTGTGAGCGGATACGTGGAAATTCACGATTTGAACGGTCGCAGAATTTCACGACAAGCAGTGGGAGAGGGAACAAACAGTCTAGTTGCACCCAAACTTATTGGAACTTATCTGATGACGATATTCGGAAAAACGGGTGAAAGTATTGTTATACACAGAATTATAGCCAAATAATGAAAAACATGAACAAACTATCGTTTTTAAGTTTTGCGTTGCTGTTGGTGTCAGCTCAAACACTGTTTGCACACTGTCGCGATTGCAGCCGCAATTCTGTTGTGCTTTGGACATCTGTCGGATACAGCAACATTATGAATCATTCTCCTTTTACCCGAGTATTGGGCGGATTAGGGAATGCTATCGGTATAGGCTACGAACACACTGCGTCTCGCGGTTTTCTGTTGCAAACAGGCATTGAATTATCGCTTTACAATTCGCTTATGCATCGTAGCGATACGCTTCATATTGTACCGATGATTGATACGCAGTTGCGACCGTTTGATGGTTTATTTTCTTTTGAAAACATAAACTCGCGCCAACAAATTGCGAATGTAGGACCTACACTAATGATTGGAGCACGAACGGCGAATAATTTTTATTTTCTGATTGGCGGAAAGGTCAAATTCAATATTCACGGCAGAGAACGAACGAATACCGATGTTACAAAACGCGGTTTTTTCCCCGACCTTATCGGCGATGACCACGATGGCATATTGAGCAATATGCCCAGCCACGGCTTTGACACGTTCAGTCGTTTGCACGAAAGTTCGTTTAGACTAAATCCTTTGTTTATCGGTTCATTTGAAGCCGGCTATGATTTTTCTTCCGGAAATTTCAGAGCTTCTCGAAATTCTCGAAATATGAGAATGCGTTTAGCTGTATTTTGCGATTATGGTTTTTCGCGCGTTTCGGAATCGCACAATGATTTGATAATCAATAAAGCCTTGCGAGAACGTGAATTTATCCCTTATATAAACGGCTTCCTTCAACACGATGTGAGTTCGAATTTTTTTAATACGCTTTTTACCGGTGTAAGACTGACTATCCTTTTCAACCTTCCCGGAAGGTATGAGTGTAGATGGCAGATGTAAAAAACAGAAAATATTATTTATTGCTTGATTTTTATGAAAAAAGACAGAATACTTTGGGCTGACGACGAAATAGATTTATTGCGTTCGTATGTTCTTTTTCTCGAGGAAAAAGGATACGAAGTCGTAACCGCCACAAACGGAAAAGACGCGATTGAACTTGCGCAGGACAAGAATTTCGACATAATATTTCTCGACGAAAATATGCCCGGACTTACCGGTTTGGAAACGCTGGCGCAAATCAAGGAATTTGACTCCAATGTTCCTGTCGTGATGATTACCAAGAGCGAGGAGGAAAATATTATGAATATGGCTATCGGAAATAAAATTGCCGATTACCTGACAAAACCCGTAAATCCGAGCCAAATTCTGCTCACGCTGAAAAAGAATATCCACAAAAAAGAAATCGTAACCGAACACGCAACTTCGGTGTATCGCTCGGAATTTGGGCGTATCGGAATGCAAATAAACGATTCGCTCACGTACGACGATTGGGTAGAAGTGTACAAAAAACTCGTTTATTGGGAACTCGAACTTGCCGAAGCCGACAACGGATTGGACGAAATGCTTCGTATGCAAAAAGATGAAGCAAACAGCACGTTTATCAAATTTATCAAGAAAAATTACGTTGATTGGTTTGAAAATCCCGAAAATCGCCCGTTAATCAGTCCCGAAATTTTCAAAACGAAACTTTTTCCGCTTCTCGACGAGGGTGAAAAAGTATTTTTCGTTGTGATTGATAATTTCCGTTACGACCAATTTCTCATTATTCGCCAAATGTTGAGCGAGTTTTATCACTTTGAAAATGAGGAACTTTATTGTAGTATTTTGCCCACTGCCACGCAATATGCGCGAAATGCGATTTTTGCAGGATTGATGCCTTTGCAAATACGAGAAATGTTTCCGCAGTTTTGGGTGGACGAGGATGAGGATGAAGGAAAAAATTTGTACGAAAAAGAGTTAATCGAAACACAGATAAAACGTTTTCGAAAAAATTACTCGTTTTCGTACCACAAAATCAATGATTCGCACGCTTGCGAGCGGTTGATTGAACAACTTCCGCGTCTGGAAACTAATCAGTTGAATGTCTGCGTGCTGAATTTTATTGATATGCTTTCGCACGCGCGCACTGACTCGAAAATGATGCGCGAACTTGCAAATGATGCCGAAGCCTATCGCTCGCTCACGCTTTCGTGGTTTCGCCACTCGGCAACTTACGAGTTGTTCAAAGCACTTTCGCAGCGCGGTTACAAAGTAATTCTCACCACCGACCACGGCACAATTCAGGTAAACAAAGCCGTAAAAGTTATCGGCGACCGCAACACAAATGTAAATTTGCGCTACAAAGTGGGCAGAAATTTGAGTTACAACAAAAAAGAAGTGTT
>Ga0136643_10018362_pt1 | contig 10547 bp, 4 predicted proteins | sample TergutLab28metaG_FD_96883 | JGI IMG/M metagenome (GOLD analysis project Ga0136643, IMG submission 96883) | Labiotermes labralis P1 segment gut microbial communities from Petit-Saut dam, French Guiana - Lab288 P1 (version 3) (version 3) | ecosystem: Host-associated > Arthropoda: Insects >... | reverse complement strand
CTTCCCCTCCAATCCTGTCCCAGTAATTCCTGCATACAGCAAATCTCTCCTCGCCCCGGCACGTCACATACCCCTCCCCCCCCCCCCCCCCCCCGGCACCTCATTGTCCTTTATCTTCCCCATCATATCTAGCAAGAAGTGCAAATTAAGAAGCTCGTTATGCAACTTTCTCCTACCCTCTGTTACTTCCTCCTCCTCAGTTCCAAATACTATCCTCAGCACCCTGTTCTTCAATGTGCTCAGTCCGATTTCTTCATTTAAATGAAAGGCCAAGTTCCACACCCACACAAAACCAATGACAAAATTACAGTTTCTTATTAACCTTTACATTTTTATACAGATGGAAAAAAACAATATTCATTCCCAGAATTTAATCTGTTCTTAAATTTTTATCTGAATCCAATTTTTAAGCACGTTCGCAAAAATATGAAAAGTAACTATCAGCTACGTCATTTCTGTCCGTTCATCCTTCTGTCGGTTCGTCCACACAGAACAAACTCCGTTACCCCTGAACAGATGTTCATGAAATGTTGTATTCGAACATTTTTTTGAAAATCTGCACGGAGAATTGTTGTTTCTTTAAAATCTGACAAGAACAAGGGCCACTTTACATAAAGACCTATGTACATTTATGACATCTCACTATGTGCTTCTTACAGTGAGTAATGTTTCTAACACCAGCTGTAAAAAAAATCAAAACGAATATTTTATGTTAAAAAACCTTTTCTGAAAATCATGTTGTTTACAAGAAGTGCATATATATGGCAGACCCAGACAAGCCATAGTTGGCAATGTAAGAGCACACATGTCCTTAGCATGCTGGATAACTAAAGTTATAGACACACACAATGTATAACGCTCATTGCTCTTCCATGCATCAATGATTACAAAAACGCACCTCTATGTTACATTTTGCATACATGGCCTGTCATGACATTTGTTAGTGTCATTCCACAAAATTCGAACTTGTTTTCAAAGAACATACTAGCTACTTTAAGTAATTGTCATGTACTATGGTGAGGAGAAAAAAGCATGTACAACAGCCTTCTCTGAACTTCCAGGCCAAACTCTCTAACAGTAACTAACAACGATTCTGTATTTAGGTGCATTGGCCAAGTAACTGAAAACAAAGGAAATGTCAGCTTTGTCTGGTCCCTGTCCACATGAACAACCTGGCTTCCACTCAACAGCTATTCAAGAAAATTTATACTGGGGATTCCTACTAAAATCAGTCTAATTCAAATGTGGCTCCAATCAGACAAAAATAACAGGCACTTTACATGAAAACCTACATTACATTCATGATACATTGCTGTTTTGGGGATTTCAAACAAAATCAGTCAAATTCAAACTTGGTTCCATTCGGACAAAGTCAAGAGACACTTTACATGAAGACCCACATAAGTTTATGATATCTCGCTATTCATCCAACTCTAAGAAACACAGAAGAACCATGGAGGTCAAAGAAGATCTAAACACAATATGCCAACATACAAATGCTATGTACAAGGGGTATGGGGTCTCATTTCTCTGAAGAAAAGCGCCTAGGGTATAGCCTTAACCACCCATCCACAACTAACTGCTGCTGAGGTTAAAGAAACAGTACAGCTACAATTATACTCCCCCTCTAACCTGTTATAGGGAGAAATTTACCTTTTATTTACTGCTTCATACTTTATTATAATTATATAATGTGCCATGCAGATGCAATTTACTTTGGTCTGATGTCATACTGCAACGAAGTAGTCTTAACATTGTCATACTCCTCTCCAGTTATTAATTTGTTAGTCATAGAACCTGCATGCTCCACAATCAGGAAAAATGAACATTCAAGCGTTCACTCATAACATTTAATATTTACTGGTTATACAGAGTGTTAACACATCAAAGCACGTGGTGATAATGGCCTTCTGCAACTTCCAGACACCTGGTGAAAATATTATTACTAACTGTTCAACATTTCTGTCTAAAAACTGACAACACTGATCATCGGTTTCAAAAAGGTGATTTCCACATTTGTGTTCATTTTACAAGCTGCAAGCAACTGCACTGTCTTGCTGGAAGAACCTATACCTTCCCATTATGTAAGTTTTTAAAAAATGATGCCAGGCTTTGTTCACTTTATGTTTTAGAATTAGTGTCCAAATAGATGGGTCCAATTATTCTTGTTGCACTGACAGCACACCATACTCCACCATGAACGTCATGTAATGGCACATTGTGTATTATTAAGGCATTATGTGCTGACCTGTGTCTTGTTAAGGTGGGTATTTACATGACCACTTAAGTCATCTCATCTGTGAAACACCTCAGCAATGGATCAAATTCATCACTACACCCTGCTGCATAAAATCTGTTCGAAAACCAATCACACAACAAAGATTTCTGCAGACATGCTTCTGAATATGTTCCAACACAATCTACTGTTTTTTGTGGAAGGAATATGCGTTTGCTTTCACTTCTGTCCTAACAAAGAATGTGTTCTAAACTTGTTCACCAGTCAATGTACTGCTGATTGCCAATAAAAGGGAACACTGGGAGACTATTTTTATAACACTTCTTTCTTACACAGGTTCTGACACTCAACACCGTTTTGTTACATTGTCACAATGTAATTCAAACTCCAGATCATTCAGCCCACAGCCCAATCGCTATACTGTGCTATCTCTTTAACTTTTCATGTTGCAAATGGTAAATGTACAGCTGACAAAATCCAATATATAAACGATTATTTTCAAAGCAATGTAACAACAAATACTTACAAACCCTAATAATATAATAATAGCACCCCATCACATACTCACAGTCATGAACAATAACAAACTGTGTGACACCAGTGGATTAAATGGTATAAAAAAAAAAAAAGCAGTTTCATGGGCACTAAAACTTGATGAGAATGAAAGAAGTCCCTCCTACAGAGCCATGCATTTGTCTAAAGCCTGTAACAGCTGATGTGTTGTGCAACTGCATTCCCACCTTTTCACTAGTATCTACGTATCATAATGAATCCAACTTTACATGCCTAGTTCCAATGATCTGTTGGGTTACAAAACTAAACCAAAAGCTTAGATAAAGCAAGGTGGCTGTGTTTTTTACTTCTGAAAAATAAGGATTAGAATTAAATATTTTAAAACCTATTATTACCACACACCACTCAGAATATTGACAGGTACTCCTGTCACACCCACCTTACAATTTTGCACATCTGCTGTTGTTACCACCAGTTACGGAAAATAAAAATCTGGTGATCTCCAATGGCATGTTAAAATTGTGTTTGCAACACATAAACTCAAAATCTCTTCCAGACATTCATAAGAATCTGATACGAAATTATGTCATTTAATAAGTTAAATGGTATACCTTCTTAACAAATAAGACGTCACTTTTGAAGTGTAATACATTATTTCCGAATGTGGATGCCTGCCAATGAAATAGCAGAGAAGTGTTCACAACTTTGTTGTAACTACATCGAACATTCTCCAATAAACATCTACAATTAAGATGATGTTCGCACTTGAAAATGCAGATTAAACAGCCAGGAAACATGTTAATTTGCTGTGTCTGGGACCATGGATGACAATGACTGAAGTGAATACAAGATTAATGCAGACCTCTCATGGGCCTAGCTAAGCAATTTTTCATGAACCTAGATTACAAGTATGTTAAAATATACGCTTTTTCCAACACACACTCATTCTACTATAGAAATACAGACTTAAATTTTGAGAAAGTTGCACATGTGAGTCTTAATATGAGTAAACTGAGTGTCAAGGAGCAATTGTTATGCATAAATGCTAATTACCTGCAAGCTACACTGTGTTACCTCACAGGCCAACAGTTGGCTCACTGTGGAGGTAGGGAAGGAAAGAAACAGAAATATCTGTATCTAACACAACATGTTCATTATTTCATGAAAAGTCTTTCAAATGGCAGCTGTGAAACAATAACAAAGTTTCAAAGAGTGTATATAATATTGGAAACGATGTATGTACTTCATTCAGCAAATATGTGCAGGCAACTTCATACTAATGTGGTGAAAGGCTAAAAAAAAAATCCAGTTGAGCATAAGCACTCGACAAGCAGACCATTAAAAATCCACATTTCCTTTATGAACTTGAAGCTACTGTGAGGCAATATGCCCTCATAAAAGCCACAAACTTAAAACATTCTAGTTAAAACAGGATTATTGCAGTGAATATTAACAATCCTAGTATGTTTTATCCCATAGAAAATCTCAAAACATTAGGCCTATCAATATGTACACAAGCACATACAGCTACACAAATTTTCAAATTGTATCGCAACAAACACAAACTATTCTGAGTTGGAAAGAAAACAGGACATTTATGCTCTTTCTACATCAATGAAACGGACATAAAATGTTTGCTGTGGTAGTAGCTGAAGTGCGTAACTTATGCTGTTGCAGGAACCCACGGGGGAGGATCGTTCTTGAAGCTTTACTGACCTTCTCGAGACTCACCTGACTGGACGAGTACGAGCGGCGACTATGCTCAGCCAGATCTCGGTGCCCACGGTGAGTGTGGCCACTCCCATGCCCACCATGATGGCGGTGCCGGTGCTGACGGCGGTGGTTACTCGACGTTGGCGACCGCCGATGGCTCCTTTTGTAACGACGCTCAGCACTTGTACCACGTTCATGTTGACGAGAACGTTGTGCTCTTTCACTACTGCAATGGTAATAATAATGATTTCACATCATTAAACGTTCAACTATTCTGCAGCTATTACCATTACAGCAAAATATATACCAGAAGCAGCTACTGTGCATTCTAAGATAAATAAGGTTTATAAATAGAGGGGTAGGCATAATTCCTGATGCAAATAATACAACAAGATTTGGAATATGTATTTTTTACCAACAAACTCAATTCAATTCGATCTCACACCACAAAGAGAACACATATTAAAACCTTGATGTAAATAACATAAGCTCGGGAGTGGTTACTGCCATTAATTCATGTCACATGATAATTTTTTAACTCTAGTAATTTCTAAAGTGCAATATTGTAAAGGCATATCTGAACGAGGTACAGTTGTTTCTTCCCCATCTTTTGGCACTTGCCAGGATGTACTTTCCCTTCTCAAAACCAAAACTGCATACCTATCTAAGGGGGCAGTGGAGGATATGGCGGGACAGCCTTCCATTTTTTTATCACCCAAATGTTTCCACCTTCTTTTGCTACATGCTCGTGGAGAACACATCCCTCAAAAAGACGGTCACACAAACTGGCATTGGAAGGCACCCAGCAGCCAAGCCTGTCGCCTCCCTTCAAATTTATGAAATCTAATCTGCATACATTAATTGCAGTAAGGCAAATGAACAAAACGTGATTCCTTGGCCTGTTTGGGCTACAGTGCGCTATTGTGGAGTCCACTGCCAGGGTGAAGGCGGTCCTCAACACTGCACAATCACAGCAGCGCTTTGCGAGTCTGGACATGTGACTGCAGTGATACCATTCGCAGATATGGCAGAAGCGTTCGTTGCCCTGGTATGCCATGACCCTCATCACGGCAACTAAATGTACCCACAAAACGGCCGAAAAATCACACTCCATTTATCCGTTATATTATAATATATGCAGACTGCATCTACGAAGTTCGAGAGTGAACACAGCCTCGCCTGCTGGGTCCTTACAATGCCAGTCTGGCCACCCTCTCTCGAGTCATGTATTACCCTGGAAACATGAAGCTGAAAAGGATATGAAAGGATATACACCTAGTGGAAGAAAAAGTAACGGGTGGAGGAAGGCCCTAGCTGCAACCCTCAGCCTGATCTCTTGTCGCGTTAACGAAATAAACCTCTTCCGTCCCCCTCTCTAGGCAAACTATGCTGTCCCTGTGCACGTCACGCATGCACACTCATAGGGCGAAAGTATAGCGCCACTTACAACATGGAAGTGGCCACCTTCGCGCCTCGGCCCCTGCATCAAGGAAAGCTCTCCGGTACCGACCAAGTAACAGGCTGGACCAGACCCAAACCCGTACGTTTGAAAGATAAATCTCTTGCCCCTGACAGGAGTCGAACCACGACTCCCCAGGCGTCCAGCCCGTAGTCTATTCACTATACCAATTGCGCTATCCCGGTCTCCAATCTACATGCTACTTACACACAAACGTATGTGAATGAAAGTATCACATTTCCTTCTGCCTTGCAGGCCACAAACTACGCCACGGGCTACTAAACGTACTAAACAAGGCAGGCGCCTTTGAAACGGCTATTACGCATATGGAACACGCCAGCTGCGAATGACCGCATGTCTGGGTGAACATACACTTGTATGCGGACAGTCACGACCTTTGGTTTCATTAAACTGCCTTTATCTTACGACATGGGCACCCAATTTCCGAGAAAACATACCGAAGCCCACTGCCTATCTCAAAACCAAGTCATCGTTTATCTTACTTCTTCAACATAGCGACGAGATCATTGACGGCTACGTATTCACTGCGTTATGGGCAAAGCTGGTGTGATTTCGGGGAGGTTTTGGATCATTATACAAACAGGAAGTATGTATGTGGTACGTCAGAACCACGTCAGGGTGTCGCCCCCTTCCTGTGATTCGGAATGGCCACATCCTATTCCAAATCCCCACTGGGTCTACCCGCAGCCCTGAAGATGAAGGCAGAATATTTCTCTTCAAAAGCCGATGACAAAAGTCAGCATATAACCACCTTAATAATACCTGCCGTAAAAGCCTAAAAACGTATACTAACTGTAAATATTTCTACGTAGCCTTCATTAATAACTAATGCGTTGCCAGCATGAACGGTTAATATATCGCCCAGCTCGTTGTACTAACCACGCGTCTGCAACTACTTTACAAATACGCTTTGCTGAGTAACTACCTATAAAAACGGCTTGTCCGTGAATGAAGGACTCTGCTATTTACATTGCAGTCATGTCTTGCGATTCTGTCCCGGCTAGCTGGTACTACGGGACTCAGCTCTGCGAATGCACAAGCCGGGGAAATGTACAAGTGTCAGTGATGGAAGTAAGGTTCACATTCCTTGGACAGTCGCAACGCTGAGTACAGAAATGCAGTTCTATGCCCTCGCGAAGCTTAACTCTGAACGTGCCTCGATGTTTTCGTATATCCTTTACATCTACGCAGCATGGAATTTCTGCGGCCACCTTTGTCTTTTATGTGCGTATGGTATTACGCTGGTCTCATTCATCGGACTGCCAATTTTGTAACCTGTTTCGTACAATGAAGTGGATATAACATTGCAAATGCACAAGTTATGAAGTTCTCAAATTTAAAACACTGCAACCGTATACGCTAACGATGTCACCACGAATTTTCCTAGATGATGACTTTAATTAAAATATCTTCAAAGTCATTCTCACCAAAGGCGGCCGCGGACATACAGGACTGGTTTCATTCTTGGCCGACCGATTATCTGGTTTATTGCGAAACAAGGGACACATCAGGCTGTAACTACGTTCATACGTTCAGGATCAACCCCGTTACAGGCTGTGGTGTGATCCTTACTATCACATTTCCACTGCTTGTGGACACTTAGGAAGCTCTGAAATTAAAAGCACTGATTACATTTAAGAAACGCCAAGGCCCGTTTTCGGGAATTACGAACATATGACGTGCCAGGTTTTAAAGTTCCGAACCAGACGTAGGACCTACACGCAAAGTTGCGTGTCTCAATTCACGCTGCAGCTTATCACCGGACTCAAATCCAAAGCAAAGGCGCAAACCACAGCACACACAGAGAATTAAGTCTGCATGCCAAACTTCCAAAGCAGAAAGTGAGTACAGCACGAGACGTAAATGCAACGAATAATACTTTCTTCTAAAAACGGCCAGATTAAAGAGACGCAAGATTTTTAGCTTATAGTAAGAATTCTCACGTGTAGCGTTCCTTAAGTTGATCTGAAACGCCCAAGGCACAGTGGTCAGGACGTGAACAGCAGCAACCCATCACAATCATTGCAAGGAACGAATGATAATGATAAACTAAGAAGGAAGTACATCTCCCGTCCCGCTGAACTACATCCCCTCCCCATCCGGCAGACTTCTTACCGTAATGGCAACGACAGTATTTCCCTCATCCACAACTGAAGTGACAAAAGCCGCACTATGTGAAGACGCTTTAAATCACAACGGAGTGGCCAACCTCGTGTCAGAAGGTAAATTTCTTGCACGTGCGCGTGCCCATTCGTAGCCACAACACTGGTCGAAGTTTCACAAATCACAATACACCCATGCATCCATGTCTGTCAAATCCGTTCACGTCTTCCAAAACCGGTGCCACAAATTAATCTAATCACAAACCGAGTGTGAATGTGTGTGTGTGTGTGTTGCGCGCGCGCGAGCTATACAGGAATCAAAATGGGGGCGCACACATCGATGAGTGCCTAGCCGGGGCAACAACCGAACACACTAAGGTTGCTTCACATAAAATAAAGAAAAGAAATGACTATTTCTGACAAGAAGTCAAGCACAAAGATTCATATCGACAGAATTCTACCGAACGTAGGCGATACATACCAGACGTATACATCTCTTCCTCCCCCCCCCCCTCATTCACCGGTGTCTCAAAAAAATTATATCAGTTTCGCGTAGAATTCACATGCACTGCATGTAACAAATGTCTACACCAAATTCTGCCAACTCCCATTCAACGTGGTTCAGAATCGTTTTCAGGACCACTTTACTCAAAGACAAAGTTCTTTTCCGGTGTATCCCAGTCTTGTGGTAGATTTTAATAAAAGACTTGCGGTATTTATAAGCAGTATGTGCATTTCCTTCTGTATGCGATTCAAAGTAATTCAATGAAGGGCCAAATGACTCGAGAATCTAGGTCTATCATGTCAAACTGGCAACCCGCGAGCCGCAAAACCTTTTACCCTGTAAATGCGACCCAAAGTTTACATTTCATAAATAGACACGTTCGATTGCAAAATACAGTACAATCGGTTATAGAACTGCTGTGCGACACTTATTATTTCTCAGTATACTTTCACGACGGCCGAATACGACTGCTCAGCGTCAGGACACAAAACTGCGCATTGGTGCAGACAAAGCTGCAAGCTGCAGTTAATAGAATCACACGTAGGAATGTTTGGATGTATCTGTGCTCACAGGAATAACTGATAATATTTTGCTACATTCGCTGAAAATGTCCTTTTTTATAGACATCGCCGTGGTACAACTGTAGTGAAATTGTTATATAATTATAATCTAAATAACAAACCCCAAGGATGTCAAAACCGAATTCGTCATCTACTAATAGAACATGTTAAGACGGGAAAAGTGGGTCGCACATTCCAACAGAAAATGGGAATGGGAATATTTCTGTTAGAAATTCGACGGAATATAGTACGTCTGGTTTATCGAAAGACGGTCAGCATTTTCATAAACAAGTCTCAATCTGAAAACTGTCATGAACATTATATGACAAGTGTTGTTAGCAATGTAACTCGGCAGTCACAAATGGGCCTACATACAGTCAACCAACATGTTTACATGCACCCATGAACAATGACACAATACAGCAAACAGCAAGATAGGCAATGTATCTACGTAACAATGTGGCGCGTCCGCCTAACCACTGCTGCCGTGTAAAACCAAAAAGTTTTACTTATTCAGAGTGTCTGTAGCCTTACTTATCCGGCATGCAAAGCGCACGCGCCATACTATACTGTCATCTGCGGCCTGTCTCGGTCTACCATATATTCCCACATTATCTAGTAAAAGGAGGCACCATTAATAAAAAGCAAGCTGCTGAACATAAGAGGCGTGTTTAGATTTTCTCTACAACTTTTGTCTAAACCATTTCTCATACCACGAAGCACTGAAAAGACACCATACACGTACACACGTCTTCATGTAAAGTGACCGCTATTCTTGTCAGATTTTAAACAAACGCTAATCTTCTCGACAGATTTTCTAAAAATGCTCAAACAGAAAATTTCATGAACATACGCCCATTAGCAGCCGAGCTGTCCCATGCAGGAACAGCTGATGGCATACCTATTTTGTAGCAATCGCAAATCCAGCTTCATGTGACGGAAGGGCAATTTTCACACCTGCGATATTAAAAGTGTCTTAAAACACGTTCGAGCCGTGCGACTTTCGAGGGGGAATAATCCAATTCCGAAATGCCGAGCTGTCGCACTCATCAAATGCGGGAATACATCATAGTAGGCACCAGTGTTCTATGTTTCGGACGCCCGTAACCACCAATTCATCGTCGTCAATAATGTCAAATGTATGCACCATTTCATACGAGGGGTGTTCAATAATTTATCTACCTAAGCAGGGAAGAAAGCAATGAGCGGATTGAAACAAGTCTGTGCATGTTGGGACATGTCTTGAGGTGTCACATATGCAGCCTCAGCTCAGTGCGATTCTAACTGTCAGAGTGACAGCATGTCAAGTGAACCCGTGTGTGAGGTTTCTAAGAAACTGCTCGATTTGGAGCAAAGATCAGTTATAAAATTTCTTACTAAAGAAGGTAAGAAGCCAAAGGAGATACTTGAACGCATGGTGGCAGTTTATGGGGAGTCT
>Ga0136643_10018358_pt1 | contig 10548 bp, 3 predicted proteins | sample TergutLab28metaG_FD_96883 | JGI IMG/M metagenome (GOLD analysis project Ga0136643, IMG submission 96883) | Labiotermes labralis P1 segment gut microbial communities from Petit-Saut dam, French Guiana - Lab288 P1 (version 3) (version 3) | ecosystem: Host-associated > Arthropoda: Insects >... | reverse complement strand
CATGTTTCGATCCTAAGATCATCTTCAGGGAGTTACACTGTTCCTTGCTAAAGTCACATTTTTTTAAAAAAAAAACTCACTGATTAACTTTCAATATTAATTTAGTGTTGTGGCAGCACGTCGTATTTTGTAAGTCGTACGCCACTGAGAGTGCGCCAGGCGCACTCTCAGTGGCGTTAGTTCCCTCCTCATCTCCCAGTAATCTCCCTATACAACAATCAAGCTGCACAAGATGTCGTTGCCGATTTTCTCCCGTTACTTTCAGTACTTTTATACTTACCCTCCATGTCTGGAAGCTGTTTCCTCTTACAGCCTGATTAGTTAGAAGGCAAATATGCAGCGACAAAAGGAAGCAATTTAATTCCGCACAGATGATGAATGTATGGGTGTGGAGATCGTCATATGGCAATAAAAATAATCTAACTATATACAGACAAGTCTGAAGACTGTATGTAAAATATTATACAATGGTTAAACACAAACATTCATCTAATATTAGAAAAGTACGAGTAAAATGAAATGACCTACTGTGGAAGCAGTTTTTAAAAGAGTGTTACAAGATATGAGACCCGTTAGTACGTTAATACGTTAGTATCAAATACACACTGATTTTTATTTGAGCAAAATAAACGAACCATTGTGAAAGTGCATATTTATCTTCAGGACAGTCTCTAAAACCGAATAATAACATATAGTTCACTTGCAAAATTACTTATCTTTGCATTTATGGCTTCGCAATATTTACTCTTCTACATCCGTACTAAAACAGGTTGACGTTAAAAACGACATAATGATTTTGGCAGTTTAGGCAGTCATTTGTGTGTTTTGAAAGCGGAGTCGATAATGGCGAAACGTGAGGGGGCGTAATCAGACGATGCGTCAACGGCTTAGAGACGTGGCGCCTGTACGACAAGCAGCCCTGCAAACTGTTTCAGACCTCTGCTATCGACAATCTCGTATAAAGTACCTACATGAACTAACCGCTGCATCATTGGGTAGCTTATTTGGCTGTTATACGACGTTATGTCAACAAATGAAGTTACATAGTGTGGATTAGGTGTGCGACTGAGTCGGTTGAAAGCTGGAAAGAAGGTGTAACAGCATAATGTACTTACTACTTGTAAAATCTCGAAATTAGAAAGGATAAAATTTTATCGTAAGAAGGCTCACCCGGCTTTATAACACGGCACAAATGGATATGCGAATCAGGTTACTTACATCATTCAGCTGTGTTGCATAAACCCTTGTGCTGCTGAATACATCAGTGTAGTAGAAGAGTTACTACTGCAAATATTACGGAATGAACAATTAACACGCCGAATGAACTTACAGCAAGATTCTCTCAAACAATCCTGAGAGATCGGGTTTTAAGATGAGGTTCTTCTGGGTGCAGCCCGATGCATGAGAACGTCCCTTCAAATTTACACAAAAGCTTGACTGTACTAATCAAACATTGACTTTTTGAATGGTACAACCGCTACAGCTATCGTGTAAGACCTTATGTCTTGCCAGTACATAGCATTATATATATGGAAACGAATGGATCAATTTTTAAGACTGTTGCTAAAAGTACGAATTACTTTTAAGTTTATTTCCAAAATCTATTACGCCCTTCGGGCCTTTCTGGCTCTCCTAGGATAGTGACAAGTGGTAGGCTCTTGTGAAAAATTTGATGAAATTTCGGTTACCACAAAATGTGGGGAATCTTTGTTTAGATGAAAAGCTATTAGCTCTTCATGTAGTGGGTTATATAATTATTTAGTAAGACAAAGAAACTCACAAAGAAAGAAGAAAGAAAGACAGGAAGAAATAAATTTATGGATCAATTTTCAGATTGTTTCCTAAATTTATAAAACTGTATGGATTATCTTTTTCAAGTGAAGCCAACTAGGTGCACACTATTTCTTAGCACATTTGTTTCAACTTCTCTACAAGTTTCGGACAATGCCGTCTTGTGTAATGTTGCGAAGAGTGCCCTGCTATGGATGTGCATTCTGTGCTTCGTTGCATGCTAGCACGCAACGAAGCGAAATTAATGTGACTTTTTATATTGTGACTTTAGCAAGGACGATATGGCTCCCTGATGATGGTCCTAGGACCGAAACATGTCGGAGCGTTTTTAATGTTTTAATGTGTAAATTTTATATATGTGCAGTGGTTGGTATAATAATTAAGTAATTTTAGACAACGTTTCCAGCAGAGAGAGCGGCTCAGGGATCATTGCATCCAGTCACAGGAGGGGCTAATTTTAAGGGGGCTAAATTTTCAAACTTGTACGAATATTTTAAATATTTGTTCTAACATTTCCGGGAAACTTTGGGTAACCTTCGTATGTACGTGGTGTGTGTGTGTGTGTGTGTGTGTGTGTTTGTGTTTGTGTGTAGGCAGCCTACACACCGCAACATAAGTCTGAAGCATTCTTCAAAGTTCGTCTGACTTCCACACGCTGTCATTAGCGGCTGTGCCTTGAGGTCTGCACTGTGCCACGTGGAAACTTACACTTGAGTATGATGTCAGAGCCAGCTGTGCTCTTTCCCTTTAAATTACGGACGTAACTGTACGTAAAACCTACGTTAACATTCAAGAATTCCGCATTTCGCCCACAGAGCGTGTTTTCCGAGTTTCGTGTGATTTTCGAGAACAAAAACAAATCCTTCTCTCGCACACCGACTGATTTTCGAGTATTGATTCCTTTTTCGTGAGCTAATAACCGATTTCCTGATTATTAAATGATAATATTACAGACTGAATAGTTTAATATATTGCACTGGAGTACCGCTAGTGTTAAATTACACGATATGATCCATATACTAGAAAATATTATCCTACCTGAAGTCCAAACGTACTGTTCTAATACCGAAGGCATGTAGTGCCTTCGCGCACGTAAAACACTGCATTCATAATAGTACAAATTTCCATTCTTTTACGCTTCGCCACCTTAAGCCTTCTGTACTCACCTAAATAAAAACCATACATATAAAGCAGCCGTTCCCAAACTGTGCTCCGCGGATCCTCAGGGATCCGTGGATACATATCTCTAACGGTTACTCTGAGGTTAAAATTTTCTTCAATTACGTAATGTTTTTTTTTAAATAATCGCTAGAACTTCTTTAATTAGCGAGGTGTTTATTCCATGTTACCGGTGGAATATCTAATTAAGAAATTCCCTTTACCCATGAAACGAGTGAATCATTTTAATTAAGGTCGAATCATGCAATGAATTGTTACGTGTACCACTGGTACTTGATCGAAGCTACGTAATGCATTTCTGAAACATAAATTTTTAATTTTGGATATCTATCTTCTAGGCAATCTGTATTTACGTGAGGGGGGACATGAGGATCCGTGGTTATTTTTCGAAGCCAAAAAAAAAAAACTTGAGAAATACTAATATCGAGTATTTAATGTGTACAGTGTAGTACCTAAATAACAGGTAAATAGACTACACCGAGCAGAGTTCTTCTTGAGAAAATGTCAGTGTCCTGTGCATTCAAGAAATTCTCGGTCCTCAAAGAACTCTGCCAAGATAGTTCACTACCGTATTAACAACAGCTCAACAATGAACCTAAGGTAGTACCCCAGTATAGCCGTGGAGAATCTAAGAAAAATAACCAACACGTAATCTTTAAGGTTACGGGAAAAACTAGTGTTGGGCTAATTCAGGTAAATACCGTGGAATTTGTCTGAAGAAAAATGAGGTAATCCACAAAATACGTCGTTTGTTTTAGACTGGGTCCCGGTTAAAATTCGAACAGGGCGCCTTCCGAACGAACCAGAATCTTTACGTCTACACTAACCTGTTCGGATGTGCCCAGAGGGAAGAGAAGAGCATTATGAAGGTAAATATCTAGGAGAGCTGAAGGAGGCGATCCTAAGATACACAGCGTTACGACCGATGAGATTATTATCTTACCTTCCCATCTGTCTTATGTCGATACCACGGGCTCTATTTGCCTCTCGCTGACATAGTGAAGTAGTTCTATGCAAACTGAATCTTTGCAACCTGTACAGAATAACTCTAAGTCCTAAAATGGAAGAACGTTGCTCGACAATGCTTAATTAATACAAATAAAATTAACATATTGGCCGAAACTAAGGAGGGCCATTGATTTAAACGTCAGGTCCTAAGTCACTTGATTGCTAAGCGCAAAGCAATGGACAACTGTATGTTTACGTAAAGTAAAGTAAAGTGATCCCGTTACGCCGCGGCACTAGAAGGGGGTGAGTGGTCAGCAGCACGCCTCGGCGGCAATTTACTCCGGGAAAGACCCGGTACCCATTTTACAGGAGACTGGATGGGTCCCAGGGCAGGTCTGAACGGGCGGAATATCTCGTCCCCACCGGGATTCGATCCCGGACTGTCCAGCCCGTAGCTCAGTCGCTATACCGACTGAGCTACACGGCCCACATATGTTTACGTACCATTATATTATTATTATTATTATTATTATTATGCCCCTAACTCCTTTATAGTGAGATTTGAGATTCTAGTGACAATTTTAAATTTCGGAGGAATCTGACACATCTATATTCATGGCAGAACCAATTCCTCTATCTAAACATGGCGTTGGAATATTCGTCACAAACGCAGTAAATTTTACATCAGGCTGCACGGTGTCATGGCCATAAGAAGGTAGTCTTCTGTCCTCGTATTTTTCTCTTTTCTTGGTATATATGAAGAGACAGAAGCGCGTATGGGAATGAGAAGATTTGGATACACGTTTTGGTGGAGAACTTCAGGGAAAGAAACCACTTGGAAGACCTAAGCGTAGATTGGAGAATACTGAAATAGATTTCAGGATGGATGGGGTGGAGTAGATTTATATGGCTATGATAATGACAAGTGGTGAGATCTAGGGAAAACAGTAGTGAAATTTCGGCTACCACAAAATGTTGGAAATCCTTGTTTAGATGAGCAACTACTTGCTTCTCATGAAAGAATTTTCTCCATTGAGGTAGATAGTTGGATGATTAGTAAGACAAAATAATCCAAAACATAAAAGGAAAGAAACCTTCTGTCCGAATTCAAAGTTCCAATTCAGTAAGAAAACAGTCTAAGGTTACTCGACTATGTAAAGCACTATACGATCAAATACCACATTATATGGATTAAACACTCTTTGTCGAAAGTTTTTGTGCAAATACCGACTAATGAAACTAATTATATGTGAATTTAAGGAAATGCCGACCATAAACAAAAAAAATAAATGACCATTTTAACTAACATTCCTAACGGTCATCAGACTTTTCTCACTCATGCTCTGGGATTTGCCACAATAATTACTGGCACTTCTAAACGGAATTACATAGATGGCCATAATCCCCATGCCTTATAAATCTCACATGGTGTGCTCAGTGCCCAAAATACGCCGTCCTCTGTGAGAAGCCACCGCATAACTCTGTCGCGTCAAAGACATTCAGTTCATTGCTGCATCGCCGGCACAAGCTTCACAGAAATACGTGTAGAGTAAACCGGTATTATGCCTTTCAGTTCCGTATATTGCTAGAGCTTTCTCTGTGGGTCGCTGGGAATTCCGTCTCTGAGAGGACTTTAACACAACCTCTCTCTAACCAGAAATTTTGATGCGATTGTCATTAAACGACTGCTTTATGTAGTTAGTACGGGTTGTATAGTTAAAGGGGATACATTGGAGCAAGATCTGTCGACTGGACATGAGACGATAAACACATTTAATCACAGCCCATTTCACGGAGTTTTGCAGCAGTTCATAATATGCAGTAATTCAATATGATCTCTTCTGGCATTCCACCAGTACTTTTTTTTCGTTATAAAGTTAGAGCTGTCTCGATATTTTTAGATTCTTACATCTGTTACATATTGAGCTCTATCACAGTAAACAATTTTAATCTTAATATTTCATTTCTAAATGAGTGGAGAAGACTACATAACGAGGACCTTTATGATCTGTACACACCAAATATTATTCGGATGATCAAATAAAGAAGAATTACATGGGCTCGGCATGTAGCGCGTATGGGAGAGGAGAGGTGCATACAGGATTTTAGTGGGGAAACCTGAGGGAAAGAGACCACTTGGAAGACCCAGGCTTAGATGGGAGCATAATATTAAAATGGAACTTTAAGAAGTAAGGTGGGGAGAGTGGACTGGATTGATCTGGTTCAGGATAGGGACAGGTGGCGGGCACTTGTGAATGTGGTAATGAACCTTCAGGTTGAATAAAATGCGTCGAATTTCTTGAATATCTGATGACTAGTTAGCTTCTAAACGAATATGTTTCGTGGAGTGAGTTAGTTAGTTACTTCAAATCTCTGTTATTCTTGTCACAATCATTTTTAAAATAACACATCTACTTTTTGTACGTGTCTATGAACTGTGATTATCACTGCAAACATTGGAACGAATAAAAACACGAACAGATTCATACTGTGGTCCTGGTTGTGATAGCATACATTCTGCTAAATACACACCAATTTTTCAGCTTCATATTCTTTTCATGCACCGGATTAAAGCTAATGAGACACGGAGGAAGGCGTTTTGTACTGACTTGCCAAAATGCACGTTGTCAAACTCCAGCGAATCGTAAAGTGTACCGCCGCCGCACTAAAAGTCTGCAGAACTAAACAAAAAAATTTAGCACCCACACATTAACACAATTTGTAATAACAGGAGTACAGGGATTGATTCGCTGCCACGCACTGAACTACAATGCAGTGGGCCGTCACAAAGTAACTTGTGAGGTATTCACCGTTGAATTTCCTGCCTTAGTGTGAGCTGAACACTGTGAAATTGATACAGTGAAGGTTGACTGACTGATTCTTGAAAACAAAGAAATACACATTCATGTTGCACGAAAGTAAAGCTACATAATACTCGAGAGGAACATGACCCCTTTAGTTGTGCACTCAAACTCAATTGTTCCTGTTTTACGTACTTCGAGGAGAAGGCCATTCCACCATACAGTACTAAATACAGATATAGTAAGAGAAGCAGAAACGAAGACCGGAACGGTAAATATAGAATATCACGTAAATATGATTAGATATATAAAAGCAGTCCCGTTACAGGCCCGAGGTGCCCAGAGGGTTCCAGGAAGTTAAGGTTCCCAGATTACGTGATAATGGCCCAAGATTGTGGTAAGGTTGTCAGCCTTACGCACCGGCCGCTTTTACCCTCAGAAAATACTCCTGGTACTCATTTCTGTTAGACGCTGAGTCGACCCCAGGGCCATAGTGCGATCGGAAGGATCATGTCAATGAAAAATTCCAATGACACCATCTGGAATCGAACCAGCGACCTTCCGATTTTTAGCACAGCACCTTAACCACTGTGCTACCGCAGTCCACTATGGCTTTATATATATGAAAAACAAACTGTGACACCACTGAGTAGAAATAAATTATATTTACTTACTTTTGCAACGAAAATTATGGGTGACAAAAATCGGCAACCCACCGTGTAGGTTAAGCACGTCAGTGCCGAAAGCAATAACAATTACATAAATCGTTCTGGAGGTTCGAAAGACTCTTAATAATTTGTATGAAACAAAAACGGTTCTTAGGTCTATGATGATGCTGGTAATAATGATAAATGGAATTCTGCATACGCTTATTTCATACTGTGACCTATTTAGTTAACGTTTGAAACAATTCACGCACAAGACCAGACAGCAAACTGCATCCACGTAATATGCGTCGAAGTTAGTAAAGATGGTGTTTCCCACAAATCAGACATCGACTGACTAGAGCAAATAAATTCGTAAGATGAATACAATACATCTGAGAAAAGTCTACATAACGTATGGCAGTATACGAACACCTACAGGGACAACAGAAGGTTTGTCTGTTCAGCGTGCCTTTGACTAGCGAAACAACAAAATACAGATAAGAAATATATAGGGAAATACATTTGTTACATAAGGTATTAATTTGCTCCAGGCATACGCTAAACCGGAAAAACGGCACATTACCGCGAAATTATAAAGCAGTCCCTCTACTCAACACCAAGTCATACTTACATATTTATTATATACAATGATTCGTCTTTCTTTGCTACGCTATTCAAAAGGCGAAACTTTTGAGCAGTGTACAGCAGTGGGGTAAGTGTGAAAGACACATCACAAACGACGCGAAAAGAAGGGAAAAATTTTGTAGCCTATTATATACAGAAAACCTGCATTTGGCAGAAGGATTAAGAGAGATAAGGCCAAGATATACAGGATAAACCGTCTTCAGACGGAGGAAATTGAGGGGACGTTGATAATTCGACCATGATAATCGGCATAAGATTCAGTCTAAACACACAAAGTCCACTGCAAAAATAATAAATATCGTCTGTTCAGCAGGCTGACAGAGTTTTTAGTGACGCCATACTTTCTTATGACGAAAAAAACATTTCTCAAGTCTTTTTCCCTTCACCGCTTCTATTCATGGACTTCGGAATACCTGTGCTGAATAATGACAAAGCACACGTAACATTCAAACGAAAATAACTCAAAAAATTACCAAATATGGACACAAAATGCTTGTGCTTTAAACCACAGATTTAGACGTTGTACTGCAACAGAAATTTCGGCTACAATGTCGATACATTTCTAACCATATCCACGAATGTGTTCTACACAGGACCGAATAAACTAACGAGCTCAAAACTTGTACAAGCATGAAAGCCCTGTGTATACGTGCTTGTCCCTAAAAGCGCCATTTAAACAGTCAGGCTGTCTTGCGGATAGCACCAAGTTCCACACATTTTGAACAGCTAAACCCATCAGCAAACATTTCTATCGCCTAAATCTGCACATTGGAGGTTCCTGTGAGTGTGTCTGCCTTCTATGGTCACAGTATAATATATGTTATAGCGTACTTCATTCATACAAACTTCCCATCCTTCCGGGACATTCTGAAACAGTCCATGTCTTTACCATACGAAAAATATAATGAGGTAGTTCTGTTTAAGGCACACAAATTACTCTTTTTTAATATAGAAAAAATAAAACTTTTTGCCCACACATTTGTTTAACAATTTGATATTTAAATTTTATTGAATTAACCGTCTTTGCACAACACAATTGACAGTTGTATTCTACAACTGATTACATCAGCAACATGTTTCGGTCTTGCTTGGCAATCATCAGGCTTACAAAGATTAGTATCGATTAAGGTACATAATGTTGCTGTAACGATGGGATCCCATGGTTTACATGGTCTCTGTGTCTTATTAAAACTGATTAATGGTTGAAATATGACGCAATAAAATTATGATTATTTGTCATATGTGCACAGCGGGATGGAAGCAGTCTAATTCAAAATTGATGTTTGTTGGACCGTGAATCATTGTGTTAACTGAAGAATAAAAACCAACTTGATGTCATTGATTAATTTATTTTTTGTACTTCTTATAGGCTCAACATGTTTCGGGCATTACTATGCCCATCATCAGGAGCTCGCTGCAGCCCGGACACTACTCTAGCCTAACCGCACCTAACCTCCAACATATAGCAAAACAAGAACGAAACGACCAATGTGGTAATCAACATCATAGTCGCGAGCTCCTGATGATGGGCATAGTAATGCCCGAAACATGTTGAGCCTATAAGAAGTACAATAAAATAAGTGGTATGTACTTGGTTTTTTTCTCCAGTCATTTGTTTAACAATTTAACCTATGTATTTACCACATAATTCTTACGACCTATACTTTATTAAAAGTCACTGTATTCTTTCCACACATTGCAGGTCTATATAATTTTCCTCTGACCCTCACAATAAACAGTCTATTTATTCTCTACACAGCATGAACGATCTATTAATATAAAAAGTCCTTTGTAATCCAACAATAAACAAAACAAAAGAAATACGCTATGATTAGTGTGAGGTACAAAATAAATGTTGATATTAGATAAAGTTCAGGATTCAAAATATTCCCTTCATTTCTGACTCCATCCATGGTTAATTCTAACTCAGCAATACTTTCATCTGCAAAACTTACTCAATCTAAGGACAAGATTGGAAAAATTATCAAGAATGATGAGTGCATAGGGCGTACATGAAGCCCACTGAGTTTAACCTGACAGAATTATTTCTGTATTTATCTGAAGTCATTAATTGCGGATACAAAGATGTCATAGTTAAAGGAGTTATTAATGCTGATTGGGTTCGAACTGGGTACCTCAAGGATGTCAGTGTCATCACTAACCCAGTCTGCACGCAATTATTCTTTTTAAAAAAAAAACTGGTCTTAAATGTTATTTCACACATCGAAATATGGAATAAATAACACCTACTAGCTCGCCTTATGTTATGACAGTATCTAAAAATTATCAGAGTTCAGGGAAAATTCTGAAATTTCTTACAGTAGTAGTCTAAAACAACCTTTCATTAGACGAGTGCCTGAATGTGTACGTTATCAGCAGCCATGAGTAACGATTTATGATTATTATTATTACTACTACTACTATTATTATTATTATTATTATTATTATTGCCGTCATTTATGTTAACATTTTTTGTAAACACATTGTAATTTAACTGCGATTTGTGTCGTAATTTTATAACCTTATCGTTTAATTTG
>Ga0136643_10018356_pt1 | contig 10548 bp, 2 predicted proteins | sample TergutLab28metaG_FD_96883 | JGI IMG/M metagenome (GOLD analysis project Ga0136643, IMG submission 96883) | Labiotermes labralis P1 segment gut microbial communities from Petit-Saut dam, French Guiana - Lab288 P1 (version 3) (version 3) | ecosystem: Host-associated > Arthropoda: Insects >... | reverse complement strand
TACTTTTTTCATTCAAGTAGCTCCTCAATTGACCTCACGAGGCTGAGTGGACCCCGTTCCAGACCCACTACTACTCAGAAAATCTGGTAGCGCCGGGGATCGAACCCGGGACCTCTGTATCTTGTTTTAAATACATCACATTTTCCTAAAATCTTGTAATTTGCGAGAAAATGACGATAAATGTTGCAGAGCCAGGCAGGTCATACATAATCCAACACAATAAAGACCGAAAAGTATTCGATTTGCTTGCCGGGTGATTAAGACAAAATTGCATAGGACTGTAATTTTTAATACTTGCTGTCGAACGGACAAGCTTTTGAGGTCAGTGTAAATGTATATGAAGGATAATGTAAAGTAGAAGTACATACAGTGAAAATATTGAATATGTAATCTTTTATAATTGATTATAGCTAAATGGTAGTTTATAGGTCACACATATGAACTCAAATCTGTTGTGTTGTAATGTAATAATTAATGACGCTTGTTAGGTATGATGACGCAACCTTCCCGTACAGTTTTGGGTATTTTTCTTGCTGTTCACCTGGTTCATAGTTCAGGAAATAAAAACTGTAAAATCACGATGTTTAATATCTATTATTATGTATAAAAGTACGAAATTTGTCATGTAGCTGTATTATGAATATACCTACAATTTATGTACGAAATATTTTTTTTAAGTCAAAATTACAAAATATTTTTAAGGGCCAAACTCTGTAGGTTACTTGTGATGGATACATTTAACACAAGAAATGAACTTTCAGATGTGGTAAGTTTTTGAAAGAAATATAATAATATACCCTAATGACTATACTGAAGTTCTGTAATATAGGTTTTTTTTTTAAATTATGAACAACAACCGACAGTGTGACCACACTGCAAAAATGTAATATTTAAATAAACAGAGTAATTTGGGTAATTCTGGCAATTCGTTCTGTTCTTCATGTGTTCGTAAACTATTTTCTATTTTCTACTGTCGTTCGTATACATCTGGTTTGGCCACATTTTCTAAAACTTGGCCGTTATTCTAACATGATATTCGCTTTAATTCATGTAATGGTGTTTCTATTCATCTAATGATGTTTGTATGTAATATATGCTGTGTTTTGTCCCGGACTAACAACGTATTAACTTTGTAAAGACTGAACGTAATCTGCTGTATACAAGGAATCAGCCCGTACCGCGCTGTAAACACTTTCCACCACGGTTTCAAAAACCAATCAGTTAATGATGTATAAAGCAAAAGCCGTTCTCTATTCTGAGATCCGTACAAAACACTGAACGCAAAGCGAGCACCATGTTGAGTTTTTGAATATTAAACCTGGTGGTAGGTAAAGAAACGGATAAGGTTCAAGAGGTTAAGTCAAAGGGAGACTCTGTACTACCTTTCATTACATTTATGTTTTAGGCCCATCGGGTAACGTCGTATGCGCTTGTCAAAAGCCGATTTGGTCCCCTCAGTAACAGTTTTTCCTATTTCTGCTGGGATTCCTAATTTTGCATTTTCACGCAAAACTGGAAATGTGTAGCGACTAGGAATCTTATTTTCATATTGTTCTGAACGGAGGAGTTGTTGAGGCTTCTATTTATAGACTTGCAGTACGCACTGTCTGTTGGTGAAATTGCGTTTGTTATTGGGCCTAATAAATGGTGTTAATATGGCGTTTTTGTGCGGGAGGTTCTGTTGCCTTGTATGTTTATGGTTACATGCATCGCTGATCTATATTAATAATTGTCCAACGAGATGCAACACAAAGCAGTCTATTTATTATTCTGCAAGTTCACTCTACATGTTTCGGGTGTCAACCACTCCCATCATCAGGAGTACACAAAACTGTAACTACAGCCTCTGGTACTGTGCAGCTACCTCCCTCCAAGTGTGGCCAAGCTAGCATGGCCACGCTTGGAGGGAGGTAGCTGCACAAAATTATGACCAGTACTGGAGGCTGTAGTTACAGTTTTTTGTACTCCTGATGATGGGTCTGGTTGACACCCGAAACATGTAGAGTGAACTTGCAGAATAATAAATAGACTGATTTTTGTTGCGTCTCATTGGATATTTATTAATATTGTTCTGTTGTCTCTAGAGGGTTGTACTTTTATTTCGACGTATCTAAGGGATGCAGAATAGGAATGAGTTGAGGGTTTGAGTGAGTTTGCGCTTAACGTTCGCCTTCTGCTCTCCTTCCTTCCACGTACAACCAACCACATATTTGTCGATATGAACTACATGGGTTTAATCTTCTTCGGTAGCCTATAGAACTGCTGGGATATCCACAAAGCACGTTGCCTTCACAACGAACTTTGACCGAGAAAGACCTAAAATGAGCCCCAACTTTCACAGGAAATCGTAACCCCATGTCACCCGCTATGTCTTCCTCGCGAAGATTGGGGGCGAGTCTGTTCGAAGTCTGACGTCGTTTAATTTCTCGTATCGTGTAGAGTCATACTTCGTGGGGGGGAGGAGAAAGGTTAGCAGCTCGTATCTGGAATTGGAAGTTTTAGGGCATTTGGTCGGTTTTTTGCTAGACTCAAATTAGACCGATTCTGCTCAACTCCTAGCGAAGTACCGCTGTGAAAATAAAAATGTCTTACAATCACTCATATTAAAACTGTGACGTGTGCAATAAAGAATCATATACGGTAGATGTCAGTACGTAATTCCACACCCGATATCTGATGTTATCCACACACTCTCCCTTACTATACAAATCCAACATTACTCCGATTTACACAGGTGAAGTAACATCTGATGCATTCTTATGAACCACTTAGCTGTACATCATTCAGTACCTTCACCATTCTCCAAAAAAAATATTTTTTTATTATAATGATTCTTGGTATTATTGAATATACACCTTATGCACCGTTTTTTTTTGTAGAAACAACAAAAATATTGTTATGTTGGACTGAAACAAATAATTTTATTATTGTCTTTCAACCGTACATACCGTTTATCATGTTCAATACCACCATTTATTGAAACCAACTTTTATTCACTAAATTATATGCGTGATTATGTAGTAAGTTTTTCTCCGATGCCTTTTGGCATCCATTGATACCATATTCTGGGAGATAAAGTCTTTACTGTACTTTCTTCTGAACACATCGGTATGGTGGTTTCATATAAGCGGCTTCCGAAACAGCAGTAAAGACTGATCTCCCTGAAGATGGCATCATTGGATGCCGGAACGCGTCGTAGAAGAAATTAGTGTGTGACAGGACATCTAATTTTAGTGCATAAAATTTGCTTTAAATAATTGGTGGTCTTGATATTTTCGTTTGTTCCCTCTCAACACCTTGACATTAACATTTTATCTACGTGTATAAAGGATTCACAGTCACTATTCTTCCCAGGCCAACATAGTTTGCTATACGTGACCAGCCAAATGGTCACCCCTGAATGCACTCAATTACTGTTTCCTCTTTCGTAACGTATTTACCTAAATTTTTAATTATTTGCGAGCACTTTTTTTTTCAAATAAGCATGATGTAAAGCATCAAATATTATAAAAAAATATTCTGAATGAAGAATCAGGCTTTTAATTTTGAAGAAGGAACACTGGCTTAATGTAAGGAACTGTCAGATTATGCTGTAGAAGACACGGAGGTAAAAGGAAAAGAAAAAAACACAAAAACTTGTTTCGCTGTCGAATTGGATATGTGGAACTCCGTAACAGAAAACAGGGATTATCAACAACGATCCGCAATATTTCACCCCGTTTACAGTTGAAATTACGTCACTAAATATGGAATATAACCAGTCAAATCGCTTAGCATTGCTGGCTGTTTGGACTTTGTCTGTCACGTCATACTACATACGTAACAGAACTTAGATAGGGTTCGGCTGTCAGGTAAATTGGTGGGACGACACGCACTCATCTGCGTCCTTTACAAAGAGCTAATCTCAATCACTGGAAATGCCAGGCCTGTCTACTTGTTAAATATTCAGTCTGTCTGCGAATGTGTTGGCCTCTTTGAGTATAATCATGATAATAATTTTCCGGGCTGTTCAAAGCGATAAGCCAACTGCACGGAAGAACTAGCTGATAATAATTAACGATACTATACAGGGCTTCGCTATTGTTCTGAGCGAATTAACTGAATAGTAACGGTCCATGGAAATGGAGGTTTGAGAAGCGAAAACGTTTATCCCTCTTTTTTTTCTTCATGTGCATGTATAACTTGTTATTGCAACTAGAATTTGAATAGATACTTAGAAGTAATTAACACACATATCCGTCTGTTTTAACGATACGACCCAGACATTAGTTTCTTAACTCGCTATTTAACAGCTGAAAGATTTTAACGAGATCACGAAGATAATGAAACTGTGTTCTGCAATTAGAAATGTTTGTTACGGCGTTGTATGTTCAAGTTTAATGACAGGCAGCTTCGTTGAATGTCTAATTACTATCTTGCTTAATTGTACCAAGTAGCGAATAAAGACTATGATACGCCGGAAATAAGCGAGCCTCTTTGCTTTATGCACGGTTGCGAACTTACGGAAATAAGTAAATGTGGCCGTTTATTTTGCATGGCAGTTGTTTCTAAAACTATATTACCATGCATTTGTATGTTCTAAAAATCATGCGGGCATTTGGTTGGTGAAGAAAGGTGAAAAGTTTGTTTCTTGTCATAATTGCGTATCATTTCTTCAGTAGACTTTATTAAACTTTAGATGCCTAATGTCAACTATAGTGGTCGTACCGCACCGCTAACCTCTAAAGTTGCGTTTTATATATTTATTCAACAAATATAGGTACTGAATATTTTAAACATGGTGCATACTCTCCGTTTTTTTCTCTTCAAAATGCAGTTTGTTTCATAATCCTAACATATTTGGTTCCTGCATTATTCACATTTTATATACAGGGTGTGCTAAAATTAAAAAAATAATTCCGGCGCCAAAAGGTTAAGCATTCATTTCCTCGATTTAAGTATTCATTATATCAGTGACAGACATGTTTATAATCTCATGATTAGTGCTCCTTTCAGTGCACATTCAGAACACTGGGTTAAAGGTCTTGTCTTACAGTATATGTGCTTTGTTACTGGCTGCTAAATGTTTGGACGCAGCTGATAAAATAAATGTAATTTGTGGTTGATTGGTAATGATTGTGGTGTGGTGCAGTATCGCAGAAGAAGATTTCTGCTGGGAGTCTGTTTGCGAATATCATTGTTTCCTGGACATGACGCTCCTCTTAGACTCGTTGCTTGTCCTGTGATGTGTCCAGGCATTATTACGGAGTTCAGATGAAATGAATGCAAGCCTGGGTAGTCAATTCAGTTCGGTAGCGAAAATTGGAACATTAAATTGTATGCTTTAGGTTTCTGTGACCGTGTATCGTGAGCAAATTGTGAAGTGAGAGAGAAAACCAACAAGATGCAACAGTTAGATGTTTATTTTCAACAATTTCTCGACATGTTTCGGGCATCATTATGCCCATCTTCAGGAGAGCAAGACGTATGTTACAGCGCAGCACACCACATGCAGTAACATACGTCTTGTTCTCCTGAAGATGGGCATAATTATGCCCGAAACATGTTGAGAAATTGTTGAAAATAAACATCTAACTCTTGTATCTTGTTGGTTTTCTCTCTCACTTCACAATTAAATTGCATGCTCTCTGAAACTGTATTCATTAAGGAAGCGTCCTAGTGACAACATAAAATTCACAAAATACAGATTTAAATGTTGTACATAGTCATATTTATATGTACGGGCAAATTGCAAATGAATATTTTTGTCTGGTAAAGAGTTACAATTAAATGGAATACGGGAATTTCTAACTTTAGTCTGATGATAGAAAATCGGCTTTTCAAAGGTGTCTCAAGGTTTAGATCATGGGTCTCGAACCCCAAACCCCTTCAAGTTGTACTGTACGGCCCCTTGCCACATACGTAAATCTGTATGCACTGTAGATTCTGCATAATAATTCGGTCGGTTAGGTAGAAAACTTAAAGTTATTTTTCTACGTAGGTCGCTCACCCCAGCCCCCTATAAAGGTAGCCCTTTGGTATAAAAGTTTGGAGCCCCACGGTTAACATCATTTCCCCTACATTCCCATATAAATGACCTTTCCTGAATCCATTTTTTTTTAAAAGCAATCCCATTAGAGGCCTGGACTAGCCCTGGTGGTTTCAGAAATTTGAGGCTCCCAGATTTCATGATATTTGGCAAGTGAAGATGATCATATTGTCAGCCCTAAGAACCGGCCGCCTTTACCTTCCATTTCTGTTAGAGTCTGAGTAGACCCCAGGGCCAGAGTCAATTTAAAATTTTTAAGACACCATTGGGAATCGAACCCGCGACCTTCCGGCTTGGAGCGCAGTGCCTCAACCAAATTCGCCACTGCATCATGCCCCCAAATCCATTTGTTCCTTTACAAAAAAATGTCTACTATTGTTTGTTTCAAGATTAGTAACTTTCCTTTGCTAAACTACATACTTGTTGCAACTATAAGGCTTAAAATGTTATTCCCATTAATTCAACCAATCCTTTATTCATTCCAGTTCAGCCAAATTTATGGAATACAGAATTTAGAACATTGTCAGATCACATCTGAACTGATTTCGAGAAGCTCAATTATAATGACGTTGCTGCTGGGTGTATTTTACTTTCGTTCGGAAAATCCTGTCGCTAAATGATGATTTGCAGTGTCCTTCCCGTACAAGGGGGACGGCGGTGGCACAGTGGCTAAGGTTCTGTGCCACAAATCGGAAGGTCGCTGGCTCGATCCCAGCTGGTGTCATTGGAATTTTTCATTGACTTAATCCTTCCGATCGCACTATGGCCCTGGGGTCGGCTCAGCCTCTAACAGAAATGAGTACCAGGAGTATTTCCTGGGGGTAAAAAGCGGCCGGTGCGTAAGGCTAACAACCCTACCACCATCCTGTGCCGTTGTCATGAAATTTGGTAACCTTCACTTCCCTGAACCCTTTGGGCTACTCCAGGCTTGTAACGGGACTGCTTTACCTTTACCCTCCCGTACAAGAAGAGAGGAAGAGGGGGGTGGGGAGAGAGAGAGAGAGAGAGAGGTCGTTTGCTGTTTTCCTGCCACCGTTGCTCCATCTGATTTTATATATTGTTAATAAATAAAATATAAACCATGCTTTTATAATTAGTTTATATGTGTTTTTCCACCAACGTGGTTTGTAATGCCTCATATTCTACTTCCACTACGCAGGTCTCTGGAAAATAAAAACCCTTCCTGGGAGGGGTGGGGGGAGGTTGTGTAACTTTTTGTAACATGCTAATATTTTGCAGCGGGAAACCCCCTCGGCCACCCCCCGAGCTGGAAGCAAGTTTTACACGTTACGGTTTTTAAATAAAAAAATGGACTGCTGTTTCCGCTCTCTGCAGTTTATTATCGAATTACCATAAGTGATATAGATAGGTGATAGAAATCCGTGTTACTTGTCATCTGCACTAAAAAGCCCCAAATTAATAGCAGTGAATTTGCCACGCAACTTAAACCCTGAAGTGCACAAAGTGGTGTGTTGTTAATTGTTTTAATGAGGGAAATTCCACTTGAAGTAAATCACATATTCACCCCCTCCCCCCCACACTGATAACTGTGTAGATGAAAGCATAATTTTTCATATTTATCCTATTTTGCATGTTCTTTTGTCCACGGAACAGGGCTGAGAGTCTGCCAATGATTAATGGTGGTAGTTAGCAGCCTGTGTGTCAAGATATGGCAGGTTAGCACTCTAGCTCCCTGTCTGTCACACATTGGTTTGTTGTACCAGCAAACACAGGCCTGCTCCCACCCTTGCGACTACACTTTCGCCCCAATTTTCTGATGTGTTCATAGAGAAAAAAGCATTTTATAACTGCTATAACCGCTCATAAAAATTATGTATCCAATTCCCTATTACTGCATCGAGTCCTTCAGGCTCAAAGCTTCTCTGGATTCTGAATACTAATAAGCCAGACCCGCACGAGGACAGTACATAGTAGCCTGTCCACGACAGGAACTCAAGGCTGTCCTCCTTTCGTGATTTTTTGTGTTTTGTGTTTTATGATTTTTTGCCCCTGGTTTTGTATTGTTTCGTTGTATTTTGTTTCTTGGTCTTCTTTTTCTTGGTCCTTGTTTTAGTTTCTTGTTTATTAAGTTTGTTGATACTATCAAAGCATACATTTATGTATTATAAAGCAGTTCACCCACACACACTTAACATAGATATACTGTACTCAAACAAAGGCCTTGATGTAGAGATCTCCTCATCAAACAAGCCGCCACACAATTATATAAATAATCTTAAATGTGTCGAATGACAAAGACCTGATGATGGCCACTACCGGCCGAAACATATCTAGTATTTTGACCTAGAATATAACATCCAATTAAACAATAGTTGTGTTATTGACTTCATGCCTACTTGCTAGTTCACGGCTTCTCCTTCTGAAAATTTTCTCCAGCCCTCACAACCTGTGTGGGAGAGATAATTCACACGTTGCATGCGGACAGAAATACGACAATTAATACGTTTAATTAGTAATTAGTCCCTAACCAACAAATTCACTTAATGAAATATAATTTATAACAAGTTTTAATCTCCTTCCCGTTTCGACATCCTCAGGAAATCTTTCCTATCAAAGGAACACAAAACCAAGACGCTAATCTGGGGTTCAAACTGGAATGATTAAAATATTGTAATTCCAAAATACTTAAAATTATTATGCATAAAATTTCAGTTTTGTGATACTGCATCTAGTGGTAGCCATTCCAATACCAGTTCTTAGCTCTTTGTATTCTGTATACAGTATGTACACAAATATCTGTCTCGATCTTTGTCACTGTAACAAATTCATATGCTATTTACCCTATATGTATTCAAAATTAACGTATATATGGAAATATATCAGAAAGTGAAAATTTTCACACATCGACACACACATAAACAATGACCTTGCGCTCACTAACCAAGCAAATATTTAATAACCATATTTTCGGACACCATGTCAATCCCCACAGTCTCTACCATTGTTTAGATTATGTCTACAGTACCATTATTTTTTTTCTCTGTAACCATATTGCATGAATACGCATGAAAATTGATGATAATCGTGTTTATAAATAGGAAGTTATTAGCGATGCTAATTGATCTATGCACGCCTGGTGGCAACATTGACTCCTCGCCGCTGCTGTTGCCAACAATACCAATTGTCACGGCGCATAATTGTGGTGTTATGTTGTAAGAAGGTGACTCATGCATAAACATTAGGGATATGTTACACGGAAACCTAATGCAAAGCTGACGTCGTTTTGCTTCACGTCTGGTCTTGCTGCTGCTGCTGCTGCTTGGACGTCTCACTGCCATGCGATTCCCCAAGTTCATTTCGTTATTTCTAACAATTCTGCGTCTGAAAACATTGCTTTTAGGGGTCTGCTGTTCCTGCAGCTTTCATTCAGAAATAATCTCTGTTTTTTTTAAATTTATAATCGTTGGTCCGGTTTAGTAAAGTTATACAGCGTCTTGTTAACCGTATGAAGAAATAACAGCAATATAGCGCACAAAAATGATTAGACTAGAGTAAAATAATGAAATTAGTGACCAAAGTTATTTGGGTATGGGCAAGTAATAGTACAGAAACCAATAATCCATGATGGATACGAACTGTGGTTCATAAGTTTGTGATTATAATTTTGCCTAATAATTATTTATTATCTCTCGATGAAACGTGTAATTTGAAATAGAATACACTGTATTTACGGTAAAAGTAAATATATTCGGAAACAAAATAAGACATGTTCTTGTAAGTGACTTTGAGTGAAGAAAGTGCTGACTAATTAAATACAAGTAATGGGCCGGCATTCATTCTGTGTCGTTCGTCCAGTGCATCGTTCATCAAAAGTTTCTTGGTTTATGGCGATTGATAAAGTCACAGGAGTTGTAGTTATTAAGTGATTATTTGGCAGTAACAGAACTTAAGCCTATCATTTTCCATACAGGAATGCTGCAGTATTGCGTTTCACTTTTGGTTTATGTCTGAAATTGATCTGATAACAGAGAAAATTTTATGTGTACTTGAGAAATTCAGAGATTGGTGTCATCTTTAGGGTAATGAGATTCTTTGAGTTTATGACAGGGCCACTTAGGGTACATAGGGCCCGTTATTAAGGCCTAGTTGCATCGGGACCGTGAGGTCCCGAACCAAAGTGCAATCTATCTATCAGGGCCACTTAATGACTAATGCCGTTTCTTGCAAGATGATGAAAGTAACCCGAGTGTGACTCACCCAGTCACTCAAGGTAGACGATATATGTTATGAGAGATGTAGTAATGAACATAAAAAGTGCATAACACAGGTAACATACACTCTTTTTTACTTCCATTACGTCTGGGTGTGTGTGTGTGTGTATATATATATATATACATGTGTGTGTGTGTGTGTATGTATATATACATACACACACACACACACTTACACGCACACACACACACACACACTTACACGCACACACACACACTTACACGCACACACACACACACACACACACACTTACACGCACACACGTATGTGTTCCCGCGTGTGTATAT
>Ga0136643_10018353_pt1 | contig 10549 bp, 5 predicted proteins | sample TergutLab28metaG_FD_96883 | JGI IMG/M metagenome (GOLD analysis project Ga0136643, IMG submission 96883) | Labiotermes labralis P1 segment gut microbial communities from Petit-Saut dam, French Guiana - Lab288 P1 (version 3) (version 3) | ecosystem: Host-associated > Arthropoda: Insects >... | reverse complement strand
TTTTATAATATTTTTTTATTGTTTATGTTGAAGTTGGATTTGTGGTTGTAGTGGTGTTTGGGGTGTGGGGGGGGGGGGGGGGGGGGGGGAGAGTCTTCCATTGAATTTGCAGTATTTTGATGCGAAATGATAAAGCCACATAATGCAAAGCTGTTTGGGTGAATAAACAACCCGACATATTCTACATGAGAATGGCGAAGGGTGAACATGAAAGAATACAATGAAACTTTCCTGCACAAATAAATGCGTTTTTAAATATAGTATTCCATAATGCTGTCAGCTACTGAGATTAAATAGGCCGGTATAACTGAATGGTAAAATTCTTAATTTGATCCATTGGTTTTCATGACTCTCCAATCTAGAAAATTTGTAAATTCCTTGTAGTCACTTTCTCTATACAAGTTTCATTTTCTCTTAGCAGTGTACTCCAAATGGCCTAGCTGGATGCAGTTTGCACCCACCTCGTGGGCCGTCTGCTCAACATGCGTCACAGTTCCTGATATAATGCGACAGTTCAGATATTGATTTTCTGCCTCATTGTTCAGAAGTAGTGAGACGTGGAACAGGATAGCGCTGACAGTTCGCTAATGGGCTATGGTCCGGACATCATTTCTCGACAGTTCCATAATGTTCATTGGATGAATATCGATAAACACTGTTGAAATCCATTAACTTCCGAAAAAGGAAATGTTAGATATTTGTGAGTTATAGTAAAAGATGCATTTCAAATTAAGTCAACATTTAAATACAAACGGAATTTAAGGATGTTGATGACGTTCAAAAGTAGAAGAAAACTAGGCTGAATTTAAACACCAAGAGTTTTCAGGTGAATGAATTTATTCTGCTCTGTCTCTTTAACATTTTATTTTCAAAAATTTCCAGACTGGTCCTGAAGCCCCCCCCCCCGGTCTCTTATTCAAAGCATACCCAGTGTTCTTTCACCGAAGGTAAAGTGGCCGGGCGTAAAGTTGACTGCTTGCCTCTAATAGGACTGAGAATAAGAATAACCGAAGCAATAGCTCTACACACACTATATGTCTTACAGCGTGGACAGGGCTAACTTTACCTCTTAATTGTTGTACATGTGCCTGTGTGCCTAGTATGGTAACAGGGCAATTTCCTCCTGTTTGTTTCCTCTCTCGTGTCTTTGCACAACACGTCAGACGTATCACTGCAGTAGTCAGTACTTCTGCTTAGTGTCTGGGATGTCCATGGTTCGAAACTTGACCGAGAAACTGAAACTTTTGGCTCCCTTTTCTACGGCTTACCATGCAAGGACGGTTTTAGTCGCCGCGACTATCGTGCTGCTCAAATGAAACATACGACTGCGTATGGAAGTGGGATCACTGGTGACTGTTTAATGGTGGCGAAAAGAAAGTCGCAGCATGTTCTATTTCAAAGGTGACACGTCTGTCGCTTGACGACTGTTTGTAAAAATGAAACATAAAGAAATAAATGGGCGCGCGCGCACAGGCGACAATCGCTTCATTCTCACCCTATGCAATTAAGGCCCTTTCCTTGCGGTAATGCGGTTTGCGCAAATATTTCGGCTATATTTTTACCCAACGGTGTTTTTCATAGCAACAATACAAGATCGCACATACAGTCCCTGATTTTTTTCTGATATTAACCCAATTTGAATTTTCCCGATATAACTGTAGTAAAATTTCTCAGTTTAAAATATCACAAAAATCTTTCAACTGGGAAACGGGCTATTTCACGTGGACGCGAAAACTGACAGGCAGACATATCGAAGTTAATGGTAGCTTTCTCGCGACTCTGCGAATGCATCTAAATTTAGTGGTATTTTCCTCAAGCATTCTTGTAGAGACTAGTATTTTCTTTTCAGTAATATCTGACGCGTTATCTAAGTGCCCAACACTGCTTTCTTTTTTCGGCAACCGAAGTAACACAGCACACACCAGTGTGGTATCTGTGCAGCGCGTGATATAACTGAACCTGTGTGCGGAGTCTGCCGTTTTAGTGCGCGGCCACACATTACAAATCACCAGGGTCTTAATTCGCTGCACCTATTGTCGCAGCGATTAAAGTCGCTTATGCGTCGTAGCCTGTGTTTTCCTCAGTCCTTCCGGAGCTGGGTCCGCACGTCGCCTGCGCAAAGTAACGAGAAAATTTCCCGCCCAAGGGCCGGCCGAGAAGACGCGGCTTATAGCGATCGGCAAGACTGCTACACTGAGCGATCAGATACAGGAGTGAAATGTCGGGGTAACTTTATCCGTAAAGGTAAATGTAAATTTAACCCTATAACAGGCCAAGAAGGCCCAGAGGGGAATAGAAGTAAAGCTCTACACTTTATTTAACCTCGGTGGTAGATGGGGTGGTTGACCAATGCCATGCCCCGGCCGATTTAACCGGTACCCATTGTATAGAAGGCTGGGTAGGCCCCAGGGTCGGTCAGAACGGGTGCAAAAAATCTCGCCCCCACCGGAATTCGATCGCCGGACGGTTCAGCCTGTAGTGAGTCGCTACACCGACTGCGTCATCCCCGTCCCACTACTGTACCATTACTAAAATCATTACAGTCTGGGTCTCCAGGGAGGATAAAGGACGGAGTCATGTGAAGTCGTTCGGCGGGAACACTCCCCCTCCCTCTATTCATATCCCTCCAGTGCAGTAAAAACGTCACTGCGATGTACACTACAACGCACCACTCCGACACAACCCAATGAGGAGACGAAGCTCAGCGCCACGGGCGCTGACTGTTTCGAACAAAGCAGCACACAGGTGTACCCATTCCGGGACAGTCCGTAACGAGTCAGGGCCAATGAGCGGCACGTCAGCTGGCACTGATCTATGAAAGGCAATTTCGTATGTGCTGGGACGTGCGACGGTTCAGCGACGTTTAAATAACCTGGGGGATACCGGTGGCCACCAATATTTCTGCGACATTACCCACCTTCTTAACCGAAGACGAATTAGCTGAGGTCAGTCAAGGCTGCACACATGGTAGCCAAGGCGACACAGTGATTATGCCTATCGTTCAACGTTCAGAACTCTTATCTTTAAAATTAGATTTCAGTTTGTACTTCAAGATTCTTTCCTATTTCCCGGCCATCGCTAGTGGTGATTTCAGACTGAAACATCACTGTCATCTAACGTCGAGTGTCAAAACGCGTGGAGCTAACCTCCTGCATTCATACATCTTGATGATTATTCACGTTTTCTTACCTTCAACGCAAATTATTTCAGGCCCCAAATGGTGTACAGGAAAATATTAAAACCAAAGATATTTCAAATTACAGCTCTATCAAGATTGCTGTAAAGAGACGAAACATCGGTTACATAAATTTTATATACATGGGTCCGTGCATCGTGGATCGAATTTAATAATTTTCCAACAAGATGCGACTTATTCAGTTTATTACATTTCCGAAGGCAGCTCTACACGTTTCGGGTGTTGACACCCATCATCAGGAGCTCGTACAACTGTAATTACAGCTTCTGGTATTGATTAACTGCAATGAGTAAAATACGTTGCTATTAATACTAATATATAATTTAAAATTATAGATTGATCATATTGAATGTTACTAACCTTGAAGGATATGATATATAAAATAATGGTGGATGGTTAAAAGCAGTATCTTTAAATTATGTACAACAAAATATAAAATATATAAAAAAGTATATATACATAATTTAGGTTATGTTGAAGTTCTATCGGAAAATGCAATAAACAAAGTCAGCTAATACTATTGTGTTTATACCTGATTTAGTTATTATAGAATACTTTGGGAATAACACTATTGAGATCAAAAGAATAGTCTTTACATACCCGGATCTACTACCATCCGCTCTCTTTGTTGAGCTGGAACTGAACAGGTATACACACAATAGTAATAACTGACTTTGTTTATTGCATTTTCCGATAGAACTTCAACTGGAACTGTTGAGTTCCAAATCAACAACGAGAGCGGATATTAATAGATCCGAGAATGTAAAGACTATTCTTTTGATCTCAATAGTGTTATTCCCAAAGTATTCTATAATAACTAAATCAGGTATACACAAAATTGTATTAACAGACGTTGTTTATTGCATTTTCCGATAGAACTTCAACATAACCTAAATTATGTACATATATACATACTTTGTTATATATTTTATATTTTTTTGTACATAATTTAAAGATATTGCTTTTACCATTATTTTATATACCGTATCCGTCAAGGCTAGTAACATTCAATATGACCAATCTATAATTTTAAACTATATATTAGTATTAATAGCAGCGTATTTTACTCATTGCAGTTAATCAATACCAGAAGCTGTAATTACAGCTGTACGAGCTCCTGATGATGGGTGTCAACACCCGAAACATGTACAGAAATGTAACAAACTGAATAAGTCGCATCTTGTTGGACAATTATTAAAATCGGTTACAAAGTCAACAGATGGCATCATTGTTAAGTGTCGTGTTTATAAAGGCTTTAAAGAAAGAAAATGTCATATTTTAAGATGTTCTTCTAGACGTTTACGCGTAGAGACTGAAGTAAAATGACAGCAAACCCACACACAATACCCATCTTCAAGGGAAGAATCTAACTTGGACCTCACTAGCATCGTGACCTTCACTGAGTCACCTCTGTCCCCTTTATAAGAGAGCATTATCTGTTCTCATTATGGAACTGGGCGCGGTAGCATAAAAAAAAGTCTGTTTAGAAATAAAGACGCGGGAGACCGAGGTATTTGTGCAGGGTCTGTACTAATCAGACTTGAGTTTTTTCAAGGAACGGTTACTAGTGTCAGCTGTTGGGATACACTGCACTGCTTATATATATATATATATATATATATAGGGACCGCGGTAGCACAGTGGTTAATGTGCTGTGCTACAAATCGGAAGGTCGCTGGTTCGATCCCAGCCGGTGTCAGTGGATCTTTCATCGACATAAAATCCTTCCGATCCGACCCAACCTCCAACAGAAATGAGTACCAGAAGTATTTCCTGGTAGTAAAAGGCGGTCGGTGCGTAAGGCTGACATCCTTACCACCATCCTGTGCCGTTGTCATGAACTCTGGGAACCTTAACTTCCTGGAACCCTCTGGGCCACTCCGTGCCTTTAACGGGACTGCTTTTTTTAACACTTGCATTCCTATACCTTCTTCCGGCGTCAATTTACACCAACTTTTATGATACACGATGGCGCGATTGGTTGGAATATTTTCCCTTATTAGTTATGACTAATTAACGTTAATATAAAAAAGTTGTGTTGATGGGAAACAGGCGCTTCTCTATAGTTTCACCAAACAGTAAGTTATTCAGACACTCACTCAGTAACTCCAGTTACACAGTCGATCGCTGGGTCAGTAACTCAGTCGCTCAGTAAACAACTCAGACAATAATAATTTACTGGGCCACATAATGAAACAAGATAATCTCTTAATCTTAACACAATCACTTTGTCAGAGACTCAGCCACTCACTCACTCTGCTCATACTGTCAATTAACCACTCAGCCACACAATCTATCAGCAATTCAGTCATTCTCCAAGACTATAACCCTCTCAGACAGTAATCAGGTACTCGACCACCCAAGTTAAACAACAAGATAATCACTCAATCAGTAACCCAGTAAATTAGCCAGGAACTCAGCCATTCAGGCAGGCAATCAGCTCATACTGTCAGTTAATCAGTTAGTCAGCCACACAGTCAACCAGAAAGTCAGCCATTCAATCAGTATCTCAGATAATAACCCGCTCAGACAGTTCAGCAGAGATGATCAAAAGGAGAATCAATCAGGAAATCAGTCACTCAGCTTCCACTCAGCTCACATTGCATTGTGTTAGTCAACTATACAATCAAGCAGCAAGTCAGTCATGTAGTCAGTTTCTCAAACAGTCACTAAGCTGATCAACAAGATAATCACTCAATCAGAAACTCAAGCACTTATTCAGGAACTAAGTCACTCAGTGAGCCAGTGAGCTCGCACATTTACTAGGCCACAAAATCAATCAGAAAGTTCATTACATACTAACCCAGCCGTTCAGTCAGCTAGTTAGTTAAATCTTACAGTCCTAAACCAGAACTGGTAACTACACAGTAATTATAATTTGTTACTGAAGAGTAGCAGAAAACTGTAAGAACCTACGGGGAAGAACATATTCGCGTACAGACATAATACGTTTGAGTAGAGGGTTCTGAAGAGAACATTTGGGCCGAAGAAATATAAAGCAACAGCATGCTGAAATATACTGCACAACAAGGAGCTCAAAAATCTGTATTCCTTGCCCGATATTTTAAAACTGACGGGGTAATTCTACTGACCGGTAATATTCAAGTAATAACACACACACACACACACACATATATTCAGTCCATATTAATCCATATCTACACAATGCCAATTTGTGTTTTAAGCAGTAGTGTTATTACTTACCCCACTTCCATACAGATTCCTGCCATGACACCCAATTTGGCGGCAAACACTACGTAGCCATATTGGAGGTTATAATCAACTTTATGAAACACGTCATTTTCTTATCTCACACTGATTTATCTACACAGAATGAATCTCACAGACACATTATGTAATGATATCGCACTAACATACAATATAACGACACATATTAATGGCGTCTACGTACTTCTACAGGCTTGGAACGGAACTGTGTTACTCCCACGTTTACCTAACCCGCCAGTCAATCGCCGTTACTCGGCTGACAGGCTCAATTCGGGAATATTCCCGAACGTGTGACGGAAGGAGGTAATGCTCGCTGCAGGGCCAACCACAACGTCTTCAGTGGTATGCAACGTGTCCAGCAAATAACAATGCGCGTTATTGGAGCGGCTTAGTTCGACGTGCGCGAAGAGTGGGGGACTACTTTCTTCAACGCACGTCCAAAAGACACGAATTCAATCCAGTGGATCTCAAGAGCATACGTCCCTACAACAAAAGTGAAGGAAATGTACATTTTTTAGGTCGGCTTCAAGAAGGACAGGCAAACTTTCGCGTATTACTTTTTGCCTGTGTATCCCAATAACGACTTTTGAAACAAATGCTCTATTTTTATGAATTCTGGCAGAAAATAAAACTGTGTTGCGTTACACAGACCCCACGGTTTTAATTAATCTCTTATATATTATCAATGGGCGGTCGACAGAAATTTGGAAAACTGTAAGTTCTACAGTTTACGCACGAATATTAGTTAATAATAATAATAATAATAATAATAATAATAATAATGGCAATACATTGACCTAGTCCCAGCTCTAGCTTGCAATACTCGCGGACTGGGATCAGTGTTTTAAATACCACATTGAATCTGGATGTATGTAGTAACGGATTCTTCATGTGTACTTGAGAAATAAAAAATATTTTAAACAAAAATGAATTTTCATTCCGTTAATTCAGCTATCGTTCTGCCTAATTTCTGCTTCCATACCATTTTTAAAGTGACTGTCTGTACTTGTTCTTAGCATTTACCATAAAACAACCTATGGGCGAGCCTGTGGTCACTTGACGGCAGAAAATCCTATAACGTCACCATTTTATTATTTAATCTATATCTTTATGTTTATCTTTACCTATATATTCAATACCACTTATTTCATTCTGAATGTGCTATGTGCAATTGACAACATGAGCAATGAAGAACATTAACACAAAAATGTAATGATATCATAATTTTTTAAGGCAGGTTTTTGGACAAAGTTCAGTCTCTTTCCCAGGCGCAGAAAAACGTACCTGCGAATCTGTTCCTTCCCATACTTGCCATGGTGTCAGCTGAACTGTGTGGCCCCGGGAGAGAGCAGGGTTGCAGTTATGTCAGAAAACTTGGTGCGAAATGTTGTCATAAACGGAGACTATTGAAATATTTACTTCATGAGCAATTTAGTAAAATGTCACGTGACAGCCTGCGTACAAGACCTATAGCACGTATGCGTGTGAAAAACATTATTCCATTGTAAAATACAATAAGGTGAAAACCCGACCTTGATTTCGAGAGGAAACCGTGGGTTGTTTGTTGACGACGTTTTGAGGCTAGAACACGGTTTATGTACGTTCAGCTTCACTGGTCACTAGCTGTAATTCGATGATAGATTTAAAATTAGGAATGCATTTTATGATCATAGGATATGCTAATGTAGTTATAATTATTAATATTTTGAGACGAAAGTAAGAAGTTCCTGATGATGGCTAAAATGTGTTTCATCGAAACATTTTGGACTTACTACAATACGTCTTATGTATGTTATGATGATAAACAAATACTTATAATTTACACGGATGTATTGCTCCACAAATAAGGTAGAAGAAAGAAAGGAAAATTCCGGACTACTCTGCAGCAAGAAAAACACGAGACTCGAATGCAGCTTTAATATATGGTTTCTGATCTGGATATACATGGGTTACACACTACGAGTTCTTTCATCTGGAATCAAGCATCAGATATAAATGTTATGTACAAACATGTGTATATCCCTTGGCATTCCTTCCCAAGAGGTTTTGTTGTACTCTTCTTGTTGTATTACGAGATCTTAGTTCGCTGGACATACCAGCTGGATCACTTACACACACCAACATGCTGGTTCACATTCTGTCGTGCAAGAAACTAGATTCAGGTCCAGACCAATGTCTAATACGACCTGATATTCGTCTTTTGAGAATTCCTAACGGTACAAACACAAAACTCAAAACATTGTCATACGGTAAGCTTGAAAAGAACATAACAATTATCTTTTTTTTTTTATGCCAACGGGTTACTAGTGTCAGAAGGAAACAATTTTTCCGAGCTGTGAGTAAGTTACTAGCTGTGTCACGTGGTTCTGTGCTATACGTAGCTATGCACAGTTTATTTCCGGCCACCATTTCTACAGGCCTACTTAATTTTCAAACACGAAATTAAAAAAAATGACACTTGTCTTCAAGTCACCTTAATTGTCCTCACTAAGTGCCGTTGTACTTCTCTGGAGTAACAGATCCTCCTAGTGGCTGGTATTAAGTTTACGTCTTCTTGTTTTACCGTTTTGACCTACTAACCGAGATAGTGAAGACATTGAGTTTACATCCCCAGTGACGGATTAAAGTTTGCCGTCCTGATCCTCTTGTACTGTCTATTCAAGTAGATGTTGAATAATAGGGCTTGCTTTTCCCATGTCCACTCAAATATAGTCACGTACACCACTGCAGCTCGGATAAGAATATTTAGCCGGTTGAACCATTCCCGTAACGGAATCGCAAGGGAACGGACATTTCTCCCTTTGCTGGAAGTTCCATTTAATACAGGTGCTTCAAATTTTAATCATAGGGACTGGATGTCCTTGGGACTGTAAACATTTTCCGCTTAGGTTTCTTTTTAGACAGGTTTAGATGTATTTTTCGGTTCCAAATAAGTTCCTAAAAAACGAATAAACATATTATTGAATTCGTATTATTGTTGTGTATTAAAACCATTACTATTTATTTAAAATCGTACACAATCTTAGTCAAAAAAGGTAAGAGAAAATTTGGGAGTCTTCAGCATAGTTTGAAGAATATTATTAACCCTTAGACGCTTAACGTCAACTATAGTTGACGTACCGCACCGCTAACCTCCAAAGTTGCATTTTATATATTTATTCAACAAATATAGGTACCGAATATTTTAAACATGGTGTATAATCTCCCTTTTTTTCTCTTCAAAATGCATTTTGTTTCATAACTCTAACTTATTTGGTTCCTCTATTATTCACATTTTATATACAGAATGTGCTAAAATTAAAAAAAATTATTCCGGCCCCAAAAGGTTAATATGGATCATAAAGAAATGGATGCGAGATTGTAGACTACATTCACATGACTTGTAACGGGGTTTCTGCAAACAAGACAATGAATGTTAGGGTTCCATGAAAGGCGGGAAACTTCTTGGCTATATAATAAGGCAGTTGTCTAAACTGATAAAAGTCGAAGTGTAAAATATTGCAAATATCTTCTTCTCTCCTCCTACACATGCAGGGTATCCCATGGCAGATTTTAAAAGTAGTACAAAGTTTGAGAATAAGGTTTTTGCTGATTCTTATAGAATAAACAGAAATGTCTGAAGTGGCTTCGTGGAATGTTCAGTAAGCCGTGAAGTAAGACGAATCTCCTCGTCTCCAGCAGCGAAGTTCCCATCGACTGTTAATTTTTAATTAGGCACGTCATAAATGCCAATTGTATGTACATTGCCTACTTATTTTCAGATAGCCTACTGGTCTTTTTCTGAATAACCCCTGCAATTTCAGCATATTCAGTGGACTGTAATTGACATTCACATGCACCGAAGTACGTGAACACAACAATTTAGGAAGAATGAACAGAAAATTGCTTATAAATGAATATAGGCATCGATTAATAATTTCGCGCGCGCGCGCGCGCGCACACACACACACACACACACACACACACACATTCGGCAAAAGTACAAGGGGGTGCTGATAAGTCCTTAGTCCGACCTACTTCCCGATGTCGTAGGACGGAATCGATAGTGTCGTTGGAAAGAGGGGTCTGTTCATGTGCCGAATTGCAAGTCTTTTCTTGTTACAGAGGCTGAAAGGAAGCATGTCA
>Ga0136643_10018351_pt1 | contig 10549 bp, 8 predicted proteins | sample TergutLab28metaG_FD_96883 | JGI IMG/M metagenome (GOLD analysis project Ga0136643, IMG submission 96883) | Labiotermes labralis P1 segment gut microbial communities from Petit-Saut dam, French Guiana - Lab288 P1 (version 3) (version 3) | ecosystem: Host-associated > Arthropoda: Insects >... | reverse complement strand
CAAGGCCGCTAGCATTGTCACGTGACGTATCAGCTGTGCAGGTTGCAGTATTTGGAACCGCAAGAAGCCCCCACTTTTCTCTGGCCATTATCTCCGTAACCGTTCAACTTTGGATATAGGTGTCTTGTGTTATATCGGTATACTTTAACATAAGGAACACCCTCCCGAAGTCTGGCACTTTCCTCCTGGGACACCCTGTATATGGTCCGGAATGGCTCAGTCATTATGGCGATTGGCTACGGAATGGAAGGTCCGGGGATAGAATCGCGGTGGTTTCGAGTTTTTCCGCACCCTTTCATACAGACCCTTGGGCCCATCCAGCCCCCAATACAATGGGTACCGAATCATTACCAGTGGTAAAGCGGTCGGTGCGTCGTGTTAATAACCCACACTCATTTAGCGCAGGGTTTAAAGACACAGTATGTACTTTGTAGGCTGAATATATTTTTCCTGTTACATCATCTACAAAAAAATGTGTTGGACAGATTACTTACCGTCGCTCATTTCAGACTGAATATTATTTTTACTTTACTGTACAATTTATTACCCAATTGTTATTGGGCAGCTTAAGAACTACAGGTTAATGGAAAAATTGAGTAAAGTATTCGATTGATAGTAAATTTGAAAAAATTACAAAATTAATAAATCCTACTATAGTTAAAATTGTGCAATCAGGATTTTATTGGAGAAATTTAAGGGAAAGAGAAAACTTGGAAAAACAAGATGTGGGTGAAAGAATAATATTTATATGGATAATTAAGAAGTGGAATGCAGAGGGTGGAATGGATTATTCTGGCTCAGAGTAGAAGCAGTTAGCGAGCTCTTATGAATGACGTTATGAACTTCCAGATTCCTTAATATGCGGGGAATTTCTTGACTAACTGAAGAACTGTTAGCCTTTCAAGAAGGGCTGTTTTCCTTGGAGTTATTTAAATAGTTATCTAGTTATTAGTTAGTTAGTAAGGTAGTTATCGACGGAGATCAAGAAGTAAACACAGAAACAATGGTGTAGGTAAAATGAAATGTTATGAAAATCTATAAAGAACAGAAACACTAGTATCTAAGTTTAGGTAAGTCAAACAATTTTTCGTTTAAGATTAACACGAAAGGAAGACAAAGAAATGCTTGTGAACAGCGGAGGGACAGTCGTTCTCCACTAACATCAACATCGATCGAGAGTTTCCTTGCGAGCAGATTTTATGAAACTCTGCTTGTAACATTTTAAGTAAGCACCCCTCGCGTCTTTATTCACTTATCTTTGTATTCCTTCGAATAACAAATACGCGGAGACGTGATGTAATATTGCACTAAGTGTTTTGGAAAAGAGGAAGCTATCTCACGAGCCCTTGCATGTTTCTGGTAAGGTGAACACCTTATGACACGCGTCGCCGATCCACTGTTACTCTACGTCAATTTGTGTAAGTACTCTTCTTCTTCTTCCACACTCACAAACAAATTCACATAGCGTGTAATTATGAATTCGTGTTTAAGGATGCTCCAAAACATGATTCATAAAACATACACATGTAGGTCGTAAAGCAGTCCCTGTACAGGCCAAGATGTTTGCAGGAGGATGAGGCTCCCAAACTTCGAGACAATCGGCACATGAAGATAATAAGGTTGTCAGGCCTAAGCACCGGCCGCGTTTACCCCCAGGAAATATTAATGGTACTCATTACTGTTGGTGGCTGAGTCGAACCCAGGACCGTAGAGCAGCCGGAAGGATTATGTCAATGAAAAATTCCAATGACACCATCTGGAATCGAACCAGCGACCTTCCAGCTTTTAAAGCAAAATACGTACACATATATCCACCGGTTTTGAATCATTTCTTCGTTGTCATCTTCTCTCTCTCTCTGTCTCTCTCTCTCTCATGTTACAAATCAGGTCCCAATGACAGAGTTCACTGAGCCTTGCTTTGTGGTTACCGAAGATGGCAACGTTTCTGTCTCTAGAGTATTTCACTTTCTTGAGCAGTTGATCTCATTACGTGGAAAAAGCAGCCGACTTTAAAAGATGGTTTAAAGTTTCATCACAGGTTGATGTTCTTAGTGGACAGGTGAAGAGATTCCTGATTCTGTCCGCAATCAGATGTCCTTGGTTTGTACAGCAATTTTTTGTGACATTTCCTTAGAACGAGTTTCGTAAATGAGCTATGACATTTCATTCGTCATCCCACAGTCTATTCTGAGAAAAAGGAAATGCCAAAGAATGTAGCAAATGAACAAACAATAACATTTGGAAGACTTCAGTTACATAATAATAGCAAGACACATGAAAGATGATGTTAAATTAGCAGATCTTAAACAAAGTAGATTAGAAATATGTACATTGGAATCTAAGCATCATTGTAATGCCACAAAAATTGTTATAACAAAGCAATTTAAGACAAAATGCTAGTAGATATTTCAAGAACAAAAGAAGGAATATCTGAGAGCAAAAGTTGATGAACTTGAAACTAAGAGTAAAGCCAAAAATAGCAGAGACTTCTACAGGGGCATCAGTGACGTTCACAATTGTTACCAGCCTAGAACTAATACAGTAAAGAATGAGAAGGGTGATTTGGTTACAGACTAACATAATATTTTGGCAAGGTGGAGGAAAAATTTCTCTCACCTGTTGAATGACAATGATGTTAGGCAGATTGAAATACACACATCAGAGTCACTAGTGTCTGAGACGATTGCCTTGGAGTTTGAGATGGCTATTGGAAATCCAACAAGGCACAAATCACCAGGTACTGGTAAAATCCCAGAAAATTAATTGAAGCAGGTGGTAGAATAATTCGCACTGTGATCTATAACCTTATTAGTGCTATTTGGTAGAAGAAAGTATTGCCTGAGAAATGGTACGTGTCGATCGTTGAACCGATCCATAAGAGGGATGATAATACACATTGTAGTAATCATAAAGGCATATAACTTTTTTTAACTATGTTCAAAATTTTATCCCACATCCTGCTGTCAAGGTTAACTCCATAATCAGAGGAAATTATTGGGAATCATCAGTGTGGGTTTCGACGCAACAGATCAAATACTGATCGTATATATTGCGTTCATCAAATACTTGAGAAGAAATGGGAATTCAAAGAAGTAGTGTTTCAGCTATTTATAGACTATAAGAAAACTTATGATTCAGTTAGGAGGGAGTTCTTGTTAAATATTCTCATTGAGTTCGGTTTCCACAGGAAAATGGTAAGGTTAATGAAAATGTGTCTGAATGAAATATACAGCGGAGTCTGGGTAGGCAAACGTTTGTCTGACATGTTTTATATTAAGAATATTTTTAAAAAAGAAGAAGCTGCATACCCATTGATTTCATTTTTGCTTTAAAATATTCCATTAGGAAGATTCAGGTAAAACGGAGGGCTTGAAATTAAGTGGTACACATCAGCTTCTAGTTTACGTTGATGGTATTAATACACTGGGCGGAAGCGTACATACTGTGAAGAAAAACAGCGAAGCTTAGGTAGTGGCTAGTAAGGAGACTGGACTAGAAGCGTGTGCTAATAAAACTAAGTACCTACTCATGTCTGAAGCTCAGAATGCAGGACGAAGTTACAGAATAAAGACTGAAAACTATTCCTGTAAGAATGTGTTACAGTTGAAATATTTGGGAACAACAGTAACGATCGAAATTCCATTCAAGAAAAAAATTAAGAGCTGAATGATGTCAGGGAATGCTTGCTATCATTCGGTGCAGAATCTTTTGTCTTCCAATTTGCTACCCAAAAGCATGAAGATTAAGGTATGCAGAATCGTAATTTTGCCTATTGTTTTGTATGGGTGTGAAACTTGGTCGCTCACATTGAGGAAGGAACGTAAGCTGAGGCTGTTTGAGAATAGGGTGCTGAGGAGAATATTTGGGGCTAGGATGGACGATGTAAACGTGAGTGGAGATAACTACATGATGTGGAGTATAATTATCTGTATTCCTCACCCAATATTTTTCGGGTGATGAAATCAAGGAGAATGAGATTGGCGGGGAATGTAGCACGCATGGGGGCAGAGTAGGGGTGTATACAGAGTTTTGGTGGGGAAACATGAGTGAAGGAGACCACTAGGAGGACGCAGACTTATAGGAGAGGATAATATTAGAATGAAGTTTTAGGAAGTTTGATGGGGAGTCATGGACTGGGTTGATCTGGCGCAGAATAGGGATGGGTGGCGGACACTTGTAAAAACATTAATGAACCGTTGGGTTCCATAAAATGTGATGAATTTCTTGACTAGCTCAGAACCTCTTAGCTTCTCAAGAAGGACTGTGTGTCGTGGGGTTGGTTAGATAGCTATACCCTACCTGAAAATCCTACTAAGTTGCTATATGAAAGAGTTTCGCCAATTTTTAATTAAAACCATCACAAAAAATAGGTTTGAATGCTCTTAATTTTAGAAACAAACTGAAGCACAGAAAACACACATTATTTATATTTTATTTAGTTCTGCCTTTTGCAAATAAATAAATAAATAAGCCTATTTACAAATGCGTGTGTTGCATGTCGTCATTCTAAGATTGCTTGTTACAAAATGTTTAATTAATTAAATTTATTTACGCCAATGTTGAAACCACAATTCGGGAAATAATGCAGCCCCAAAACTCACGTGTTTATTCCCTTTATCTGGTCTGTGCATATATGTGGATAGTAAGACTGCGTATAAATTTTATGTGCAGTTGAAGACCATGACGTTGCGGGGAGCAGTTTAAAAAATTACAAAATTCTTCTTCGTTCTTGCCTCGAACACAATATTGCATGTGTCAGACCATAAAAAAATTTCACTGGAATTCTACGAATTATAGGCACGAAGTTGCGTGTCTGTATTCCACACAGTTGACTCTACAATATAAAATGTTCTAGGAAGATTGAAACAGGCCAGATCTGTCGTGGCACTAATTTAAGTAAAATCCATAGCCATGCATTTCCCTAGGTTCCTTCCTCAGCTTATTACTTTTCATAAGTACATCGCACATCCTATTTATGAACATACCGTACACGTAAATCACAGTAACTTTTCAATCACATCTCCTCTTTGTTATTTTAGAACAATTCATGATTTTTGGGAAGGAATAATACTACAATAGGTGTAGGTATCAGTCAATAACACAACAATATCTAAAAAGGTGTTTAATAAAGGATGATAGTAACTACATGTTTCGACCTATTGCGGCCATCATCAGGTTTTCATCCGAAAGTATAGTGGTAGTGTTTTATAGGATTAGTATGGTGACATAATCATACCAATCCTATAAAACACTTCTTCCACCATACTTTCGGATGAAAACCTGATGATGGGCACATTAGGCCGAAACATGTAGTTACTATCATCCTTTATTAAACATCTTTTTAGATATTGTTGTGTTACTGACTGATACCTACACCTATCGTTTATATACACGCAACGGGGATGGCTCATTTTAGAAAGGAATAATACTTATCTTGAAGTCATGACGAATGGCAGGGCAGCTAAATGAGATGTCATACTTCAGCAGCGAAGTGGATGAGCACAGCGCTCTTCTGGACTATTACGCAGCGTGTAGTGGTAATTCCTTACCTGCGTTTCGAGACAACCTGCCGGTCCCATCTTCAAGGATCAAGATTTTTCTTGATAGGTTGTCCCTTAAAGCCGATAAGGAGTTACCATATTATTATGTTTTGCTGACCTTGCATCTCAGTATAATCTTAGCAATTAACCACCCTGATGCAAAAATCTTGTTTTACAATAAACTTGTTACAAAACAAGATTTTGTGTATCAAGTTGGTTAATTGCTAATAAGGAATTACCACTATACGATGCGTAATAGCCAGAACAGCGCAGTTCTCAGGGGAGCTAGAACTGTAAAACTAAACCGTTGAAAAGTGGGAAGAATTTTCCCCGCATTTATCATTTAGGTGTCTGAATGATCAGCTTTGGACTTACCGTCAGATTTTCTGCAAGAACATGAGTACTAAAATACTGTCATGTACGAAATCTGAAAACGTTTCAATTAATTGGCAGAAATGTCGAGGTAGTCCCAGTAGTTATGACAATGCTTAAAATATATGCAAAAAAATCTTTGTTTTTTTCTGGCACGATAATGGCGCCGCAGGCTGGAATACTCGTGTTTGCTGGTACAAAAAGGACGCCACTGGATGAGATCATCAGTTCAGGCTGATTAGATTATCAAGTGTTATTTTCACAGTCTCAATTTTACTATTGTGAGGCACTTTAGGAAAGCTTCACTTCTTCCCATTCGTCATCCCCTCGGAGTCCGTTGAGCTTCTTTGAATGTGATGTTAGCCACCATAATAAAATTCGGATAAATATATATTGTGGGCATATCTGGATTTATAGAATTTGCCCTTAGTCACCTCTCTGAATATCTGATGATAGGAAGACGAACTTCTAATAAGCTAGCAACAGAAGGAAACTGGTTATATTCCTATCTCATACTGTTGCAATAATACGATGCTGACTCACTCACTCCAGGTTACTTGATGTCCACCAAAATTCTTGGGAAATAAAAATCAGCTCACACTTTTGTATATTTCACAGGCATGCTACCAGATAACCTCATGTACAGTCTGTCTTGGTAACTTCATTCCTACACTAAGTTACGCTCCCTGAGGATGATCCCATAGAGGGATTGAAACATGTAGGAGATATTTTAAATCCATTTTAATCAGATGATGTGGTTTAAATGGTTTGACAAGTATGTGCAATTAGTTGGTTTTAATAAATATTGTTATCACATTGCACGGTAATAAAATGAAAAAAAATCCTAGCTCATGTTCTATTAAAAATTTACATGACGCATTCAATTAACTGTTCTATCTGGTATGATTGTATTTAAGAACAACGGTTTTTGTCACCTTTTGTGTCTTTAAGTCTGTTCAATTCAGCAATTAATCCTGCAGCAGTGAGGTGAGAGTTTCTTGAATTTTTTACTCCGTCCATTAAATCGTATATTTGGAATAGTATTCTAAAATAAATACGTGTTTCACATGCCAGGGACATAGTTTTGTACGATCTGTGCTGAGAAGCCTATGGATTTCTGCTGCGTACAGATTTTACACATAAAATTCAAAATACGTCCCGCCGCTTACATATTTGAAAATTTCAACACACAGAAATATTTCATGAATAATTTATAGATGCTTTTATGAACCGTGAACATATTGAATTTTACATGCCTACCTGAGTGATTTGTTACTTATAAAATACACATTCCGCGCAGGCAACAACTTACTACGCTTAACGTTATACGAGAAATAAAAACAGAAATTTAATGGAATATTTTTTAAAAATATTTACCACCATATATATATCTCCAACACCGCTAATTTACAGAGGCTGCTCTCTATCCCGAAATTCGCAAAACCAGTTATTGTTTATTTTCTTTTAGGTATGTGTAAAATTTAAAAAACGCAAAAGCAGTGCCAACTGCTATGGATGACGTTCATATTAATTTTAGTGTAAATCAAAACAGCCCATCATTGGGTCCTGTACTGAACCAGACGAATCTAGTTCACGTCCTCATAATAGAGTTCTGTTACGTTCCATTGAACCCGTACTGTAGAAACTCTTGGCATTCCAGGTTTCGAATCTGACTCTTTAAATTGTATGTTACTCATACTGCACATGTTTCTACAGTCAATATATTTTCCTAAAAAACACTTCGTGATAAAATATACATAACACATAAATACTCCTACATGTTTCGACACCCAGGTACCATCTTCAGGGAGTTACTATGACAAAAGTGTACGAGCCAACCTGTTAATTTATGTTGTGTTCATATTCATAAGCTTAATTATATATTAGTTTTTAAAATACATAAAATCTATAATATATAATTGATATCTTCAATAATTTACAGTGTTCCCATGAAACATTAATTATAATTCGCCTCAGTATTGTCAACTCTTGGTATCAGTATTCTGACGTTATACCTGAATGAGCAGTCACTTTGAATCTGATATTCATTTCTTATTACTTTGCATATCTCCAAAGAACCCGTCGAAGTCCAAACTAACTTGTAATATTCCGCAAAACTACCCATTTACGACGGCCCCACCGAATAACTGACAACCTGGACCACAAATCACCACTGTTCATTCCATATACTTTTTTGTACACCTGCATCTGTACCCCGTATTCTTCATGCGCAACCTGAAGCCTGGTCGTGTGACGAGAGGGAAAGACGGTACTAATCTCCTGAATTTGAATCAGAATTTTCCTAATGTGTTCTTAGTGGGAGTCGAGATGTCGTAGGCAGCACAGTGGCTAGGTACTGCCCGGACAGCCTAGGAATCGTGGTTCGATTTCCTGTAGCGGCGGGAGATATTCCTTTCTCCAAAGTGTCCAGACGCCCTCCGCGGGTCACGCGACTTCTTGTTCACTATGAACGGATAATTTTCCCCTGGGGTATGGTATCCAGGACATGAAACTGACCACTCACACAGCTGAATGTGTGGAGCTATACCTCTGCTCTCTCGTATCCATCACGGTGTGCAGAGAGACAACATTATCTTTACTTTTTCGTCGTCGGTTCTGTGATCTGAATAAACATCAACAGACCATGAAGCAACTGTCGCAGCTAGCGCAGCAGCGTACGTGCAGCCGAACTGCACTCGTGTCTCAGTAATTAATACAAACAATGCAAGCTACACAGTCATATCACGTAGCTGTGATAGCGCTCAGGTGAGACGGAATTCAGCTCAGGTCCAGTTATCGGCATCCACTATTGCTGTCTGCTATCTGTCGTAGTCAGCCTTTGTATGTAGCCCGGAGGGGATATCAGCCACCCAACAGTTTGTCGTTCGTGGAAATGTTGTGGAATTCGTATTCATACTAACGACTGGTGGTGTGTGTGTATAGGTCCTTAGAATCACTGAACTGGGTGTTTTATTACGAGAAATGTTTGCGTCTTCCTTCCGTATTACTTATTTTACCGGCTCAGTGCGGGCGTTACCAGTAGTTTATCTCTTGTATGACCAGATTTAGTGAATCTGTCTTTTGACAACATCTAAAGATTTTAATTGCTGACCGATCTCTGGGAAATTTGAAAGTAAAATTTAAACATTTATCTACCATTGAAAATCATACAATGTGGGAAACTGGCAACATTACATGTTCCTTACTAAAACGTAGTTCGTACGTGACGTATATTGAACTGGTTTGAGATTACAACAGACCATCTTCATAAGTTGGAATTTTATACCTAATTAAATAAATATCGCCAGGTCAAGGAAGGCGCTGCTGTGTGAAAAGTGGACTTCTTTGTTGGACAGATCTTTAAAGAACGAAACACAGGCCATTGGAACTAAAAATCTTTTTAGGATTATATAAACACTGATTGTATACCTCTAGTTTTCTTATTAATAGTAATTGTTGTTAGTGGTTACAAATAGGAGCTTAAGATGACATTAAACACTTATATAATGTATATTTCTTCTTCGTTATGTTTTAAATAACAATTGTTGACCTGAGGACGGCCTGAGATAGGTCGAAACATATAGTTCTATATAGAACAGAATTTAGTTGTTTTTGGAGAAATATTGATTTATATTATTAACAATACGACAGGCATTCGTTGAAATATGTTTAAGTAGTAATTTAGAGTCTTCTTTTGTCAAAAGAAGTTTATAGCGTAACCCTGAGGCTCTCGTGTGCATTTTGCTGTTTTGTGACATTTGGTACACTAAACGCAACTAACCTATTTCTGTCTTTTCAAATAAGTTTAGTTTCCTGGTCAGCATAATTAAAGAAGTTACAATTTCACTGTCCCGCAAAGCCTATGGCGCACAAGAATTGAATCGAAGTGAAATCAGTAGGTTGTAACATTGCAAGAATTTGCCGCCTAAATATCGTCGTGTGTTCTGCTAGTTAGATATAACCTAGTAGCCCAGTCGTCACTTCGCAACGTGTATCGTAATGTAGAAACGTTCCGTTTCATTAAATGGGTTGTGCGGCAGGTCTAGCTGTGTGCGATAGACTGGTAGTGTGTGTGCAAGCCTAACTTTACATTCGACCTGGGTTTAACTAATAAATTATGGCGTCATATTGTGAGGGAAAGAACATGCCACCTATTCAACAAGCTGTATCTTCTTTGGCCTATCCCAGTGGCCGCGAGGTCTAAGGCGTCGCCAGCGGGAGCTCGCTTGTTGGGACTGCGGTTTCAAATCCCGCCGGGGACATGGAAATTATTCTGTTTTGAGTGTTGTGTGTTGTCAGGTAGAGGTCTCTGCGACGGGTAGATTACTCGTCCAGAGGAGTCCTACCGAGAGTGGTATGTTCAATGAGTGTGGTCGCGACGACCCATGGTGAAGGCCATGACCCGGAATCGGGTCGGAGCGCCACAGGGGGAAAAATACCTTCTTTGGGATAGCTTTTTGAGCATTTATCATAGTTCATTTTAATACAGACTGTGTCATATTTCGTCTTTTATTCAGAAGTATATTTATATATATATATATATATATTTTTTTTTATAAACATACATGGGTGCAAGCATTGTGAATTTAATTTTAAAAATTTTCCAATATAAACAAAATAAATCATTTTATACATTT
>Ga0136643_10018350_pt1 | contig 10549 bp, 5 predicted proteins | sample TergutLab28metaG_FD_96883 | JGI IMG/M metagenome (GOLD analysis project Ga0136643, IMG submission 96883) | Labiotermes labralis P1 segment gut microbial communities from Petit-Saut dam, French Guiana - Lab288 P1 (version 3) (version 3) | ecosystem: Host-associated > Arthropoda: Insects >... | reverse complement strand
ATATATATATATATATATATATATATATATATATATGTGTGTGTGTGTGTGTGTGAGGTTATATATATATATATATATATCACACATTCTGTACCACAGACACAGACCCTACGTACAGGTTTAATCCTAACCCCTAGGTTTGCACTCTCCAATCTCACGTGTAGGGCAGGGGCCAGATATTAACGCACCCAGATCTTTCGCGTGCCTGCTTTCCGGTCGCAAATTCTTCTACCCGTCTAGCTCCCAGTTACCTACCAACAGTGACGTAATACAAAATACACAAAAATACACACACACACACACACACACACACATATATATATGTGTGTGTGTGTGTGTGTGTGAGAGAGAGAGAGAGAGAGAAGTTTCTTGTTAGGGCCACAAATCTTCTTCCTTCCCGATTCCATGCCAATAAGTCAAAAACCATTACCCTTATTCCGTAAAGTGTTTACGCTCGGCGACGCCACTAGAAATGGAATTTCACGTCTCTAGGTGCTGGGGTTAGGCTAGGCCCAACTATTTTTGTCTACAGTCAGAGACACGTAACGATAATACTGACCTTATGGATAAAAAAATCTTTCCTCGTAAATTATACGTTTGATTTGTTTACTGTTACCAAGAATGCTTTTGAATTCTAAATACTCACTTTATATAGATCAATGATACAAGGCTGATGACTTTAATATTTGGTGTTCATATGGGTCTAACTTTTAGCGAAAATTTTGAAACTAGCAGAAAATATACTCTATAAAAATAAAAAATTCTGCCCTGGGTCGGATGTTACAGGAAACAACAAGTTATGTAAGAATAGCTGGACACGTGTTGATAAGTTCACTAAATTCTCGAAGTCAGACCTCAAGAAATATTCAACCCACAGGAACGGACGTCTCAAAAGGCAAACACACTAAATAAATACATAAGTTAAACAAATATCAAATTAACTCTCTGTCACTCGCACATCTCATAACCTCGCAGAAACGCGTCTGTGTCATAGACCTAAGCGTGAATATCAAAATCTTCTAGGTTATGTTACTCGGAATGCTGGGATTACTTTACCCTGAAAATGAAAGCAACAAAATTCTTCTAAACGTCGAGAAATACTCGCATAACGACGCAGCTTTACATCCCAGAAGACTCCAATCTTAATCAAACCTGCTGTGGGAACGCCATATCTTTCAGATTAGCGCATCTTTGGCAGTTCTGGGCCGAGAAATTTATTCACAATTCAAACGAGTGAGTAAACAGCTGACAAACCAAATTTTGCCAGGAAATGAGCCAACTACCTTAAAAAATTCTTGATGAAATGCAGCACCTGCGAAGTTAAGGAATGGCTCCGTCTTCCAAATGGCTGCAGAAATAAACCAAAAATCTCCGCACATAAACGGAGGAAGTTGTGTTGCTCTGGATGTCATGTCACCCAGTAAAACAAAGCAGGATAATAAAGAAGTATCGGGGTAAATAACGTGTGATGTTTTTTTTATAGTGCCCAGTACGAAACAACACAGCTCCGTGCTGCTATTTGATAGCGCATAGCTTTCCAACCATAGTATGGCGCCCTCCTTCGGCCAGCGCATCTGAAGCGGGATAGCTGCTGGCCGTGCGTGTGAACAACACAGTTCTGTGTTTTTGTTCGATAGTGCCCAGTATGGGCAATAAAAGTCTGTGCTGTTATATTATAACGCCCAGTATGGACAGCACAGCTCTGTACTGTTATGTGATAGTGCCTAGTATGGAGAACACAGCTCTGTGCTGTTATGTGAGTGTCCGGTATGGACAGCACAGGTGTGCGCTGTTTTTGATAATGCTAAGTACATATGTAACACAATCAGCTCTCTTATATGAAAGTGCAGAAATGGAGCAAAACAGATTCGTTCTATTATTTCTGCATATCGACTGTGAAAAAACAGATTGTGGTTACTGGACAATGCCGACTGTACAGCAGAGCATGTTCAAAATTTAGGACATTGTTTTGACCTTGGTAGCGTCACTCGCTTATTGCGTTTGTCCTGACGAATTATATTTACGGTATCACGCGCATATTTTATGACACTAAGCCAGTCATTAAATTAAACAGTATTTTTTCCATAAAACACGAAAGAATTCTGAGAACTACGCTCTCCTGGGTTATTTCGTTGCGTGTAGTGGTATTTCCTTACAGATATTTCGGGACAACCTATCGGTCCCATTTCCAAGGTTCAAGCCCAAAAGAGAGCATTTCGCATTTACTTCGCGGCTGAAGCCTGAAATCACGAAAGGAAGTTGTTCAAAATGCAGAACTATAATTCTTATCTGCATTTTTACTTCATAAGCCACGTAAATACTTTTTTAATTAAAAGGGCACAAGTAATATCTCACAACTACCAAATAAATAGTTACAGTTTCTTTCATTTTTCATCCCTTTTTTTCATACATCTGAGCCTTTTTCAAAAAAGAATGTAAGAACAACATGTTGGAAGCAACGCATAGGTAGAAATACATGTAAGAGGGCTTACAGAAGTTGTTAGTGAATACACACGTAAACTATGTGTAGCTGTAAAAGCACATAAATTAAGTTTTTACCAGAAAAAAGGAGAAAAATTTTTGTAAATTAAAGAGAGGATTGAGGAATATTGATCTCCAATACACATTTAATCAAACTGTGAATAGGCTGTGATAGGTCTTCATTCCGTAAAAGTGGCATAAAATGTTGGCAAAATTTGTCTGTGGCTGAATACTCAGTTCAGGAAATTATGCAACCCAGCACATTTATCATTCATTCTTTTTGGGTTTGGTTAAATAGAAATGGCACATGACGCGTTCCCGTCACGTACAGAACCAAGGACGATAGCAACCTACGTAACAAGCATGTGAGCTCAGTGTACACTTCACAGCATTGGGTCAGGGCATTAAATAAAAGCTGTAGGACGTGATCAATTAAACTACTCGTAAATCATATGTAGAGGAGTGGTTTATATGAATATTATAAAAAGTTCCAATCCCGATATTTGGTTTGGTTATCTCAGTATTTAACCAACTTGATGCACAAAATTTGTTTCACAATAAGTTTTATTCCATGTTTCTACATGTTTCGAGCACATGTGCTCGAAATATGTAGAGGCATGAAATAAAACTTATTGTGAAACAAATTTTGTGCATCAAGTTGGTTAAATACTGAGATAAATATACTGAGATGCATGGTCAGCAAAACGTCAAAATTTGGTTTAGTGTTGCATCAAGGTTGCGAGTTATAAAGGAATAACTCTACGTCCTTAAAATATCGTCAAAACGACTATTTCCAGTACCCATACTTCCATCTCTTATTCACAGAAAAAAATATTACTTAGAGATGTTTTTCCATGTGCAAAGACTAACATATTCGTGCTGGTCACACTTTGTTCTCTTGAATCAGACCATACATACAAACTTACATAAAACTGCATTTAGTTGTTACCATTACGTCACCGTTTTCCTCAATGCAGTGCGAAATATGTTCTTGTGCATGACACACAACTTCAAATAAAGTTCCAAGGCTAGTGTCGAACCCTTGTAATAAGAAAGACAAGTCAGATATCACAGCCATATGTTACTCCAACACCCCTAACAGGGCGTGACATCTTTCATGTTACCAACGTACTGATATGAAAAGCCTTTATTTGCCTTCCTGATTGGTCTTACGACTGCCAGAACAGGGAGGCAGTGAAGAAGAGTGTCATGGCCCCTCAAAACCTTCGTTCCTACGAAGACAGAAATAAGGGAGTCAAAACTAAGGGTAGTCTTATACATTCTTGTGGCCTCTCTTTTGGAACGCACAGAAACTTGACTCTGCATGTATGAAAAGAAAGAGAGAAGACGGAATAAGAGCTCATCTGTATATCCAACCCATTTTTTCACCATGTCAACCAACGGTCATAACTACTTTATATGTATCGACTTGTATTACTATTTGACAGCACCTTTCGTTTGGAAAGTGGCCGCCACTGTAATCACACGCACGCACACACACACACACACACAAACACACTAGAAGTACGATTGCATTTATTTCAGGTCTTACACACCTGTCACTAATTGGCAGTAAACGTCGGTACCTAAAGTGGTCGTAAAGCAGCTAGTCTGGTATTGCAAATTTAATCTCCTAATCGCCCCACAGTATTTATAATTTAATCACCCCACATAAGAGGATTCATGTGTTACATATGTTGTGGAAATAATACATCACACATTTCCAAAAAAAAGAAAAAAATCCTGATTTTCTTTTGTTTGTATGAAATTGAAAGTGCACAAAGGGTAGCGGTGGAGTATCCCTTTCGGAAATTATTTTAAAACTCCCCCTTTGTGTTCAGTAGGAAAGGGAGTGGAGGGACGCGTGTAATGACGCAAGTATCACCACGACTCGTGACCCGTAGTCAATATTCACTTACCTGTTCAGGCACGAAACCCGTCAGCAGCAGGCGATAATAAAGGGCTGGACGGCCAGGGAATGATAGCAAAATTTAGTGCAGGGGTGTAAAATCAGTCAGCTTTCATTTTCGTCACGTTTTAATGATGATATACAGAAAAAATATGTCAAGAATATGTAGACAGAATACAGATTAACTAACAGTCACTGGAAAACAAGATGTAACGATGGGCTTTATAATGTCTAAACTTTACCTCACAATAAGTCGATACATAGCGAAAAAGGGATTTTTTTCAAGAATTTCATTTTCCTCAAGAAACATGTAGAACAAATTAATTTCCAGAATATTTAGAAATAAATGAGGGGTAGGGCTTGATTAACATTAATGTGCTGTTATTATTTCCACATTAAAATTCAATACACAAAATAGGCCAACGTAAGATTTAAGAAACTGTTACCATAAACTTTGCATTTTTCAAACATAATGTAACTTATCAATAATTAATATTGCATCGTATGTTTTATAATAAAACGAACTAGATGCACTAATTTCTCAAATTTATTTTTGGAATAAAACTCTACATGTTTCGGACAGTTCCTCTGAGGAACTGTCCGAAACATGTAGAGTTTTATTCCAAAAATAAATTTGAGAAATTAGTGCATCTAGTTGGTTTTATTATAAGATTTATCACGATGCACTGTCACCTGAACGTCAAATGCATCCTATGTGTTGCTATTTCACATTCTAATCAATATTTCTCATTTCCGAAAGTTACTCAGGTAACTGTGCGACACGAAACCATTAAAAAAATGAAAGTGCAAAAAAGAAATCACTCGCGATAAAATGACACAGTTGAAACTGAACACTCTATTTTCTTCATATAAGTTGGATGTATTATTTATTATACCCTTAGGAGAAAGAGATTCTGACCAACACACCTGACAGCTAACACACGCATACGTTCAAAAGGCTTGGTACAGCAAGTCAGTGGCATATTTATGCGAAATGTCGTTGATATGTATAAAACTTTTTCCATCGTCACTGAGTATAAAACATATAAGACGTTTCGAAAAAAATTTTGCTTTTGAAACGTTGTGTTGTAAGTTTTATAGTCAGTGACGATGAAAAAAGTTCTAATGCATATCAGTGAAGTTTCGCAAGTTTCACCATGTCAAAGAATTACGTACGGGTAAAGCAGTCCCGTTACAGGCCCAGAGGGTCCCAGGAAGTTAATGTTCCTAGATTTCGTGACAATGGCACGGGAAGGTGGTAAGGTTGTCAGCCATACGCACCGGCCACATTTACCCCCAGGAAATGTTCCTGGTACTCATTTCTGTTAGAGGCTGAGTCGACCCCAGGGCCATAGTGCGATCGGAAGGATTTTATATCAATGAAAAATTCCAATGACACCAGCTAGGATCGAACCAACAACTTTCCGATTTGTAGCACAGCACTTCAACCACTGAGCCACCGCAGTCCCCTCAAAGAATTATATGGTACGGTATATTTCTGCTCCAAAAGGGCTTAAAATTCAGTGAAATTTATACAGGGGAAAAGAATATGTAGGAAAAGATACAAGATATGCAACAGTAAATATATCACAAGGATAAAATTACTGGAGTGGAAAGAAATAGCATGGAAGGGGGAGGGCAGTCATGAAGTTCGTGTATAGCGACCGAATGATTTGAAACTTTTTCTTGGAATACTTCTCTCAGTGCGACATTCTTAACTAACCCCACGCAGCAGTGTGCTATTGAAAAAACTAGTAGTCGTTTAGTTACTCAAAATTTCCACGCCTTTGATGGAAGCTCAGTGTTTATCTCCGCATTGCAAGAGCCCCACCTTGATCCCAACATGAAAAGATAAACCTAAACCTTAACATCACTCCTCCCTAAGTAAGTATTTCTCATCCCTAATGCGTGTGCTCTACATCCTATCTTCCTTAAGCCGATCGCCCTAATTGCACGTTATTTCTTAAAGACTGAAAATTATGAATTTTCTAAATTTGTATTTTCCTTCAGCCTCCTGTTACTTCATGTACTATTTAGTTAATAAACTTCAGTTTCAGCTATATGTCCAGCCCATAAGAATCTGTTTCAACCACACAACCTTTAGCAAGAAACACTAAATATCATGGATCAAACTGCAGAATTTCATTTTAACTTTGATTCAACCACTTTTACCAGAGACAGCGTTCTTCTTTAGAAAAAAGACCACAGTGTTTCTTAGGACAGTTTATAACATTCAATCAGACAAAAACCCACGCACTTTCATGGTAACGAATTGCACGTCATCGTACCCTCACAGGCAGCGAATGGATTTAATTTTGAAAAGTGATTAATCCTTTTCCAATCTACACGGCCAATTGTTGTAAATTTAAGTGCATTATTCCAACGTTGTCTGCAATTTGAGGGCACTAGCAGAGTTGGTTGAGACACTGAGCTACAAATCGGAAGGTCGCGGGTTAGATTCTCGATGGTGTCACCGAAATTTTTCATTGACATAATCCTTCCTGCCGCACTGTGGCCCTGAAGTCGACTCAGCCTCTAACAGAAATGAGTACCACAAAGATTTCCTGGAGGATAAAGGCGGTCGGTGCGTGGGGCTGACAAAATTACCACCTTCATGTGTCAATTGTCTTTAAGTCTGGAAGCTTCAACCCACTATAAAACTCTGGGTCTGTCCAAGCCTGTACAGGGATTGTTTTACCTTCACTTTTACCTTTGATGTCTGCAATTTCTCCACTGCTTTTCTAACTGATAAATAATAATTTTCCAAAACACACTTTCTTCCAGTTTTGCAAAATAATATCCCTTAACTCAACCACAAGAAACGCTGTCTTACATATTGCGAGATACACACACACACATATATAAATATGTGTATGTGTGTGTGTGTGTGGCTGTGTAGTGCTTCCACTTTCTTTATATCTGTATTACTGTTCCTGTATCCTTGACTGCTAGTCACCTCCTTCTTTCATTTCTTACTGTTTGCTTTATTTAGTCTCGCTGTCATTCTTTCTCTGTCTATTTTAAAATAAGAAAAAGTAACAATACCCCTACTTCCATCTTCGCACATTGTGATGGAAGTTAAGTAGCTAATGAGAGTGATACTTCTGCTGTGTCGGAAAATGAAATTTCTAACCTTTACACACGAAACCTATACACGATAAAATATACCATGGCGTGAACACACGCTCAGTCTACACTCCGGTATTCTTTTTTGTATAAGAGAACAGCAATTTAACTCCCCGTCCTCCTCTCTAACACGATTTCCCTTCCTCTTCACTTCTACTCCTGACGAAAAGTTTACGAGATGAATCGATCATATAAGGAGGTAGCTGGCATTTTTAACTGATATTCCATGTACTTTAATTCATAATCCAACACTGCTGTGACGTCAACCTGAGGACAACGGCACGAAAGTCTGGTATTTTTCCTAAGGTCGTTCCAAACTGTTCTGTCACATGTTCAGCTACTTTATCACTTAAAACAGCGCGGCTTTACATAATCTACTACTTACGCTCTCAAATGGTATCCTGTAATTTTATGTTTAATTCAGCCCAAGATTTATCTGCTCTACCAATGCTTCTTCTCCTTCTTCTTCTTCTACTTCTTCTTCTTCTCCTTCTCCTCTTCCTCCTCCTCCTCCTCCTGCTTCTCCTTCTTCTTCTTCTTATTTTTGGAAACTAAGTTTGACTGGCATTTCATATATATGGATATGTGGATATGTGATGTCTCTTATTTTCACATACAACACCATCAGGTAGTAAGACTGTATCCATAAATTCCTTAAGCAGACACATCCTGATATTTGCTGAACTAGTCAAAACTCCTCCGCTTTTGTTCGAGGAAAAATGTCTTTGTTCTGTTCACAAAACCCTGGCAGTGGACCTTAAGCCTGGTCCAATTTAAATAGCACACAACCTCACACACATTTGTGAAAATTTATTTTAATTGCCTCTTATTCTGCATGTAAATCCACGCTTCTCAGGTAGCGTAAGTCAGTCAGTTTACAACAAAACGTTTGTATTTATTTCTCTTTTCCCATGCATGCTACATGCGCCGCGTGTCTCATTTTTCTTTACTTAAAGTATATAAATCCAAACCTTATTATGCAATTTTACTCTCCAGTGATGTCCGCCTCACTCTCATCTACACTGACTCAAACATGCAATTCTTTTATCCTAACATCTGTCTAGTTTCAAAACCATATTTCTCTTGCATCAAGTACAGTAGAGGCTGCCATCACTCTTTAAAGCGATTATATCGTAATATGTATTATTGACAACTGGGATACAACACGCGAAGAAATATGCTGGTAAAGCATCTGTAAAAATTCTCTTCATTAAACACTTCTCTGACCAAAAACGTTCTGGACTGACAGCAATTTTTCTTCACCTTCAGCAGCTCTCAGTGGAATTGTCGGTCTCCAGACAGGCTATTCTGATAAATTTGCTAGTTCGCTGCAGTTTTATCAGCAAAACTTTGGAACAGAGCCACAAAAGAGCCAACGGCAGCTACCTCCCAATCTTGCCCAATTCGTTAGCCAATACATAATCAGTTAAATCAAGAATATGCCCTTAAATAAAAGAGGAAAATTCGTCAAACTTCGCTTTTGGCCTACATCCTCTTAGACACTTGTATTTACTGAATTAACAGAGATCCGAAGAAAAGGAATCATCTAAATTCTCATCACCTATAAGTATATTTCAGCTTGCTTAATTTGGCAGTCACATTAAACACATATATCATTGTATTATTACTCGTAATGACACTGTGTCTTCACTGAAATAATATATTGTATTGCTTTAATACTGGGGGTATGCGGTGGCGCGGTTGGTTGAGGCACTGCATTACAAGCTGGAAGGTCGGGGGTTCCATTACCGATGGTGTCATTGAAATTTTCAATTTAAATAATCCTTCCGGCCGCACTATGGCCCTGAGGTTAACTCCGCCTCTGATAGAAATGAGTACCAAGAATATTTCCTGGGGGGGGGTAAAGGTGGCCGGAGCGTAGGGCTGAAAAGCTTACGAACTTAATGTGCCGAATGTTTTGAAACCTGGGAACGTCAACCTCCTGGAACCCTCAGGGCTTATCTAGGCCTCTAATGGGATTGGTTTGCCTTTATTACTTTAATATCACACTTCACTTTCCTCCGTTACGCACGTATTGGTTACACTTTCATGACTCGGTTGTCTTCGTGCCTGCTTCAGCTGTACAACAAAGACAAAATGGCTTTGGAAAACAAAGTGTAACATAGATTATGAAATTAGCTGCAACGTTACAGACCCTTCCCTTACATAGCAATTTCGTCACCGCAGCTCAAAAAATCTCCATCATTAACAGTTTCAGAAATAAAATCCGAAAGTAAACAGCCACCTTAACCTGACGTTTGGACACGACTTTGACCGGATGCTTCAATAATTCCGTGGTTCGTTAGTCACGCGGGTAATAACGACCAATTAACAAATTAAAGAAACTAAAGTATTGTTACGTAACATAGTTATGGAGAACGTTATTCTTTAATACCATAAACCACTATCGGTGCACACAGAGTCTGAGAAAATTTCGTTGTGAACCAAACAATGTTCAAAATTATCAACAGCGAGTTCTAACTTTATAATTCGTTTCGTAAAAGCAATATTAATTGCTTTAAAAGTTTGCATGATTAATGAACTCTACCAACTGACACGGTACGTCATCGTAATAATAATATAAAAAAGGGAGAATGATGAGAAAAACTTCTCTACTTAGTTTACGTGTTAGGATCAATATTGTGTTGAGGCCCTTCGCTGTCGCTATGGCTAAGCAACTGAACTGGTAAGTACAACTGTAGTAGCTCAGTCCTTTTTGTAAGCATATCTTACTGTTCCAAATACGGATCTGGGCTCGGAATAAGGGTGGAATTTCTGGCAAATGAAATTACAATGTAAGGGTTCAGTAATACTTTTAGGGTAAAAGATGGTGTGTGTGTGTGTGTGTGTGTGTGTGTGTGTGTGTGTGTCAAACTACACGAAGTACCCTCCCTCTTGGGAAGAGAATGGCCGCTTAGCTGGTCAAGAATTTGCTCTACAACGCCACATTTTACGTTAGAAAAAAAATTCAATTCAATCACTGCGAACACGATTTCAATAGTATAAATTTGTCATTACTAATTCAAAAAAATT
>Ga0136643_10018348_pt1 | contig 10550 bp, 7 predicted proteins | sample TergutLab28metaG_FD_96883 | JGI IMG/M metagenome (GOLD analysis project Ga0136643, IMG submission 96883) | Labiotermes labralis P1 segment gut microbial communities from Petit-Saut dam, French Guiana - Lab288 P1 (version 3) (version 3) | ecosystem: Host-associated > Arthropoda: Insects >... | reverse complement strand
CGGACGCTTGTGAGTGCGGTAATGAACCTTCGGGTTCCGTGAAATGCGGGGAATTTCTTGACTAGCTGCAAACCAGTTAGCTTCTCAAGAAGGACTCTGCACCACGGAGTAAGTAAGTAAGTATTATATAACTTAATTATGCATCAAGTTGGTCATTTACCCAGAGTCATACCAGGATACACGGTCAGCAAAACATAAAAATTTTGATTTCGTGTTTGGACGCAGAATTTTCTTCACGTGTTGAAGGATTTCTAATGCTATAGGAAGAAATAAATACTCGTAGTAAAATTTTCAGCTGTATTTAAATAACTTGGTGTACAATTTGAATAATTATTGCGAAATACGACAACAATTTACTCCGATCTCTGTTTTTTTTTTATTTTGGCTGAGCGTTTTGTCTGTGGAGTACATAACATGTGTGAGTATTTTGGCACTATACGCCTGTAACAGAGCGATTTCATTAGTGCAGACTCTGTTATATTGGTCTGCTTGTCCATGACAATTTTAAATCTGAAGCAAAAATCTACGACTCATAGTTTGTAGATTTTAGGGACACTCGCATTTCAGCCGTCCCTTCATATTGCCAATGACGTGTGTTGCATCAGTGTATATGTAGGCCTGTCATCGTGCGTGTTAGTGTTGATCCTACTTCAAGAAATGCCTCACAAACTCAGTGTGGCCGTTTCAGTGTGTGTCCTAGCCCCCTTCCCGTCCCATCTCCTTGTAAGGATGTACCGATAACTGTCGATCTATCTGCCGAATTTATCCGATTAAGTTAAACAGATGAACATCGTTGCTGGACATGGCGGTTGGAAGAGAGAGTGGTGTTGAGGAGAAAAGGGAATAGTTTCTTATAACAGTGTTGTTAGGTGTGTAATTGTGAAAATATATGTGTGATCAAGTGTGTAATTACATATAGCTGGGTGTGTTGTGTTCTGTGTCATATGAAAACATTGCTATATCAAGTAAAACCGATACAATTTGATCAGGTTGCAAGCTTCATGTTTCCTAGAACCAACTAGTCGCGTGACGCAGAAGCCATTTGTATACGTGAGGTAAGAACACCTTCATAGCAAACCAAAGGGGCAGAATTTAATACAAATAGTTCTCTTATTCTTACTAAACTTGGTATAGTTCATATTATTATGTGGGGGGGAGGGGGTGGGTGGGTGGAAGGTGGCGTTGTTAGTAGAGCCACTCACCACAGGCTCTATGGTTCGGTATTCGAAACCCGGTGAGGGCAAGAGATTTTCTGTTCTCCGCGACCGTTCAGACCGGCACTGGGGCCCACACAACCTCATGCACAATAAATACCGGGGCTGTCTCCCTCAGGTAAAGCGACTGGGGTGTGCCCACTGACCCACTTCTAGTGCCGAAATTAAACATGAGTACAGATATGCTTCTACTGCCCCCGCCGTGTCTTCATGGCATGTCATAGGGAGACCTTTGCTCTTACCCCTTTAATCAATTATTTATATTTGCAGATTGTAGTTCTTAATGACCGATTCCGGTGGCCGCGCGGTATAAGGAGTGGATCTGCGGCCGCTCGCTTACTGGGATTGCGGGTTCGAATTCCTCCGGTGTCATGGATTTCTTTCTCTTGTGAATGCTGTGTGCTGGCAAGTAGAGGTTTCTGCGATGGGCCGATCACTTGTCCAGAGGAGTCCTACCGAGTGTGCTATGCCTTAACTGAGTGTGAAAGTGCAGCCTCAATAATGAGGAGGCTGTGACTCAGTAGGGAATGTTGCGCCATGAAAATATTTCTTCGCATATGAAATGTTGGCATTATTCTTCCGGTAACATGTACTGGTGCTTTATTGTCGGTGACGCTAATTTCTAACCGTTGCATTTAAGAATGCGATCACTTGTAGCTGTTAATAACTGTTAATTTACAGAGAAAAATCTAACCTATACAGCCTGTTAGCCGGTCTCAGTTGCCGCGCGGTCTAAGGCGTAGGTCTGCGGCCGCTTGCCTGCTGAGAGTGTGGGTTCGACTCGCACCGGGGGAACGGATGTTTGTCTGTTGTGAGTGTTGTGTGCTGTCAATTAGAGGTCCGTGCGACAAGCTGATCACTCTTCCAGAGGAGTCCTTCCGACTGTGGTGCGTCGTTGTGTGTGATAAAGAAACCTCAAGAATGAAGAGGCCCTGGCCCACTAGGGGGAGGGGGGGGTCTGTTGCGCCAAAAACAGCAGGCAAACAAACAAACAAACAAACAGCATGTTACTGATCTTAATTTTATGTTGTTTCTTGACTGTTTTTCATATCGCTTGAACAGCCGTGGCTGTAATACTCGTACATATTTGTAAGATTACGAAGTTAATTTCATGATACAGGGTGTACTTAATCACGGCAGTTGTTGCGGGATATTCCGACGTTTGGAAGCTTTCTCAAAGGAAAGTATACCTTGATCAGGAACCCTATAAAAGGGACATCCTGTGTGTTCGGGTGTTTCCTGATACTAGGAAAGAGGAAACAATGAGGAAATTTACACTTTGCGTAATTTATTGGATGGGTGTAAACGTGGGACTAGGGGCGGGGGGGGGGAGGGAATGATTCTCCCTGTACACAGAAAACCGGACATGTGCGCCGGACAGTCGCTGGTGTGAAATGGAAAGACAACATTTAGGTTTGGCCTTTGACATAGGGTCAACCGTAGGTGGGGTTTGCTGTTTCAATTACTCCAACAACGTCTTTAATTAAGGGAACAATACGTTGGATAACTACGTTACAGGCAATAATCAACGCTTGTGATTAATGGGCAGAGGTCAGGTGTGACGTCTGTAGCTACCCCAACACGTGTTCTGCTTCCCATGTGTGTTTTTTCTTTGTGCGCTCAGATTATCTGTGAATTTTTTTTTTGGTGCCAACAGCCCCTTCTGGGCCAGGGCCTCATCATTCACGAGGTTTCTAATCACACACAGCGACATACCACAGTCGGTATGACTCCTCCGGACGAGTGATCAGCTCGTCGCAGAGACCTCTACCTGACAACACACAACACTTACAACAGAGGGACATCCTCGCCTCCGGTGGGATTCGAACCCACAATCCCAGTAGAAGAGCGGCCGCAGATCCACGCCTTAGATCGCAAGGCCACTTGGGCCGGCATCTATGAATTTAGTCTTGGAAATATCTCGACTGTTAGGTATGTCAGCTGTGCTCTGCGGAACTGGCGAAAAATGATTTATAATTTGTGATATTGGAGGCTGTCACAGCTGTGTTGCTGACGATTCGTATCTTCTGGGATCTTACACCGGGTCGTTGGATGAATTAGTTTGCGACTTTTCGAATATATATTTCCTTCTTTTTCATGGTCAATCTAGTAGTCCATTGCTATCATTCGAAACGCCGAGAACTGATATTTACCTAAGGACACAACACAATATTTCGGCTTGAATCTCCAGTTTTGTCGTTGGCTGAATTCAGTTAGGAAGCCCGGCTACGTTTGAGTGTTGAATTGTCGTTTCGTTAGTACAGCATGAATTATACTGAATCTACAGTCAAGTGACAATTACCATTAAGCTGAACTGACGCTCATAAATTCTACGTTCTGCCCACACGTTGTATTTATGTGGTTTATATGAATCTCAGAACAAACAGCGATTATTCCCCTGTACAACATTAACTGTAACCGACACTGAGTGTGTTTAATGCGCGGTACGGACTGGATATTTATATATTATATAGAGGAATGTATTTTCAACGATTCAGAGATTTTTGTCAGAATGTCACAGTGTTTGTGAGTGTTTGCGGTTCGACTTTATTAACAAAAGAATTTCCATTTAAAAAAATGTTAACTTGTACTTCGTTTAGTATTGTAATTGCAGTGTAGGGAAGGGGGTGAAGACGAGACTTTATGGGAAAAGTTTATGTGAGTGGTAAAGTGGTGAGAAGTGAAGGGCTGGGGTGAAAACGTGAGTACAATATGTGTGGGGAAAAATACTGGAAACTGTATACAGTACTTTCTTAACGTGGTGTTGTTTACCGTTTGTACAGGTTGTGTTGTGAGATGTGTTGTGTGTATTGTTGTTAGTTGTCTTGTGTGTATTGTTGTGGTTGTGTGTGTATTGTTGTTAGTTGTCTTGTGTGTATTGTTGTAGTTGTGTTGTGTGTATTGTTGTTAGTTGTCTTGTGTGTATTGTTGTAGTTGTGTTGTGTGTATTGTTGTTAGTTGTCTTCTGTGTATTGTTGTAGTTGTGTTGTGTGTATTGTTGTAGTTGTGTTGTGTGTATTGTTGTAGTTGTGTTGTGTGTATTGTTGTTAGTTGTCTTGTGTGTGTTGTTGTTAGTTGTCTTGTGTGTGTTGTTGTCATCTTATGTGTATTTGTTGTACTGTTTGTGTATTGCTGTTTTTACTTTAGATGCCGGACTGCTGGCTAGAAGTCAGTACTCGGAAGGTCCTGCGACCGGCCACCTCGACACAGGTTTTTCTTGATTTCCCTGTGTCTATAAGCAAATGCTGAGATGGTTCCCAAGATTCCAAGTTGCCACTACATGCTTCTCATGTAGACCTCCCGACTTAAATTTATTAGTAACGAATTTCATATTTTGTATACATGTAAAATAACCACTACCACCGGGTTTCAACCCAATTGCAGTTAATAATAATAATAATAATTATTATTATTATTATTAAACTGACAAATAATTCTGTTTACTGTTTGTATCCCATTAAGTTATGGATATTTCGTCTTAAATGCAAGCAGTCAGTTAGAGTAAAATCATGTTGATTACATTATAAAAATATGCCCTGATTACATTTTAAAACATATATTGAAAATAAGAGGTTGTGAATGTCAGAGAGTGGGACTGTGGAGATTACTGTCTGTTGCGATGTGTGGGTCTGGTTTAAATTTAGGGATGTATAAATTATAACATGAAGACGGAGGAAGAAAAATTCTCCGAAGCTTCTGAAAATTTCTGCCAGATAACACGCCACCTTATCCAAGAAAACGGAACGATTCTTTATGTCATTATTATCATCATCATCATCGTCATTTTCTTCTTCTTCTTCTTCTTCTTCTTCTTCCTTTCAAAGGTAAGGTCTTTGGTCTGTTCCAACTTCACAATGTCCGTCTCTGTCTTGGACGCCCCACATCTCTTCCGATATTTCTATGTGTTTAAACACTAAATCGTTTATAACGCCGATTGCGTGCATGTGGGTTAAACTGATATTATGGTTTCTAGTCTAATACGATAGGCTTGTGCCACAGAATATACCGGGGTGCTGATAAGTCCTTAGCCCGACCAGGAAGGAAACAAGCTCGGAAGCATGTCAGGCACGGGCGCGATTTCAACAACATCGCGACGCGAGATGTCATCTAGTTTTTTTTTTTCTGCAAGGCAAGACCCCGAAGGAAATTCACGCCATTCCGACAGAAAATATTAGCTTGTTTCCTTCCTGGTCGGGGTAAGGATGTGTCAGTCGTTTCTTTGAAATATTCGCGGTTCATTTCACACATTGTCCCGTGTTGTTTGCGAGCTCAGTTTTATTCCTTGACCTATATTGTTTGTTTGTTGTGTCCACTGCTTCATCTGGTTAGGTTAGTAAAGTTCAACCTAGAACAGGACACGAAGACCCAAAGGGGGAGTAGAGGTGTAGCTGTACTCTTTCTTTAACCTTGGCGCTAGAGGGGGTGGGTGGGCAAGGCCACGCCCCGGGCGCTTTACCCCCGGGAACGGCCGGGTACACTTTGTATAGGAGGCTGGGTGGGCCCCAGGGCCGGTCTGGATAAGTGCGGAAAATCTCGCCCCCCACCGGGCTGGTTAGGTTGGAAATCCGTAAAATATAACATGGGCGGAAGTTCGTATTATGAACAGTGTGACTGTATTCTCAGAGTACAACCAACAAGATGCGACCTTTCTCAATTTATTTCTGTAAGACGCACTACATGTTTCAGACGTTTTTTTCCGTCCATCATCAAGAGCTCAAAACTACTATTTGCCAGACCGTTACCGCTACCTGCTGCTAGCCTGGCCAGGCTAGCAGCAGGTAGCAGTAACGGTCTGACAAATACCTGACGCTCTATGTGCAGTTTTGAGCTCCCGATGATGGACGGAAAGACCGTCTGAAACATGTAGAGCGCGTTAGAGAAATAAATAAATTGTGAAACGTCGGATCTTGCTGGTTGCAATCTGAGAGTATATTAGCGATGCACGGAGCTATGAGTGTTAAATGTGAGTGTACTTTTGATAATACTTTTCTGAAATCGCTATGAAAAGTGTTGGTTCGTCTCGACCGTTACATAACTGTATTTGACGTGTCAATTCTCTGTAAACTGGCAGGTGGGGTATACGTACAACAATACAAAATATCGCTTAATATTCCTATCGGATTTATTGAATATGAAGTCAGATTTTATGTTCCCAAGTTCAATGCTGCGCGAAATGAGTTCCACTTGTCCTCACTTTTTTACACAATACGTGTAGGAAAGTGTGAAGAGAGAGAAAACCAACAAGATGCAACAATCAGATGTTTATTATCAACACTGTCTCAACATGTTTCGGGCATCATTATGCCCATCTTCAGGAGACCAAGACGTGTGTTACTGCACGTGGTGTGCTGCGCTGGTTCTGCTGGATGTGGTTGGTAGCGGTTGTGGGGCGATGCGTTGTAGGATGCTGCCACAACACCCAACTGGTACAACGAAATAAATCTGTGACTATTTCTACTGTGACTTTAGCAAGGAATATATAGCTCCCTGATGATGGTTCTAGGATCGAAACATGTCGGAGCATTTTTGAATGTTTTAATGTGTAAATTTTATAAATTTTATATATGTGCAGTGATTGGTGTAATAATTGAGTAACTCGACAACATGCACGGTGTAACAATAAAAATAAGCAGAGTGCAATGTTCACGTTGTGCTGTTCCGGGTCGTGACGCCGTCTTGTCTGGTAGGAGGGCACCGACGTTTCGAAGGAGCATATTTCTTCCTGTTTATTCTTCATGACATTGGCAGTAGGTTTGTTATCCATGTTGCCATAACACGTAGATATGACGTAAAAGTTCCAGCCTCTTGAAAACCTCAAACCCGATGTCTGAACGTGTGACATAAGGGAATCGAAACACATCAGGGAATACGCTCTACACTTTGCTAGCTGGTGACACAACGGACCCCTTGGCCAGTAAGAGTGGCTCAAATGGGATGTTCCTTCAAGGGAAGATAACCATGAATAGTTCAGGAGGAGGGTGAAAGAGAGAAATGGGGAAAGCCGGGCTCCACCTACTCGCTCCAATCCCATGAGAACCGAACAACTGGCGCATTCAAAATGCCTGTTGCAGTTCAGTGCTGTTTATTGAGTTCTGCTGCCTGCCTTCCCCTTCCTTAAACGAGCATTAGTAACACTCAAGGGGGTTGTAGCCCGAACGCTTTGATGAAGCTGCCGCCATTTCTGCCATGTCGTTGTTTGTATGTATGTACCGTAATGGCTCGTAATTTTGATTCTGAATGCTTTGTGCCACAGACGGCGCCGTGACTCACCCAGGTGGTTGATCTCCGGCTTCTCATCGCTGCAAGTTCGATTTAGATCTCATCGTAATCTGCGTAGGATTTGTGGTGACAGTTTTGACACTGAAACACGGTTTTCTTTCTCCCAGTTACCTTCATCGGTTCCCCACCCCCCCCGTGAAATGTCGTTACGAATACTCCTTCATATTTGTATTTATTCAGTAGAGTAATTTATTTTTTATTTGTCGCATTCAAACGTGTAGTATACGTTATATTCTAAGGCCTTATCATGGCTATCATATAAGTATCTACATATTGAGACCACGGGCTGGACGGTCCGGGATCGAATCCCAGTGGGGACGAGATATTCCGCCCGCCCAGACCGGCCCTGAGACCCCACCCAACCTCCTGTAAAATGGGTACCGGGTCTTTCCCGGAGGTTAAGTGGGGTCGGGGCGTGCTGCTGACCACTCACCCCCCTTCTAGTGCCGCGGTCATAGAAGAGAAGAGCTATACCTCTACCCACCCTCTGGGCCACACCGGGCCTGTGACGGGATCACTTTATCTTTACCTTTATCTACATATTGAGGTATTCAATAGCTACATGTCCTTTAATTGTATGTACTCCCAATTTACTTACATGTTACTGGAAAATGTGTGGAGCTTTTCTCTGAAAATCATTGTTTATGTATTAATAATATTTTTTTCGCACTGACTGCTCGATAGAACGTAAGCTTTAAGCACCGTTTGCTTGATCCTTTATATCTAGTCTGAGTCTGCTGAAACTGCTTTGCAAACGCAGATGTTGTTGGATTTCAAAATTTGTTTTTAAACCCGCATGGTAAATCCAGACCTGTAGACTTGATGGTTTGTGATGTGCATCAGTCCTTTGAAAAGAATATTTTTAGTTCGAGAGCCACGAATGAATTTACATAACAATAATAATAATAATAATAATAAAAGTTATTCAGAAAATACGTGAGCAACATACCAGGAAAACATGAAGTCAAGGAACTATAGAAAACAGCCATATTGGGCACTGCACACATATTTCGGAAAGTACTAATGTAAAAGTACAATAGATACAACACTGAAACTAAAGATATAAGCACCATGAATAGTAACATCAGAATAGCTGCAACACTGTATTCCCTAGGGACATAGTTTGTCTCAGGAATATAAGTATAAATATACCCTGCATAAAGGAGCTGATGATTATGATAATAATAATAATAATAATGTGTTGGTACAAAATTCTGCTCCACTTTGATCGTTGTCTTATGATGGAGAGATTAAAGATCCCACTAATTACAAGAATATATGTAAAAGGGGCACTGCTACAATTTGGGCCCGCTGTACTGAGGTCGCGGAGATAGATCCAGTGGATAGTACGATGAAGGCACCAAGGACTGTCCGCACTGCCTTATGTCAAACAGCACAAAGCGCTTTTCTCAAAATAAGGTTGCCATATGCTTACCAACATGTATGTGAATAGTACCGCCTAGACAGCTGGAGAGGAACAGGGGAAGTGCTTATGACCTTTACTATCTCGGTGATCCTCAGTCGAATTGTAAACTCAGAGTGTAAACCAACTGTCTTTGTACGCGGTTTAATGTCTTTCCGCATGACGTCTGGATGTGATATTCAGAGAAGCAGTGTAAGACAGACTAGTCTGCTAGCGCCCGGCGACCCGGGCAGGCTTGGCACACTCATTTACGTAGTTACTGTGGAAACTCCGCGACCCGGGCAGGCAAGGTACACTCATTTACGTAGTTGGCGTGCAAAAATGAAGACTGTGTGTATACTTTCGTACCTTCGTAGTGGTTCCTGCAGTTAGCGTGGAAACCCGAATAATGTGTGTGTATGTCTGTTTGTATGTATATTATACTGCAGTTTTAATACCCGGCGATTCTTTACGTAGTTATCACGAACACGTCAGTTAGTTGCGTCCTTCATATATCTCTGCTTCCGTGAGACTGAATTCTGTGTAGTGTCGTCTCCTGCCATCTGGTGGCGTTCCATGAAACACAAACGTTCAGTCTCGTGACCTCACCTGCCGTCTGATGGCGGTCCGTAAAACTCCAACGTGGAAGTGTGACAGGACAGACTTTCTTAAAGTTTATATAAGATACAGTAGGGGTGTGATGTCCTATTTGTAAAGGTAAAGGTTTCCATAACAAGTCACGAAGATTCATTGGGGGATGGGATGTTGGGTTTTCATCCTTTGACATTCAGCACAGTTAGTATGGCACAGTTGTCAGGTAGCTACAGGCGCCGGCCGCACTTTGCCCTCAAGGAAATTCCTTGGCACTCATTGCTGTTAAGAGGCTGAATGGATCCCAGGGCTACTGAATACGCACAGAGGGAATATGGCACTTGAAAATTTCCAAGGAACCTACCGGCAATCGAAACCGTAACCTCCCGTCTTGTGGCGAACTGCTATATGTGTTTGTGTGTGTGTGTGTGTGTGTGTGTGTGTAGTACAGAGACGGACTGTGACTCGTGCACGATGAAGAACAGACCCACAGTCACAGTGCAGTGTACTACTGTACGTGACTTTGCCTGGTTGGTTCACAACGCTGTAAAGCTTTCGTGGCTCACCGAATATGGAAAATTGTAGTAATGCTGTTGTTGCTGCGGGAGTGTTTACTTCGGAGCCATTAAACCTTTCTGGTTGTTTAATTCCTTCTAAATGTTCTGTTTACAATCCACAAACAAATGCTTTGATCTGAAGAGTGTGAATACAGGGAACACAGTGAACGATGAATAAATGATAATGTTGTTTCCTGAATTATATGTATACAGCCTAATGAGGTCAAAAGCTGATTATGGTGGTGGTTCTTGTTTTGTGGTTTGTCAGTAATTTGCTTTGCAGATCAGTTAATTATTGGGTCTTTGTTTATATTTTTTCGCATTTGCATTTCGCGAAATAGTAATGGTATATTTATCTCAGCAATTAACCAACTTTATGTACAAATTTTTTGATTTACAATAAGTTTTATTTCATGCCTCTACATGTTTCGAGCACCATGTGCTCATCATCAGGAGGTCAAAATTGCATTACACAGCCTCTGGTATCATCACACCTATAGGTCTGAT
>Ga0136643_10018340_pt1 | contig 10551 bp, 2 predicted proteins | sample TergutLab28metaG_FD_96883 | JGI IMG/M metagenome (GOLD analysis project Ga0136643, IMG submission 96883) | Labiotermes labralis P1 segment gut microbial communities from Petit-Saut dam, French Guiana - Lab288 P1 (version 3) (version 3) | ecosystem: Host-associated > Arthropoda: Insects >... | reverse complement strand
TCCTCTTCATATCAGCCTAATTCCAGGATAATACCTCAGGAAAACTTATGACTTCTTCCTTTCACACCAGCCTAATTCCAGGATAATACCTCAGGAAAACTTATGACTTCTTCCTTTCACACCAGCCTAATTCCAGGATAATACCTCAGGAAAACTTATGACTTCTTCCTTTCACATACCTTTCGGTAAGGAATTCGAGACTTCTGAGATATGACGTGTCGCTGAGTTTGGGTATCTCGATATTGCGAAGGAAATGTTGCCTTCATCCTCTATACGTTTATCGCATATTATCCTATCATTCGACATGAATGGCTAGACTGTGTTTTCGAAAATCTTACACGTAAATTCTATAGGCGTGTAGAGAGTCAAACGTGTGGAGTATTTTGCATGAAGTGTTTGAAAACTTGTGAAATGAAATATCGACGCCAACGTTAAACACTTTTCTGTTCTCCTTAATTAATTTTTGCGTTGCGCTGTTCAGTAACGTTGACACAAAATGCGTTTAATGAAGGGAAAACATAATCCGTGAAATAAAGTAATTGGAATTTTTCTAAGAATTTATGTAATCCCTGAAAATGATATGAGTTTCAGCTAGCGTACTAAGTATAGCGACTTTGCTAAGGGCTGGAAGACCCGGGGTTTTAATTCCGGCAGGAGAAACAAACTTTTATCTCCTCCAAAACCTCCATACTCTTTCTGGAGTCCACACAGCTTCCTATTCAATAAATACAGAAGCCCTTTCCTAGGGGTAAGGCGGCTTGGAGATGAAGTTGGGCCCTCAGCTCCACTTAGCGCCGAGGATAAATATGATTTGATTTATGCCTCTAGTTCCCTAAATGCCTTTACGAAGTGGAAAGGGGCAACATTACTTTGCTGCATACTTGGAAGTTATCCAAAAGAAGGGCCCATATACTGTGCGTTAAATATGTGGCGGTGTTGAGTAAAAACTAGTAAATTAAGTCATTATTATAGAGAACATTTGGAGGGATATTATAAGGTGCCTGTGTTTGCATAGAGGAAATGAAGAAATCCAACGTAGCAAGTCGCTGGTTCTCTGAGATGTAAATCTAAGCAGCTTCTTATTAGCGGCTTTGCAAACAATTCCGGGAGAAAAATATAAACCCTTTACTTTAAATTTTGCCGAGATTTTTTCGTTGTCCGTAACACTGAGAGGAAGTTTAAAGCCAGTTTAATTTAAGTTTTGCGGAGTCTTTTTAAATACAGGCAGAAAGTTTCATGTGGCCTTTGTCAGTTCCTGTGTCACGTTGCGGTCTGCTTAAACTTGTTCTGGGGAAATGTAACCTAACATGTCAGAATAGAAGAAAAATGTTACGTTAAGCCAAACTTAGCCTCCCGTGAGGTTTCAAGGCACTTAAACACGCAACGAATTAGTTACAACCCATTTTTTATTTCTTAAAACTTGACTAATAAAATTAGGCGATTCTGAAATGAACATAGCAATAGTTAGTTACAATTTTATCAGCACATAATCGTATACCCATTTTAATGTGACTGCATACATAATAATTAATATAAGTTATTTATCAACAAGGAAACGACTGGCAGAAGGTTGTTAAGGCCGAGAGTGTTTCATGAATACGGCCCTTCCACTCCTTTGTACCATATCGTGACCTGCTTTCCAAAACCCAATGTCACGATTCTCTGTTTGTTTACAGCTTTACATTTGGGGATAAGTAAGATTTTATTTGGTGTTCGTTTGGTCAGTCGACCCAAGCAAACGCGCTATCTAGGGCGTGGGTCTGCGACCTCTCGCTTGCTCGGATTACGGGTTCGAATCGCGCCGGTGACATGGATGCCTGTCTCTTGTGAATGTTGTGTGTTGTCAGGTAGAGGTCTTTGCGTCGGGCTGATCACTTGTCCAGAGGAGTCCTGCCGATTATGGTGTGCCTGAATTTAATGATGAGGCCTCGATAAAAAGGAAGCTTGGGCACCGTAAGGGCCGTTGTGACATGGAATTAGGTGGGTCGTGATAGCGTAGCAGGTACATCAAATGACTACGGTTTGGAGAGTCAAGGGATCGAATTCCAGTAGGGACGAATTTTCCGCACCCGTCCAGAAAGATCCTGGACTCACTTATTCCCTCGCAAGTAATTTAGCGTCCGGACGTGTCCTTCACCACCCACCCCCGTCTAGCACAGAGGTTAAAAAGAAACAGTGGAACTATATCTCTAATTTCTCTGGTCGTGGTTGCATCAGATTTGTCTTTGGATTGTCCACATTCAGCTGCAAAATTTCAGTAATTGGTATTGGACGTTTGAGTCCAGAGTCGTTATTCAGATGTTGCATTAATCTAATTTTTTAAAGACGCGTTAGGAATCTATCTAACGAGCAAAACATGAGCTTTATTCACAGGCTCGTACTCTGGATCATTTCGGCTATAGGAATCTACTTGCTACATCTTATAGATAAGACTGTCCTCATTGTAATTTTGCTTCTCATGGCCAAGGCCATCTCAGCTCCATTCGGCTCACTTACACTTTGCAATTCATTTCAGCCACCCGAACATAATCTAGAACGTGACTAGTTTACTTAATCTCCTGTACGTAACATTGATTGAATGTGGTGTGCTCTAATACTCTGCCCCACTTCGCACATAAACTTTCAATCCTTAATATTAGCAATTGACCAACTTAATGCACAAATTCTTCTTTTATAATAAGTTTATTATATTCCTCTACATGTTTCGGGTACTGTTGTGCTCATCATCAGGAGGTCAATTTGTAGTATACAGCATCTGGTATCTTCACACTCTGCATGTGGCCGTCCGGTGCGCACAAGAGTCACCTACCAAACCGTAATTGTTAAATTTTTGTCCATAGGGGGATTTCAAATACAGGAACTTTTAACCTCAACTCTTAATAGGAATTCTTTGTCACGTTGTTTATTTAGATGTGCCTCAAGCCCGAGAGACTAAGAATTTTAGTTTTGCACATTCGTAATTGTTAATATAAGACGTTAACAATAGAACCCACCTTTGAAACGTGGCTTGGGACAGCGTGGACTGTGTAGTGGCACGTGGTGCGCTGTTGTGGAGAAGGTAACGAAAATTCGGTTTCTGTAAGATGTGAGACGTTTGACGACTGAATGAGAAAGTACTGGCGCCTTAAGCAGAACACTGCTCCATGAACTTAGTTAACTACATTTATGTATAAAATGTCTCTTTATTGATGCAGCCGGAAGTTTCATTCGAGACATTGGTACAACTCTACATAAATAACAATGTCATATCTCAGAAGACAGAAATCGTCATTTATCTTAATTTGGAACTTCAAAATCTGGATCTAGAATTGCCCATATACGACATCTCTTCCGTGAGGGGGAAGTAATTTCAGAGTTTAGAGACCTACTCTACTTCGTAGAAGTAGCAGATAGTGGCGCAGTTAGTTTAGACACATCGCTACAATCCGGAAGGTCGCGAGTTCGATTCCCGATGGTGTTTTTGGAATTTCTTATTGACATAATATCTCAGGCCATACTATGGCCCTGGAATGCGTAGGGTTGACTAACTTACCACCTACATGTGCCGATTGTCTTGAAAGCTGGGATCCTCAACTTCCTGGAACTCCAAGGCCTTTCCAGGCCCGTATCGGAATTGCTTTACCGTTACCTTTTTCTATACTTTCTTAGATGACTTTGTAAAGAGGTTAGTATCTCACGGAGAGTGACTAAACAATGTATTTTTCTCATGAGTTTATATAACTATTCATTAAAATAATCTTACACTGCCATTGCGGTGACCAACAGTCTCGTAGTTTCGTGTTTCTTGTTTTGCCAAGCGAGCTGTGGGTCTAATTCCAACGAGACAATCCACAATTTTGTTCCGCCGATTTTCTTCACCTCATCATAAAGCAGAAATTAAATGCTTTGGCAGCAGATTTAAATAACAAAATTATGTCCTTTCTATCTACATATTAACAAGCCATTAATCACAAAAGCAGTGGTGTGTTCACGTTGGTTACTGGTAATGGGTACGATCGTTCAGGTGACACACGCACTGTTCAAATGGTGTACAGTGTACAGGTAATTAACGTCATGGAAGTAAATTGACACGCGTAAAGCCAAATCCTGTTGTGTGGAATTTGTAATGCATGGACACACTACAGGTTTATCACACGTGACGTATTTGCCAGATATTTAATTATTCTCATTTACCAGTGCGTGTACGCATGACGTACCGAATACTGATACCCCTGTACTTAGCATGCCTAACAGGATGGGCTCACCAAACGACACGCCACTCTCCTAAAACTGCTAGGATGGATGTTTTTACTGCAGAATACAATCATGTTGCCGTGACTACAACAATAAAATATCTGTCACCTTAATATGGAATTGATTACAACCTTGATCGAATAGGAGAAAGTATATGTCGACTTCTATCTTCTGTAATGAAATGCTTTGTATTCTGTCAGGTTATTCCTCACGTTTCCTAGTAAAACTTTCGTCCATTACCTTCTATGCAAATACAGGAAGAAGTGTGTTCTGAGATATTATTACATTTTAACCAGGCTAGACGGTGTCATACTAGAAGAAAACAAGCTTTATGTTCACCTATGTGAGAACCTCAATTCTCATTCAATATACATACGCGTATAGTAGTTGTTCCATTTTAATGCCATACACTCTGCTACAAGATAACTACAGTCGACCCCGGTTACAACGACAGCGATTTACGCGATACCTCGTCTATAGCTTCAGATATTCTGTGGTATCAATTCAGTCCTCACTGGTAACCATAATATTACACTCCCCAGTTATAACAACACTAGTTTATAACAACACAAATAACTGCCATTATGTTACAACCGAGTTCATGTGCAATTTCAACTTTGTTATTTTTAATATGCATGATGTTAGTCATTGTTTAGTTACCGAAATCACTTTTGATGTATATTCTTGACAACGTCTGGATTTGGTGAATTGCTGTTGGATTGAATTTAATTGTTACACATAGACTTTAAATATTTTGGATTCATCTTCTGTAAATGACTGTCGAATTTTAACCAACATAGATACTCTCTTCTAAGATAAGAGATAAATGTACGAACACAGATGTTTACTATTACATTCCCGAAATTATATGTAAGTACTGCAAACTATTTTCTTACAGGTTCCCACTGCAGACTTTTCCACCAGTCAACTACGGACGATAAAGAAACAAAATAAAAATTGTCATTTGTGTGTAGGGGTTGAAAATTAAGACCTAGTTACCTCAAGATTATCTACATACAGAGTAAAAGTCGTAAAAAGTAGTGCATCCTTATTTTATTAAGTCTCTAAACGTCAAAAATGTATCACTGTATCCCGTCAGCATATAGCTTTCATTAAACTATATTCTGCCACGAAAATATTTGCCCAAGAATTGTGAAAACAAAATTCCTACAAGATAATTGAAATTTTTTTCTACGCTGATGTAGGAACTCGGAGCGGCTTCATCCGCACAAGAACCTGGGGAGTCACAAAGCCTAAAATTCGGCCCTAAACGTACGCTCGTGTTTCTTAATCGCGGCATGCTTCAGTGAAATATAAAACGAATTTATAGTGAGAAAGTATTTTCCATTCCGTGCATTGAAACTGTAATGGCCATTAAACCAACAAATGCACTTATCTTCTTTAAAGCATGTTAAAAATTAACTTTAACTCAAATTCTCTTGTATACGAGTATGTATGTCGGCTGTTTCTTGTCATCTTCAAAGAGAATATAACACAAATATTTTTATAGGGCCATAAAGTTAAATCACTGAACAAATATAGCCCTGTATAATGCATGACTGTAGGCAATAGCAGCTATAATTATGTAAGGCGTATGTTTAAATATATCTTAACTCTACGATTGCAAGAATACCTTGTGTTATAGTCTCCTTGAAAATGGCAAACAATCGCCGAAACATGTAATAGAACTTATACTTAAAGATGTTTTATATCATTTTGAATACAGGGTTATTCATAAGTCCGTGAAACATGTTAGAAAACTGGCTGATGCCACAGTTGAATGAAGACCGTAATGATTACATCTTTCAACAAGACGGCTCTGCTGCTCACTACAAAGACGTGCGAGGGTATCTCAATCGAAACTTGCCACAAAGGTGGATAGGACACACAGGAAAAGAAGGTGACGTGTTAATGCGGTGGCCACTCCGGTCCCCGGATTTAACCCCGTGCGAATTTTTCTTCTGGGGGTTTGTGAAGGACACTGTCTTTGTGCCTCCACTCCTCGCTAATCTCCAGATTTTCGCAACCGTATCACCGCTGCTGTAGCTCTGGTCGACCGTGATATGCTGACACGAGTGTGGAACGAGATGGACTATCGCATAGATGTCTGCCGTATTACCAAAGGTGGACACATTGAGCATCTGTGAAATATGTAAAAAAAACTTGGAGAGTTTCTCTCTCTATCGGCGTAAGAAATACCATGATCCGTTGAGTTGTTTATTTGTTGCGAATTTTTAAAATGTCTCACGGACTTATGAATAACCCAGCATAGTGAGTGCGTCTGTTGGTGTAAGGTCAATTGTAAAGTGAAACTTGAATAGAATGTTTATTAAAGAACATCCAGTCTTTTGCGTTATAAATATGTTAAATGGTAAATATTTACCGATATTACATAGCAGTTTGGCACGCGGTGGCTCAATTGGTTGAGACACTGCGCTACAAGCCAGAAGGTCGCGGGTTCGATTCCCGATCGTGTTATTGGCACAATCCTTCCGGACGCACTATGGTCCTGGGGTTGACTCAGCCTCTAACACAAATGAGTACCAGGAATATTTCCTGGGGGGTAAAGGCGGCCTGTGCGTAAGGCTGACAAACTTACCATCCTCATGTGCCATTGTCTTGAAATCTGGGAGCCTCAACCTCCTGGAACCCTCGGGGTCTGTCCAGGCCTGCAGTGGGACTGCTTTTTTACATAGCATTTTGTTGCCGCTATCCTCAAAGTCCAAGTAGTTCTTGGACTAATTGTACTATGAAAATGAAAACTTCCGTAACGACTTAAAAGTCGATACGTTGTAACATTCCAGGAGGCTTAACTTGCAAGAACAACAATATATGTGTAACAAACAATATTTTTACCGTTACGTTTAAATAAATGTCATAGAAATCCCACCCCCTTTACGAATTCTTGTATTCTTTAGTTTTTTCTGTTATACTCGACTGCAGCCGCTGACTGCTTCATTGTAAAAAAAACTCTCCAGCCCTCTTCTTCTGAAACCACTCAGTACGTCACACGTTCGGTCCCTTCGACTATGCATTTTCCTTAATCACTATGTTAACCTGTTTGTCTTTGACAAGGTTTTGGCTCTAATTTGTTCATATTTGGAAAGTTTCCGAAGAAATGTCTTGAGCAGTGAGTTTGGTAGATTCCATTATTCAATAAATATCAGCGAAACGAAATTGGTTTGGAGCGGTATTAGTACATACACTCGAGAGTTCAGGAAGGAGTTTTTTCCTACGTGGGTCCGCATAGATTCGGCGTAATCTGCTTCTATACTTAAAACTGAGAATGCTTTTAAGTTTGTCGATAAACGAGTCACTTTGTATGCCAAACGTAGGGATTAGTAATGGGGGGAAATAACATTGGGAACCGACCCTGTGACATTATTTCTGCAGGAAATGGATCTGGTAACTTGGAACTTGGCGTTGTTCGAGGACCGGCTTGAGCGAACTTTACAATTATTACAGCTTAGCGTTCTGCCTCTGTCTTATGTTTTCTGTAACTTAATTACAAATAAATTTGAACATTTCTGCAGGGTTTGTGATTGCCACAGCCATGTTGCTGAATGTTCATATATTGTAGGATATTACGGTTTGTTACAGACGTTTCGGAAGAGACATTCCTTGTTGTTCTTCACCCCGAAGCTGAGGAGACTATGATACTAAAAAAAAAATTACTTTCGACTACTCCAAAGCGTTAAAACACTTTATTATCCAACAGATGCACAAATATATAAGTGTGTGCATCTGTTGGATAATAAGGTGTTTTAGTGTAATTGATACACGGTACAAACAAGAATTCTCCAAAACGTGTTAAAGTTAAGAATAATTATAGCTATTACAAAATTATATTATCATATCTTCCACACACAAAAATTATTATTTATATCTTAAGTTATTTCTACATATACGTTATTCTTAATGATTATCGGAGAGTATCCATTTCTGTTGGCTTACTTTGTTTGTATTTTATTTAAAAGTCCATTCACTAAAAGAGCCTCGTATCATCCAAAGAAGAGGTCAAAGTGAATACAATGTGTACGAGGCAATCGTAAATTATTCTACGGTAACAGCACGCTACTTACTTGTACGAAATGAGAAAGACATACGATACCTCGTCAGATATGCGTGGTGTTCGCGACTGAGATTCGAACCACGTGCCTCTACTAAACAAGATAGTAGCTTTATGTCTTGAAAAGCCTTTTGCGTTTTGTTGGGTGGGAATTAAGCATTTGAGATTCAGCAGAAGGAGACGAAACAATTTGCAAATGAAAGTGTGTAACACAAAATGTGACCCAATTTTGTGGACGACTGTGACGGGGAGGAGACTGGTTTTAATTAAGGAGGCTGCTGCGCGCTACTTAAGAAAGCTCAGAGCTATTTTTTTTCCTAATTTAAGAAGTCTCTCTTCTCTTTTTTTTTTTCGAAAATTACATTTTTCAACGAAGAGGAAAATTACTTTATAATGTAATTTATTATGTTCAACATATTTTATAAAAAGATCTGACACATAATTGTGTTTGGTCTTGCGAAAATTGCAGATACTGAAAAGTATTCATTATGCATTTCCAGTCCTGTAGATTGAATTGTTCGTATCTATAGACCCTATAACATTAACCTCACATTTAGAAAACTTCTACGGTCCATTCCACGAATCTATTGTGTTCACAACAATAAATTTAGTAAGCGTGTATAATTTAATTAGCCTGTGTGTGGTAGTAAACGTAGTACAATCCTGTGTAACTGTTACTTAAATCAATAAACCCATCAGTGTTTTTGGTGCTTCTCTTTCAATATAATTGTGTTAAAGCCGCGCATTTTTATTATTGTTCTTCTGGAATTCTGGGACCGCGGTAGGACAGTGGTTAAGGTGCTGTGCTACAAACCAGAAGGTTACTGGTTCGATTCCAGATGGTGTCATTGGAATTTTTCATTGACATAATCCTTCCGATCGCACTATGGCCCTGGGGTCGACTCAGCATCTAACAGAAATGAGTACCAGGAGTATTTCCTGGGGGGTAAAAACGACCGGTGCGTAAGGCTAACAACCTTACCGCCATTTTGGGCCATTGTCACGTAATGTGACAACTTTAACTTCCTGGAACCCTCTGGGTGCCTCGGGCCTGAAATGGGACTGATTTACTTTTATTTACCTTTACTTCTGTAACTCGCACTGCAACCACAAGTACTTATTTTGTGTTATTCAAGTTTTGAAACAAAATAATCTCTTGCGCGGAAAGGAAAACAAAAGTTTCAGAATTGTATAGGCCTCTGTATAGTGTAGGTCTGTTATTTTAAATGTAGTTTTACGTTCGGGTTCCATAAAATGCAGGGAATTTCTTGAGTAGCTGAGAACTGGCTAATTTCTCAAGAATGACTCCGTTCCTTGGATTGAGTTGTTACCTAAGTAAGTATGTAAGTAAGTAAAGGTAAAGGTAGAAGGTAAAACAATCCCATTATAGGCCTGGACAGACCCTGAGGGTTCCAGAAGGCTGAGGCTACCAGATTTCAAGACAATCGGCACATGAAGGTGGTAAGGTTGTCAGCCTTACGCACCGGCTGCCTTTACCCCCCAGGAAATATTCCTGATACTCATTTCTGTTAGAGGCTGAGTCAACCCTAGGGTAATAGTGCGGCCGAAAGGATTATGTCAATGAAAAATTCCAGTGACACCATCGGGAATCAAACCCGCGACCTTCCGTCGTGTAGCGCAATACCTCAACCAACTGCGCCACCACGTGCCTCATGTAAGTAAGTACTTACGTAATTTTACGTGAACAGTCTTTACTTAAATTACACACATTCTCCGCACTAGTCATTTTTCACTGCCCGTAGAAAATACTAGAATTTTCGATAACTCTCTCTAGTTATTCTATACATTACGCGGGAGAGTCTAATGCAAACAGACGAGGTTGTGTCAACTAATTTATTGGATGTTTTGCTACTTCGTGTGTGTTTTTAATTTCCCCTTTTCCAAACAACAGCACTAGCAGTGTATGATGCATTTTCTTATGGGTAATATCTGTATAGCACAACAAATATACCTTTATTTACTGTGTAAGCGTTGTAATTTTATTCGGCGCATTATTACGTGCACTCAGTGGGGCTCTGTCGCGCTTTCCTTTTTATAATAGGAGGATAAACTTTATTTAACAACGGCGAATAGCCTGCGTAAGTTCAATAAATCAAACAACTTTAGAGGATCTTATGCGTATTGGACCGTGCATCATCTTGATATTTGAATAAAGGTTGACCAACTAGATGACACTTGCTTTATTATATATTGCTCAACATGTTTCAGACGTTAATACGTCCATCTTC
>Ga0136643_10018339_pt1 | contig 10551 bp, 11 predicted proteins | sample TergutLab28metaG_FD_96883 | JGI IMG/M metagenome (GOLD analysis project Ga0136643, IMG submission 96883) | Labiotermes labralis P1 segment gut microbial communities from Petit-Saut dam, French Guiana - Lab288 P1 (version 3) (version 3) | ecosystem: Host-associated > Arthropoda: Insects >... | reverse complement strand
TGTGTGTGATACCACATGAAACTGTATGAGTTTATGCAACTGTAGCCACCAATTTTGTAAGAATATTCCAGTAAGTTTTGATTTTATAACTACTTGAAATCAAGGAGTGTTTTTGTGTTCACCTTGTGCATTGATGATCCATTATAGTTTGTGTTGTGTCTTGCAATATGTAGTATAGTAGTGTTTCATTTGTCCTCTGAAATTTGCTGTGGAATTTCTTTGCTTGTACCTACATATCGAATAAAGATGTAACACTTCTTGTTCGTCTCTCATTTCAATTAATGCCCTAAAGAAATTGTCAGTTACATATTTCTTCTTTTTAGTCTGTTATAACAGTTTTCTTATCTTAACCTCGAAAGTGTTACATGACAGACTTCTTAATTAATGTACTTGTTAATCTTGTGAAAAGTTTTCATCCTGTTATATGAACATTGTGTATCATGAAGGAAACCAGTAGCATAGCATAGTGATGAGGCTACAGGCCGGACATATGTGATTTGTTTCCTGGCAGAGGCAAGAGATGTATCTGTTCTGTAAAGTGTCAGAGAGTGTCTAGATGGATTTTGGGTTTGATACTTAGTAGTATGTCATTTCCATAATTCCTTGTCTTCACCATTGGGAAATTTTTTGTTGGTACCAGTGTGAAGTATCTGTTTGCTTGGTCGGCTTGCAGTTCCGCAGTATGCTCTGTCTTCCCATATGACTTTTGTATACTGCTTTGAAGTGATAAGTTCCAGTAAGATTTTAGGTTCTCGCAGGGCTGTTGAAGAAGATTACAGTGTTGTGGAATGTGAAGCTGTATTGTTGGGAGAGTATTGTTCCCAGTGTTTTGAAGTGTTGTACTGCCTTCATCTTCAGTGCCATCTCCCCATCACCATCCCATTTTTGTTGGCTGCACACTGTTGCAGGCCACTACCTGCATTAAACTTACCTGGACAACACACTGTTTTCCTACATAAGGGTTCCTTGTGCACTGCTTTTCTCTAGAGATGAAGGCATGGTGATCTTCAAAATGTCTGGGACTACTTGCCCACTAATGCAGCATCACATCCCAGAAATTGGAATCTCAAGTTCCAGCTGTTAGAAAAAGTAACACATCTGATTAAGGTACTAACCCTGTGGTGTGTGTGTTGATGTGTGCCTGTTATGCACTGTGATGCTTGAAATGCTGGTTGCCAATTATGGCCCTTGTTACGCAGCCTCAATTTAAATTGCAGTCTGCTCTATTTAATTACATTATCAGAGGATTAAATTACAGATAATGCCCCTCTTGCATTAAGAATGTGTAGTTTTTAGGGCTGCCTGCCGCATATGGTGATCATCTGCTTAGCAAATCTGGGATACCATAAGGCAAAGGTTACATTTCTGGGAAACTTAGAATTATTCCATGAATATGGCAGAATTTGTCAACTGTTCTTTTTGATAGTGTCTTCTTTATATTTAATTCAGATACTAATAACTTCTTGTGTTATGGAAAAGTAACTCATGTTTGTAATGATTACACTGGACAACAAATTTCAAAACATTTTTTGTATCTGTGATGAATATGTTATTAATTTATTTGTTTGCATCTATGAAGTTAGAAAAGGGACACAAAAAAAATTACTTGGCTCTAGTTTTAAAATTATGCTACCACTATGATATTTTACGATATAGGTTGAAATATTATACGGATCGGTCGATTAAATAAAAAACTAAATACTATTCAGTGGAAAAGAATGTGTTTAGTAGACTTATTCTCTTTAGGGATAATATTTACAATGTAAATTGAACATCTGCACATTCTTTTTCATGTAAGTTCATTATTTAACACAAAGTTCCCCCCCTCCCCTGGCCTCTTGCTTGTATTCCATGGCAGGGGCATCCCTTGCCAAAGTCCAGCAGCAGTCGGCGAGCATAGCACAGTTCCATTTCCCTTGATATCTCCTCTCCATTGAAGAAGTATCTTGATGGAAACATTCTCCATGTTCATCACTCAATGCACCACAATTCTCTGGAAAAAAATCCAAATGCAAGTGAAGGAGTATATTTTTAGTGACATGTTGCCTTCTAATTTCTGGTAGCGCTGCAAAAGGTTGTTTACAAGCTCCTCATAGTTTTGAGCCCTTCTGTTTTCCAGAAATTCTTTTACTACAAATTTAAAACTGTCCCAAGCCACCTTTTCGTCGCCTTGAAGGAGACTGTCGAATTCGTCCTTAATAAGTTCTCATATTTGTGGACCAGTGAAAATACTTCCTTTCAGTTTTGCCTCACTTAGTGTGGGGAACTCTTCTCATAGATAAGTAAAGGCAGCTTCTGCTTGGTTCATGGCCTTTACAAAATGTTTCATCAGACCAAGCTTAAAATGCATGGATTTTACTTCATTCCACTAGTGGTTGATTTTCCACACTCATGATTCCTGGTTCCAGGGATTTTCTGTCAGGCCAGTCCTTTCTTGAGTAATGAAGAGACCGAGCTCTGCTGTCCCATTCACAAATTAAGCAGCAATATTTTGTGAATCCTTGTTGTAGTCCAAGTAGTAAGGCAATCACTTTTAGGTCACCACAGATTTGTCATTTGAATTTATCGTAATTAAAAGATTCCATCAGAATCTTCATGTTCTCATATGACTTATGCACTGAATGACCAACAGGAATAGAAGGTAGGGTGTTGCCATTGTGAAGGAGAACTGCTTTGAGACTCAACTGAGATAAGTCTATAAAGAGTCGCCATTCCAGAGTATTGTGATTAATATTGAGTGTTTGCATCAGACCATCAGTACCAGTGCAAGCAACAAGGCCCCTTTCCATTTTAAAGAACTTAACTAGATCTTCGTGCCTTTTATGATACACTGAAATTCTGACATTTTCTTTCATTACTCACTGTCTGGGAGAGCAGTGCTGACACATGTATCCCTTCCCAAGTAACAATTTTACGCATTAAGCCACACTTCATGTATCATGACAACTGGAGCCAAGAATTGAATTCTAAGGTCATATTTGGTCTCAGCACATTGAATTTAAGAGGAATCAACTATTTTGGCTATGGATAGATTTTGTGTGTTGACCAGAGTTATTGGTACAGATATAGGCTTTAGGGATTATTATTAGTGCATTTGTTTTGTGTCATACTTGTCTAACACACACTGATTTGCTGTGACAGTGAGGTACCAAATTTGACACACACCAGCCCTTGAACTTAAAAGTTTGTGTATTCAGTACTTGCAAGAAAGCAAACAAGATCATTTGCATCAATGCATTGCAGAACTCTTCTAGTAAGTCTTTGTTATGATAACTGGTTTTTAATGGTGGGTGACATGGATGAGCTTCTGTGACTCTCAGTCTGGAGTAATGCTCATATCCTGTTGGCAGTTATTTGTAAGAGTGGGCATGAAATTGACAACATTACTGGGTGAACGTTGTAAGCTTGCAGGTTACTTATGGCGTGTGTTTGGTGTCTGGGGGAATTGTCATGCAGTCTTTTTGACTGACATTATTGATATGGTCAAGGGTTTGTACTGTGCTTTGCTAAAGTTCCCAGTGAGTGGGGTGTGTACATTCTATCTTGTGAGTTGCTGATGGAAACTACCAGTTGATTTGAATCCACTGGAACCATGTACAGTGTTGAGATGTGTACTGTTGTCCAAAACACCCTTGACTAGTGGATTGATTTGCTTCAGGATTAGGTCAGCATTATTGATAAATATGTGTCACTAGCTGTCAGTGCAGTTACTGTATCACAGCACATGGAATGCTGGGTAGTAGGTGTATACTGTATTATTACAGGGGGAAAAAATGAACTTATACAGGAACTGGACCAGACCTCCTTGCAGTGACTTGACTGTACGCTCTGCTGCCTTATGACCTACTGCAAGAAGAGGGGTAGTGTTGAATGTTTGAAGCTTCAAGTCTCAGAGTTGAAAGTTTTGAGCATGCAACATAAATTGAATGTTAGTATATGACAGTGGTGTATCTTAAATTAAACTGAATTGAACTATAGTTGTTGCTTCCATAAATATGTACCTAACCCTAAAATATGAAGAATAAGTCAGAACATAAAAAGTTATCAGTTCCTGGCACCAATATCAGTGGTATATTTTTTTAGGAAGAACTGTTTTCTAAGAATAATGCTGTAATATCCTTACAGAAAACACTTTTTTTTTGTTTGCACATTAAACATTTGAATATATCACAAAACTTACTTTACTACTGCATTACTGAAGGCATAGTACAGCCTCTAACCCTGTCAGCAGTATTAGTGCCTAGTAAATGCTGCTCCTCTTACTCTGTAGCCATATGGCATTCTGCAGTGCCTGTACATGTAATGGTGGTTTTGTACACTGTCTGTCAGAGGATCAAACTGTTATAAATCTGGTGGTGAGGTCAGAACTATATGGTGGGTGTATCAAAACTATTCATCCAAATTTGCTGATGGCTGTGGTGGTGTGCACATTGTTGTGTATCCTGGCATTGTCTTGGAGGAGTAACACTTCAGGTATTTTTCTTGTTGGAAAAACTTGAAAAAGGCAGGCATTGGGATTTGTTAGCACTCAGAGTTCCACTGTTGTCTCCTGAGACAATCATTTTACAAAAACACCTGTCATCGTAGCATACAGTGGGTATGATTAGTCCTAGTAATTGAATGTCTTCCATGGAGGTGTTGTGAGGTGCCATTGCATTGATGGCTGCTTGGATTTGTGTGCAACATGGTTGATCCTGGGTTGCATCTCCTGTGACAGTTTGCAACAGGAGGCCTTCACCCCTTGTACCACATCTGTTCAAAACATCAGTTGTGATTGTTTTCCTTGCTTCCGTGTGCATCTGGCAGCATTTGTGGCACCTAACAGTGAGCACAGGCACAGGAATAACTAAGCTTTGTCCACCATTTTGAACCCTTATCTCAGGGAAGTCTATGGAATGGTGCCAGAAGTGTTGTTGCTCCGTGTCTACAGGTCACTCACAAATGTGAAACTTACAGTATTTGATTGTACAGTAGTGCAGTATCCACCCTCCAGTCCTGATGTTGCACTGTCATTTTTTTTACCTGTATGGTATATTGAAAGATGGTCTGTGAGCACATCATTTGCTGAAGATGCACCGCAGAATGCTGTATTGCTGCTGCAATAGAGGAAGGGTAACTTACTGTAGGAGTGCATGTTCTTTTTCAGAGGTGAAATCAGACTCTTGGCAGGAATGAAGAATATTTTTAAAACTGATTGTGTCTTCAGGATTGTTGTGAAGTTCTATGCAGCTTCCACTGTCTTGCATGTAAATAGCAATAAAAAACAATAGGCATTATTTTATGACTGCATGTCATTATTTGGGGTAAATTCTGACATCCAACCTGATATATCTAATTCTGCAGTTATTAAATTTATGTCACAAATATCACTTTTCAGGGTTATGTCTTGTTCGGTGTTGCTTCTTGCTGGATTGCTCAAAATAAGGATGCTTCTTATTTTACATAATTGTGAACTAAATAATATGGATATTAAAAAGCACTGGCTCAGAGGAAAGTGCCAGCAATATATGTGTCTGGCACAGAATGTGACCCTTACTGGACGCTTTATCTTCCAGGTTTCACCAACACATTCCTCACAATGCAGATAAATATTTTGAACTTCAAGGAATGTTTGGCAAGTCAGAAGACAATGAAGATGTCATTGGGATACCAGATAGACATGTGTGCAGCTATTGTCAGAAGTGTGTTGGGAATAAAAGTGATTTGCTCTCTCATATATCTGATTCTCACTCTGATGGTGTTTTCCATTGTCAGGTGTGCGATGAAAGATTTTGTACTGTCAAGGAACTCTTTTTGTCACATTTGGCTATGCATGGTATAGAACTATCCGAGGAGGATGTTATAAATCACAAAGATCAATTTGGGTGTTCCTATGCAAAATGTGAAGCTCGTGAGTTAAATTTTGATAGTGAAGAAATGGATAAACATAAGGATGGATGCCAACGTGTGCATTGTGGTTTAATGTTACAATCAATGAAGCTGATGAAGGGCCAAAGCACAAAGAAACTAACAAAGTTGTTAGGGCATGTTGCAGAAACAGAGAGTGATGACAACATTTATAGTAGTGAACACCCTTTTGAGTGCAAGTATTGTGGAATTGGGTTCATATCTGCTGCAGCTTTGTTCAAGCATTCAGTCTACCATAGGAATAATTCCTTGCTAACATGTAATATTTGTTCACAAGCATTCCACAAATCTGCTGAATTAGAAAAACATTTACTGGTACATGAGAATGACAGAAATTACCTTTGTCACTTATGCGGAACAACATTTAATGACAAAAGTGCATTGACCCGCCATACAGAAGGAGTCCATCTCAGTGACAGCAAACTTCTCCGAACATGTGAGAAATGTGGCAAAATGTACAAGAGTCAAACACACTTCAAGAACCACCAGCTTCTCCATACTGGTATAAGGCAATTTGTTTGTGATAAGTGTGGGAAGAGTTTTTTCAATGCTCACAGTCTGAACATACACTTGCATGCTCACTCTGAGGCCCGGCCATTCCAATGCCACCTCTGTGGTCAGAAATTTCGTTGGCTTAAGAACTTGAAAGCACATTCAAAGATACATAACAGAGATGAGGGAAAGAAATTAGGTACAGAGGTTCAGTGCAGTGTATGTAAAAAGGAATTATCAGACAAAGGTAAGCTAAAGGTGCATATGCAGAGTCATACAGGAGAACGCCCATTCTCTTGTGCGAGCTGTGAGAAGCAGTTCCGGCAAAAAACCAGCCTAGATTATCACATGAAGACTGTACATGGTGCCCGTATGGATTTTGGATGTGATATTTGTGGAAAGTGTTTTCCTTGTAAGCAGGCACATGACAACCACCGACGACTTCATACTGGTGAACGTCCGTACAAGTGTACTGCATGCAGTAAGACATTCCGATCAGTGAACTGTTTACGGTCTCATACTAAGATTCATTTGGACATTCGTCCATATTCATGCTCTTTTTGTGAGAAATGCTTTTGTAAGAAGTCTCAACTTGATTGTCATGTTCGGATACATACAGGAGAGAAACCATTTATGTGTGAAAAGTGTGGCCGAGCGTTTACACAGAAATGGGACATGATAAAACATAAACACAGACATGAGTGATGAGTGTTAATTTCCATCATGCTGTTAATGTGTATAAAGTTTAACATTTGTGTTGGCAGAAGTTGTTACAAACAGGCACATTTATGTGAGATCTCAGGTTTCCAGAGCAGTTTTGTTGATGCTTCAGGTTTTCTGGGATGTGACACTGTGTTGCCAGGTAGGTGTTTGCATTTTGAAAAGATGTAGTGCATTAAGCTTCAAGGGTTGAGGTGTCCAAGAGGAATGCCAAAAACAGGGCAGGTGGCAATACAGGTCTGTTAGTATGGTTGTTGAAGTTTAGTGAAGATTGGTGAATCAGCAGGGGACATGTAGGTGGGCCATGACAAGGGGTGTAATTAGATGTGCAGTGAAGGAGCAGGGTATAAACCAGACCAGCAGACCCATATATTTCCACATGTTAACCTTGCTTGCTGTTCTTGGACCCTAAACACTTGAAGTAATGGGAAACAACAAAGAAGACAGCATGACATCCCAGAAGACGTGAATTGTTAGGTGTTTCTTTTTACTTGATTGAGGACTTAAGATGCATTTTTGACATTTGTGTGCATTGAAGTTTTATTATAGGTAGTAAATACATACTGCAAGAGTTTGAGTAAATGAGAAGAGTCAAGCAATGTGGGTTTCTGCTATTGTAATGTTTATTCAAGGTGTGTGGTAATTGCTGATGGTGTAGGAGGGCAGACTTTGCAGTTGATGCATGGTTATTGCTTGACAGTATTTGAGAGAAGGGTTGCGAAATTTTTATTTCGTTCCTGGAAGGGAAACTCAAGGTTTTGTGGTATGTAAATCCAGTGTTAAGTTTTGTCACTACCGCCTCAGACAGTGATTCATGTCACATGTTGAGTTTCTCAAGTGTAACTACAAAAATACTGTTTAATGGAAAGATTGTTTTGAGCATAGGTTTCGATGTTAAGCTGAATAATGTTCCAGTACTGTGCTGCAATTTATGTAATGAGTTTACATGTCTGTTGATATTCAGCCTGAGTGTTCTTGGCTGGATGTGATATAATGTAATTTTTAATGTCCATATTCTGCTGTAGTGCTAAACTGTAACCACCAGAGTTTCCATTGTCACTGAATGTCAGTAGAAATACAAGTATTACACAGAGACAGTACTGTTTGTGGTTTGGTAGTTGGTTCAGGAGTGGGTCAGAGTAGTCTTTGCAGTAACATTAACCTGTGCTTTGTCAAGTTTTTTGAGGGCATGTTGCAGGCTGATTAGTAGTTTCTGTAATTTGGTTTTTCTTGTGTGTGATGTTCAAACCCAAACACTCCTCTTCATCAGAATTTCCTTCCGTGAGCACATCACTTGGCCTTAATTTTTTGCAAATGTTTCATTTGCACAGTATTCCATGCCCAAGCTGTGTTGACAGTAATATCCATTACTGTATGCTGCCTTCGGAAGTTTAAAATGTTCTCAGGAACCCATTTTTGTAGATATCTCTTTTGATTCCAAGATACAAAGTTCTCTCAGAATTGCTGATGATGAATTCAGGCTTCTGGGATTGTAATGCCATGTCATCTGGTAAATAGTTACCAAAATGTTGGAGACTGCTGTATCAAAACATTGGTAACTATTTGTCAGCTGACATGGCATTACATCCCTGAAGATTTGTGTTCAACAAGTAAAGTTCGTCCTAGAACAGACCTTGAAAGTCCAAAGGGGTAGTAGTGGTGCTAGATGGGGGTGGGTGGTTATCACCACACCTCAGTCCCTCTGCCCCTGGAAAAGAGACCTGGTACGCATTGTAGAGGAGGGTGGATGGGCCCTAGGGCTGGTCTGGACAGGTGCGGAGAATATTCTCCCCACTGGAATTCTGAGGACCATCCAGCCTGTAGCTTGTCCCCATCTTGTTCTGTTAGATTTTTTGTTAATATTTGATCCATTGAGATTGTGATTGTTACATCTGAAAGGGAAATCAGTATGTTTCCAGACAAGCTCACTGTCAGGGCCATGAAATACAGAATAATAATAATAATATGCATGTAACATAACACAATATGGAAAGTATTGCAGTCTGAAACTTGAAGTGAGCGTGGTGGGGATCACCATTTGTTCAAGAGAAGTTCCAGGAGGGAAAGGCCTGTTACAGGATATGATGACACCACCACCACCACCAAATAATAATAATAATAATAATAATAAAAAGAGCTAAAATACGAGAGTTTACATGTAGGTATACAACAAATGTGGAACCTGAAATGTATGTTTATACCAGTGATAAGTGGAGCCACCAGAATAGCAACTAAATGTTTAAGGAAATATTTGGAAACGATACCAGGAAAACATTCGATAGATTCACTACAAATGACACCTGTACTTGGAACATCACTCATAATACAGAAAGTGCTGTAGTCTGAAACTTGAAGCTGAGCCGTGGGGATCGCTGTTGGTTCAAGAGAAGTACCAGGAAGAAAGGGCTTCTGACAGGAGACAGCAAGAGTGTAGTAATAATAGTAGTAGTAATAATAATCACAAGTGATCCCGGTAGTACTGTCATCTACGGGAGTAATTCCAAAGCCACTATCACAAAGTCTGACAAGACTTAACTTGCACCCGAATACTTATATACAACTGCAAAAATCTGTAATTCTTGGCACATGTTCAAATTGTAAGAAACTTTTTAAACTACAAGTAAGACCACCGAGCCTAATCCTATTGATTACTACATCCCACGATAAGTGAATATTTCCCAGCCAAAGCTGAGAAGTGAAAAATTCAATAATAATAATAATAATAATATAAATAATCTTTGTGTTAAAGAGGTTTACTCCAGGTGCATTACATAGATGGGGATTGACAGACTATTGTTATTTGTTGTGAAGCTTTCAGTGATAATTTTATTTGCACCAGCAATTGTTTCCGTAGGCCATTATTGCCAAAACAGTCCAGTTTGTCAGCATATGGTTGTAGTGCTAGGGGTGATTGTTGATTTATGGAAAATTGCACATTACCTTTCATCTGTGTCATGATCAGCTGATTTATTTTCTTTTGGATTGTACAGTTTTTCAGATTTTATGTTACAGTTTGAAACATGCTAGCCGTTCATTGGGAAAAGTGTAGGTTTTACTTCAATTTACTTCTAGGCAATTTGGAAGAGTTTTGAAAAGCAACTGATAGCTTTGTGATGTCATTCCCTCTGTCAACATGGGAAAACTTGACTCCCACTGGATGAATTTTTGCGAATGTTGCTGTTTGAGTATTATTCAAAAATGTGTCCAGAAAATTCCATTCTGATTAAAATCTGACAAGAATACTAGTTGCTTTATGTGGAATTCTTAGATTGAAAAATGTTTCGTACAGGAGTTGTAGAGAAAATCAAAACACATATTTTATGAAGAGTAACTCCCCCCCCCCCCCAAAATTTTCCCTTTTTGGGGGAATGGGGAAAAAATAGTTAAGGTAAGAAGGGCCCCAATAGACAAGAGAAAAGGCGCCTCTTGTTA
>Ga0136643_10018337_pt1 | contig 10551 bp, 2 predicted proteins | sample TergutLab28metaG_FD_96883 | JGI IMG/M metagenome (GOLD analysis project Ga0136643, IMG submission 96883) | Labiotermes labralis P1 segment gut microbial communities from Petit-Saut dam, French Guiana - Lab288 P1 (version 3) (version 3) | ecosystem: Host-associated > Arthropoda: Insects >... | reverse complement strand
GGAGGAAAGGAAGCTGAGGGTGTTTGAGAACATGGTGTTGAGGAGAATATTTGGACCTAGGAGGGAAGAGGTAACGGGGGAATGGAGGAGATTGCATAACGAGGAGCTAAATGATTTGTACTGCTCACCCAATACTGTGCGGGTGATAAAATCGAGACGAATGAGATGGGTTGGGCATGTGGCGCGTATGGGTGAGGAGAGGGGGGTGTATAGGGTCTTGGTGGGGAAACCGGAGGGAAGGAGACCACTGGGGAGACCTAGGCATAGATGGGTGGATAATATTAGGATGAATCTCCAGGAGGTGGGATGTGGGTATATGGACAGGATTGGGCTGGCCCAGGATAGAGACAGGTGGCGGACGCTTGTGAGTGCGGTAATGAACCTTTGGGTTCTGTGAAATGTGGGGAATTTCTTGACTAGCTGCAAACCAGTTAGCTTCTCAAGAAGGACTCTGCACCATGGAGTAAGTAAGTAAGTAAGTAAGTAAGTAAGTAGTGTATTGAAGTGTAACTTGAAGCCACTGTGATTACACACACCAAATGTTTTTCTTGTTATTCCGATAACAGTGATGATATCAAGAATGACTGATTATAAATCTGTTAGGATTCAGAGAAAATTGGTGGTGTGTGTTGTACAAAAGTGGAAAGACACATTTAACATACTTGCATCTATAAATATTTTGCTTGGAGTCATCACTTTTTAACTATTGGTAAGCAACCATCAAAAGTTGCCATTCATGAATAGGGCGTTAATGAATGCGAATTGTAAATGCAAAACGAAATAAATGGTTATCCATGGACATAAGAGCTTGTAAGAGAAGAAGACTAGTTGTCATACTACTTATCATATATGCTTGCATTGCAAGGTACATACTGTGTTTGTTCTTTGAATAAAATTTTATTTTTCTGTGTTCTGTAACCTCTGTTGTTTGCATAGTCTTCACTTCATGAATTGAATATATTAAGTTTTTAATAAAGAAGTGTTTCCAAATTCACAAAAGATTATAGTCCATTCATGGCCAAAAGAGAATCTATTTTTCAATTTTACTGTTTTTGCAATGCAGCCATCTGGTAGCATTTTAACTCATTTTTATTGTCTTCGGTCCACAAGAAGAACTAGTGATGGATATTTGCATTGGCAATGTTGTGTATTCTTTGTGATATCAGAGTGGTCAGGAACAAAAGTATTTTCTTCAGATGAAACGAATTGAATTTATTTACATTCTATGAATCCAAAACAGGTTAACTAAACAAGTGAAGAAAATATAACATGCATACAGTACAATACAACTGATTCAGCTTAGTTTATCATTCTCTATTTACATCAGAGTATTCACATGCAGAGTAGAGGGGTTGAGCATATAAATACTTCTTTAGGGCTGATTTAAATTGTTCAGGGTTATCACTTAAATTTTTGATACTTTGTGGATGACTGTTAAATAATTTATGCCAGTTGAGTAGACTTCTTATTGATACCGTGATACATTTGATAAAGGTTGCTGAAAGTTATAATTTTGTCTAGTACATATTTATGTTATAGAAATCAGAATTTAATCTGAATTTGTTTTTGCTGTTAACCACAAATCAAAGAAGTGATAGTGCATTTAGTGATTGGAGAGGTAGAATTTTTAGATTTTTAAGTAAGTTTCTACATTAGTTTCTATTTCTGCTTCCTGTAATAATTCTGTTATTGAACTGAGGGGTATGGCAGAGTGGTAATGTCTTAGCCAAGCTGTTTGTGACTAACCTTAGAACCTCTGAGGAATATACAAAAGTGTACTTTAAAACAGGGTGTGGCAGCTTATGCATCAATTCATCATTCACAGTCACCATACAGTACTTCATTCAGCACTACTTAACTGGAGTATTTACTAGGGCATTATAATAGAATGAATTAGAAACCATTATAAAGTAACTGGGGAGCGGTTGTTAGTAGCCAATGTTGTAAACAATGCTGGAGAAATCACTGGGCATGGATTGCAGTTACGTGACTTCCCCAAAGGACATTTTAGGCCTAAAAGTAGACAAATTTGTAGATGAGAGAAAAGTTGATACAACCAGTGCTGAGTCTTGGACTGGGCCCAAATGACCATGTCCTTGAAGAAACAGAATAGAGAAGCAATGGCAAACACTTATGTTGAAAAGCTTTTTTACAGTAAAACATGAAAGTGACACTTTTCTTATCCTCACCCTTTTGTGTATAATAGAGTGTGAAATGTTTCTCTTTGGAGGCTGTGGATTTTGACTTATAAGATATAAACTTTTTTTGTTTCATATATATTTTAAAGCTTGCATTAATCCTATGCAATGGTAATGGACATTTGGGTTTTATGAACAGCAGGATATTTCTTGAGCAGCTTTGGGCATTTAACTTCCCAAGAAGATTGTTTTATATTAAGTTGGTAAGTTACTGGCTCATACTGGATCCTCCTGACTTTTCATATATTATGTCCTTCTCAAGTACAAGCACTGATTGTTCTTCATTAGCATTATTAGTAACTTCATGTGGTTACTTTGCTTATTGAGTTTTAAAAGCACCACATTGAGCATATCAGACACATATTAATTGTGGCTTCTTTTCATCCTTCAGGTGCTGGTCATTTTTGTGCACCCCTTACACATACTGATTTCTACTATGAATATTCTGAGACAAGGGATGTGTGGTTCCTCTCTGTCTACATCTTTCTGTTGTATTGTTGTCAGTGAAAAAGAAAGTGTGATTTTGTGAGTTTCTTATTGCTATCAATTTTTTCCCATTCATAATGTGACCTGCAAGTATTCTTCCATGATAATACTTTATAACAATTTTGGTACAACATTGTAGTGTTTTTCTTACAGTTGCAGTTCTAATCATGTGCTGTACAGATGTATGCAGAATGAATTTGTCCTTTGATAAACGGTTCTAATTACTGTTATGGGTATGAAACAGGTTGTGTGATTTGTTTTACTATTACTCATTATTTGTCATCAATTTAGTTATTATTCTGCTTGAGTGTTTTGGATGTGTATGCTCCTAGTCAAAAGTCACTCCTCACAGATCATGATTGCATATTACTTTATACACTGAAGTGCCCTCAAGGAATTGAACATATCTGATAACATCTGTCTTGACAGTTTCCTTCACTGTGTTAAGGTGTACTTTAAAGAGAAAAACAAACTAGGAAAATGGATTTATGTGAAAATGTATGAGGTGTGTCTTTTGCTGGAGCTTTGTATCTTTTTAACTTAAAATCCATATGAACTTATCTGCAGATTTACATGTTTCAAATAGTATATTGGGTTTTCAAAATGCACTTCATTAATGTCAATTTTATTACTATTCTTTCTGTGTTATGTAAAAAGTGTTATGTTTGATTTTACACTTCTAGAAGCCTAAAGTGTAAATATCTTTATATCTCAGCACCTGATTTATATTCAGTAGCATTGTTACTAGGATTGAATTGAAACATAAATGAAGCAAATATTGACATTAGCTTCATAATTTAATTATTTCAATTTTTTTACCTTTTGTATATTTTATTCCCCTCAACATCTCCCCTTCAGAAATTGGCAGTTGTTATCTAGTTGTCTGGCACTAAATGATCAATGTTTTGTTGAAAGATGTGCAGTGAGCCACTACAGATTGCACTGAAATGTTTGTTATGCTGGAGACATCTTCAGTAATGGGTTTATTTAATTTTCTAGCCCAGAAAGATGAAGTCTTATTTACAAAGGGGGGACACTCATGTGGCAGACACTGCTGTTTGCACTTGTGAGAAAATGACAGCAGTGATGGCTGGCAAAGGGCTGTACTGCATGACATGAACACTGTACCACAGTTGTAATGTGGTACTTGCTATATACCCAGTTTTGTAATGTAGCAGAGGTAAAGCCCGTCATATGTACTTAAAAATTACGTAGATGAGACTGATGTACCAAATTACTGTTCCACAGTTCAGAATCTGAATTGGCCTTTATTGTAAAAGAACGGCTGGGTTAAGTCACTATAGTGGCTAGGCTAGATGATGGACATTGAAGGAACTGGGGTTCAGTTCCTGGCATGGGCAGCAGAGTTTTGTGTCTTCTTCATGGTGTCATATTTAAGGGATTATGATCCTTCAAAATGCTGGTTCACTATTCACCAATTGACATGGTGCAACATCCCCAATTAGATCTTCAAGAGGAAGCAGCTTTGATAGAAGAATTCATAGAGGTGGGGCCCATAAGGAATGATCCTTCATGAACATTTTGCAATCTAAGCTGCTTGGCGTTTGGGTGTATGCACGCGCGCATGTGTGAACTTCATACAACAAATTTTTATGCATGTTGGTGATGCCTAGCAAATTCATTCCTTAAGGATGGGCTGTATTTGCACCTAGGGGCCATATTTGCAGCTATGGGCCATATTTGCACATGTGGGTCATATTTGCATCCATGGGTCATATTTGCATGTGATGCTTTTAACTTGTGATGTCTGAAAGTATGACAGGTAGTATTATTTGTATTCATATGTATGGTTTTCCAATGGTTATATGTATAAAAAATTAATTAATTAAAAAGTCAGAAAAATGAGGCATTGAAACAATTTTAAATAAGGACAAACGCTTTACTTTAGTTTTTCAGTTTTTTTTGTGTCACAAATATTACACCATTCTGCCACCTGTGTCTGTCAACATTGTTTTTGAAGGAGAATCACTGTTAAAATATTAAAATGCAGCTGTAGAATGTCATCATAAACATTAATTGTGTGAACATTATGTCTGTGTTGAGGTGGGTTGGAGAAGAGGTTTCAGAATGATTTTACAAGTTTTATTGACCATCAAGGTCTTTGTCCTTATGATGGTCTTCAATTAGCAATATCTTGCTTATCCTGTTAAGAGTTGATCTAATTATGGGCATGAAACAGCTGTTCTTTTTTATGAACTTTTGCACAACATGCGTAAAAGAAGATAAGAAACAGAGTTTGTGTTTATCCCTTAGCCTCGTGATATCGAGAAGAGCTACGTGGATACAAAGGAGTTTGTGCCATTGGAGGTCATCCCAAAACTTGGTCTGTTGCATTCTTTACAGTGATTAATTATGATTTAAGTGTGGCTGCACGAACTCCTGAGGTGGGAGGGACACTAGCGCCGCTTTAAAAAAATGGTAATCAGCAGGAATGATAGTAACTACAGTAAGAATGGTAAACAAGTAGCAATCATTATAAGAGTCGCAATAAATTGTCAAAATTTAAGATGTGTTTTTAAAGTCCAGAGCAGTTCGGTTCTTTGGGGGTGGAGGAAGCGTTTAGTATTACATTTGTTTTGTTGTTTTGTGTTGATTTACTTGATTATACTGTGGAAACTTAACATAAAATGTGGGAAATAACAGTGGGAGGATAAGAAACTTTATGTTGGTCATAACAACGGAAAGGAGCACAAGTAATAAAAAGGCGCAACTGACACATGTGAAAACATTGCACTCGTGTATGGAGGTAGATAAGTAGTAATTTCATCAGTTATTGCAATGTACTTGACATTAAGTCGCGCTTGACAGCTATGTTTACATTCAATGCACCGTAATCAGTCTGTCAGAGAGATAAACCTTGGAAATATTCCTTCGTAGCACCGTAGCGAGAAACGATGTTTATTCGTGATTGGCTCGTACTGTTTCTCGGTCCTGCGCATGCGTAGAAATATTTCCCCCATTTGTGCAGTTAGGGGGATATAGGAATTAGTTATGATTCCCGTAATTTTTCCATTTAGATTCAAGTAATGTTTTTAAAAGTGAAACAAGTACTGTAATGTGTGTAGAGTGTTATATTCTGAAAAAAATATGAAGTGACTGGAAGTATTATTTTACATTTTAGCATAAACTTATGAAATGTGTAAATATTTCGGAAGATTCAGGACGTGTAGTCCATTCTACGACGGGCAGAAAATGCCATTTTATGAACTTTAAATGGATGAAGGGCATTTCTTCTGTTGTGAATAGAAGTGTTAACGGCCACGTATAACGTATATCGAGGATGACCACCGTGGAGTATGATTTGGATACTTCAGGAGGACTTATGCCCGTGAGTAGCAAATCGTCAAAGGAGCCATATTTGTGGTAAAATGGCGGTTGTGTTTTTCCAAATGTTTACAAAAATATGATTAAAACTTGCATTCTGTTTCTTCTCATTAGCATTGACACTGGGAATTTAAAAAATATTGTATTTAAACACTTGTTACAGCAAATACAAGCTCTTATTGCTCCTCCTATAAGTGATGAAGCTGCAAAAGCCAAGAAAAAGGAAGGGAAAGAGCTTCATCCCTATTACAAACGTCCAGGGAAAGGTCATAACCACGACTGTTGTGATTCTTGTGGTGAAGGGGGAGATCTTCTATGTTGTGATAAATGTCCAGCATCGTTTCATCTTCAGTGTCAGTAAGTTATACTTCAAATGTCTAGGAAATGGGAGTTAAAAGTATCTTAAATATTGGTGACCCAGGTCACTTGTACATTAAGTATTTTTTGAACCGCCAACAACTTCAGCAGATTACAGTGATTCATTTTGATTGATTGAGTTTTCGTGCGAGAAACGCCATGCCCAAATGTCGTGAGGTGATAGGGGGACCCTAAAAGAGATTTTTTTGTCCAGGAGCTATATGTCAGAGATGTGACCTTGCAGCGCTACCGACCGTCAAATTACGTCTGACTAAGGTTGGAAATCAAGCAAAACCACAGAAGTACTCTGAAAAAAGTTGTATTTCATACCAATTTAGAGTAATGTTCAAACGTACAGCCATCGGCCTTGATACAAGCCAACATCGATGCAGCAGAGACTACGTGTGTGCTCAAAAATGCCAGGTTGCTGCCTGATAATTGCTGCTGCCTCAGTGATAAGGGAAATGAGATCCTTTGCAGAGTCAACATCCCACCGCAACTTACAACGATCGCTGGATTGTATGGGGCAGTACAATCGCTTGGCCTGCCGGGTCACCAGACCTTACACCAGTGGACATCTTCCTGTGAGGCCACATTGAAGCTCTGATTTACACGTCGCCAGTTGATTCTGAAGAGGATCTTATTGCCCATGTTGTTGAAGCAGCAGCAAACATCGGGCAGCAATCTGGCATTTTCGAGTGCACACATCAGTCTCTGTTGCATTGTTTTCGGTTGTGTATCCAGGTTGGTGGCTGTACATCTGAACATCTGCTCTAATTTGGTATGAAGTACAATTTTTTTTTTTCCCCAGAATACTTCAGTGGTTTTGCTTGATTTCCAGCCTTAGTCAGATGTAATTTGATGGTCTGTAGCATGTCAAGGATGCATCTCTGACATATATTTCCTTGACAATAAATCTTTGTTCTGGTCCCCCCATCGCTTCGTGAAGTATGGGCATGGATTTTGTTCCGTACCCTGTGTACACATATTATACACACATACATACATAGCAAAATGCTCCTTATGTGGTGGAACAACATAATCATGTTTCAAATTTAGGTTATAGAGGTTGTAGAAAATGTGAAGTGTTCACAGTGGCTGATTGCAGTGTTGTCCTTTTGGGCAATCCATTGTGTTAATATGAAATGAGTCTTCAGAATTATGAGAATGTTTCTCTATGTTCAGGGCTTGATGTGATGATGCTGTCAGAGATAGTTTGTTATTGCTGGAAACAATGAACATAAGCGTCACTCATCTCATTAATACGTGACTTCCTTGAGAATGTAGTGTAGTGGCAAAAAAAGTCAGTACATATTGCAGCTTTTTACAGTGTCGCTTTATTATTCAGTTGAAGTGGGTTGTGTCAGAAGTGTTAGATCGTACATCACACGCTGCAGAATTCTAGGATAAGTACCTCACTGTACTTTTGTTTCCTTGTTTTGTAAAGGCATTGTATCAGTTGTGTGGTTATAGGGCATTAAATTAAAAAAATATGGTTGATTATGAATGTGGAGTTGGCATGCTTGAGTTAAAGCATTTTTTCATATATTTTGTTTCCGGTAGTGAAGATGTCATAACAATTTTTCCCCCTACTTTTTCTGTGGCATTTGTATATGGCACTGTTGGTGTAGGATTTTTTAGAAAATTTTCAGCAACATTTTTTCCACAACACATATGTTCCATAATTATTACAAATGGACACAGAAAACATTTTGATCACATGCTGAAATACTTGGTGTTTGATATAACAGATAAGGCTGTTGTCAAATTCCAGCTGTGATGTGATGATGCAACACACAGCAGACTGGCCTTGCATAAGCCAGCTTATATTTCCCAGTTCTTTATGTAGGCCTATTTATTACATATATACTTTATTTCTGTTGTTGCTTTGTTTTATCAAGACCATAAAAAAGAAAGTGTCACTGCCCTATGAGTAGTTTGATTAGCTTTGTCTGCTCTTGAATTATGTTGGCCTTCAATGCACATTGTGATTCAAAATTGGTGTTTATATTTGTGGATGTATTTTGCAGTGCCTCATAAGGGTTGCATAATTTAAAATAAAATACATTGTGACTATATATTCCTTATTGTCTGGTTGTTTGAAAAGGAAAGCAGTGTTGAGTACTTGCATCAAAATTTGTGATTTTTGCTGTCTAATTTGTGGTATTTTTGGTATACATGGTTCATCTTTGGTATGTGCCATATTTCACCTGTGTGAAGTTGTGATTTTTATTTTTCAGAAATGTAGTTTTGTTCTTAACATATTGTTCATACATCACTAATGAGGTGACTTAAATTTTAAATTTAATTTTAGTTTAGGCCTGAAGCCAGTTTCTCCCCAATACAAGGCATAGATGTCGCGCATATAACTCTGACATCCAGTGGAACAATATTAAAACTCAACCTGTATTAAATGTACCTAATTTTTAACAATGTATGGAGCCTTCAATGTTGCACACAATTACACATATCACGTACCATAATATTTTTAAAGTTATTTTATATATTAATATTTTTTAATTTTAGCACAATTTTATGAGAAGTATTTTATTTTGAAGAGGCAGTTTTTATAATTTGTTTTATTGAAATAAAGAACTTATCATGAATGTTACATCCTGTGCCGGTTGACCTATTACAGGTTCAAGGTTGTATGTAGTCATATGATATTGATACATTGTTTTGCACTAAGCTAAATTGTCATTTATGATTCTGGAATCTTCTGCTCAGAGAGAGATGGTTAAGTTTCATTTGGCATATGAACCCCCCCCCCTGTCATTGCTGTCACATTTTGATGCACTGGCAGAAAATATGCCTGTAAACTGCCACTTCTGTTTCTCTTTTGAGTTTTATTAATCCTTAAATGTCAGGTATTAGAATTCCAACTAGTTGTGTTATAGTAATACCTCCATTATTCAGAGCTACATGGTGTGTGTGTGTGTGTGTGTGTTTGTGGGTGGGGGGAATTAATTTCTCTGAATTGTCATAGAGGGAATCTGAGTTTGATATTGTAATGCAGTGGAATGTATGCTGCTCTTCTGAAGTAATCCTATGAACATTGTGAAAATGGAGAAACTTTTAGTCTTTGGTTTTCTGGGATTATGACATCGTGCATTCTGGTATGTGGCTGTGAATGTTTCATAGAAACTTTCTGCCTCTATGTTCTTGGTGATAAGAGGCAGCAGATACTTCCAGAACATTTATAACCACCTGCAAATCTGTGTACTGTCACAACCAGATGACCACAGTCCTAATCTTCACTGCAGTAAAACCTCAAAATTCGAGTGGGTTGGTGTAGTGGTATTGTTCAAGACTTGCATCCAGGAGATGCTTGTTGAAATCACATTGAGGTTATGAGATTCTGACTGACTTTAATTTTTTTCTCAGTCCCTTCAGGCAAATTTCAGGTTAGTGCTCATTTCAGTGGTGCGTGGGATAGCGTAGTCAGTATCAGGGTGCTGATAAGTCCTTAGCCCGACCAGGAAGGAAAGAAGCTCGGAAGCATGTCAGGGACGCGTGTGATTTCAACAATATCGAGAGGCGAGCTGTCATCAAGTTTTTTTTTTTCTGCAAGGCAAGGCGCCAAAGGAAATTATGCCATTTTGACAGAAACATTGACTTGTTTCCTTCCTGGTCAGGCAAAGGACTTATCAGCAGCCCTGTATCATGGCTTGCTACAGTCTGGGAGGTATGAGTATCGAACTCTGGAGGGGGCAAGGTTTTCCCAGCTATTCAGACCAACCCCATGTCCCACCCAGCCACTTGTACTATGGGCACCAGGTTTTTTTTTTCGGTGTAAAGTGGCCAGAGTGTGGTGTTGACCTCCAACCACCTTCTAGCACCAGGTTGTGAATGGGTTGGAATTCAACTCCCCCCCCCCCTTTCCACTCATTTCTTGTCCAGGCATTTCATGGGGTGAACTTTTTTAGCATTTGCCTTGGTTAGACCATGACCACTTCTTTTCAGATTCTGTCTAATTCATGAATCATCTTACCAAGTCTGTGCTGTATAGTCTGAATTACTGAGAAAAAAACTCTGTGGCCTTAGTCCGCACGCAAACTATACCGACAGAGCGGCTGCCGCCGGTCGGCGAAGTTAGTGCCAACTTTTGCGGATAGAGGGGTGTCACGTGGTCAGCGCAACGGGTCCCCACAGCCGTTAATCTCTG
>Ga0136643_10018335_pt1 | contig 10552 bp, 16 predicted proteins | sample TergutLab28metaG_FD_96883 | JGI IMG/M metagenome (GOLD analysis project Ga0136643, IMG submission 96883) | Labiotermes labralis P1 segment gut microbial communities from Petit-Saut dam, French Guiana - Lab288 P1 (version 3) (version 3) | ecosystem: Host-associated > Arthropoda: Insects >... | reverse complement strand
TCCTGTAAAATGGGTACCGGGTCTTTCCCCGGGGTAAAGTGCGGCAGGGGCGTGCTGCTGACCACTCACCCCTTCTAGTGCCGCGGTCATGGAAGAGTAGAGCTATACCTCTACCCACCCTCTGGGCCATACCGGGCCTGTAACGGGATCATTTTACCTTATTATCAACGGACCCTCTACTGTAAAAGACCAAATTTCGCTGGAGCAGTTTCAAGAGTGAGAACGTACTGGATGTTTGAAACAGAAATTGTGAAGTGACGTCTGACTTCAGCATAGCAGACGCATGTCAAGTGGCAGTTCAGGGCTGTTAGGGAATTTCGATCACCGTAAAAAGAAAGCAATTCAGAAATTTTCCTATATGAAAAGTGTTTTAAAGATGAGAAACTCCAGCTGGGGGAAAAAAATTTCAAATTCGATCTAAAATCCGTCTAGCCTCTATACTGAACTTTTGCAAACAGTTCGGATATGACATTATGAAATGAAACGTTTCATTTCATGTGTGTTGGACCGTGCATCGTTGCGATAACTGAAGAATAAGAGCCAACTAGATGCCGCTTATTATTTTATTGTACTTCTTATAGGCTCAACATGTTTCGAGCACTACTATGCCCATCATCAGGAGCACGTGACTATGTTGTCGATTACCACATTGGTCGTTTCATTCTGTAATACCAATAAGAACCACAAATTTACATTAACGCTAACCCCTCCATCTTTACAGAACAAAACGACCAATGTGGTAATCAACATCATTGTCACGAGATCCTGATGATGGGCATAGTAATGCCCGAAACATGTTGAGCCCATAAGAAGTACAATAAAATAATAAGTGGCATCTACTTGGTTTTTATTCTTCAGAAGTGTTTCATGTTTGTTTGTGATGATAAATTACATCGAAAACACGTGACAAGTATATTATACAATATAGACATATAACAGTGTCATGTGGAATACATTAAAGGTGTCACACCAATTGGTTTTATGGTAAGTAGTTTCTAAAAAAGAGAGCTGGCCAAGTTCTATACCGGTTTTACAACAAATTGACTAGCATTCGGCCGACAGATAACTTATCACTGTCGCCTGATAAAGTACAGTGTAGGCAGTAATACCAAATTTCATGTCATTTCTGGGCGCAATTACAGACAATGCGAAATATGTTTCCTCGCTTTCACTTTTCATAAAAATAACCAAATTCAGAGCCCCAAAATCATGACCAATATAAAGTACAGCTGTTCCAGTCTCAAGCACTGTGTGCGCACTGCTCTCTTAATGAAGCACGCACGCACACGCACACACACTACTCATTTATCCATGGCACAACAGCCTCTAGTGGACCAGGCCTTCCTCATTATCGAGACTTCATCATTACATTCGGTAGGCCCCTCTGGATGAGGGTTCGGCCCGATGCAGAGACTTCTACCTGACAACACTAACGACAGACATCTATGACCCCAGCGGGATTCGAAACCGCAATCCCAGGAAGCGAGCGGCTACAGATCCACGCCCTAGACCACGCGGCCAGGGATCGGCTTATGCATAATTATGTAAAAAGGTAAATCAGTCCCATTACAAGTCTCGAGTGGCCCAAAGGGTTACAGGAAGTTAATGTTCCCAGATTTCATAACAACGGCACAGGATGGCGGTAAGGCTGTCAGCCTTACGCACCGGCCGCCCTTACCCCCAGGAAATGCTCCTGGTACTCATTTCTGTTAGAGGCTGAGTCGACCCGAGGGACCTAGTGCGATCGGAAGGATTTTACATCAATTAAAAATTCCAATGACACCAGATGGGATCGAACCAGCAACCTTCCGCATAATTATGTACACTTACTTAATTCTGCCAGTAATTCGGATTAAGTAGCATACAATAACAGAAAGACCAGTGAACAGTGACGTCACAGTTATTTCGTGTATTTTGAATCAATGTTTTCATTTTTTTTACCACGGTGCAACAGCCTCCAGTGGGGCAGGGCCTCCTCACTATCGAGGAAGGGCCTCCCATCGTCGAGGATTCACGATCACACTCAGACACACCACGCTCGGTAGGACTCCTCTGGACGAGTGATCAGCACGTCGCACAGACCTCTACCTGACAACACACAACAGTCACAACAGACATCCATGACCCCGGCGGGATTCGAACCCGCAATCCCAGCAAGCAAGCAAGCGGCCACAGACCCACCACTTAAACCGTGCAGCCGCTGGGACCGGCAATGTGTTCACTTACTGCACCAAATACTTGCACTTACAGTGGACAACATTACAGTCATTTCAACCCGACATGTTTCGGCAGGACAATTCCATCACCAGGAAGTACATTCCAAGCTTAAACCCATCACAGTGAAATGTATGTACTGTCAGTACATTATGCTTCTAATACCAGTGTGTATGGAGATAAAATACGTGAATTTCCTGCCTTCTGTAACACCACACGTCACAGTGGGACTCCGTCCCCAGTGGGTCGAGGACCAGAGTACATGCTTATGTATATACTGCCATAAGTCAAGGGGCTCGTCAAAAATTGTTTTATATATTTATATATATATATATATATACACACACCAAATATTTAAATGTGTAATAATGCCGGACCCAGTGGCCGCGCGGTCTAAGGCGTGGGTCTGCGGCCGCTCGCCTGCTGAGATTGTGGGTTCGAATCCCAGCGGGGGTGTGGTTGTCTGTCTGTTGTGAGTGTTGTGTGTTGTCAGGTAGAGGTCTCTGGGACGAGCTGATCACTCATCCAGAGGAATCCTACCTACTGTGGTGCGTCGTTGTGTGTGATCTAGAAACCTCGTGAATGAGGAGACCCTGGCCCACTGGGGGCTGTCGCGCCAAAAACGAACAAACAAATGTGTAATAATATGCCATACATAACGTCTGCAATATATTAGAAAACCCACATATGGTTTCCACATAATATTAGTATTAGCATAAAATGTAAATGGTAAATCAATCCCATTGCAGACCTGGAGATTTTGACCCTGAGGATTCCAGGAGGTTGAGGCTCCCAGATTTCGAGACAGTCGGCACATGAAGGTGGTAATGTTGTCAGCCTTAAGCACCGTCCACCTTTACCCCCTCCCCCCCAGGAAATATCCCTGGTACTCATTTCTGTTAAAGGCTGATTCGACCCCAGGGCCACAGTGTGGCCAGAAGGATTATGTGAATGAAAAATTGCAATGACGCCATCGGGAATAGAACCCGCGACCTGCCGGCTTGTAGCACAGTGAGAAGTACAATGTACAAGAAGTGAGGAGGTCATAGATGTAATTAATTTTACTATAAACGGTTTTAAGCTTGGACTGTACTGCCTTAAGATGGTACTGTTACGCCAAAATATATAGGAATGAAGTGAATGTAATGCCATGTATTGTTCCGTGTAATTAGTCGGTACAATAATTTCTACTACATAATATTATATAGTGAGGAGTTTTCGGCCGCACCGCTACGAGCAGACAACTTTAGACAAATGTTTGTACAATTGTACGCTCCCTGATGATGGACCAATGAGGCCTGAAACGTGTAGCAGCTGGTGTGTTGTAATATTGAGACTTTAATAAAATTATGTGCCTGTGTTTGTTCGAATTTGTAACAGCAGAAGATGAAATTGCAGGTAATGGTTGGGCGAAAGTCGTTCTCGAAGTCCGCGCCATTGTGAAGTCTGGTGTGCATGGCTGCACAGTGGGTGCATTGCAGTACAGTGCTGTCTGGCGTGTGTGCGAGTGCCCTAGGTCAGTTCTTGTTAATATAATGATCGATAGCGCGTACAGAAAACAGGGAAGTGACGGTGTACGACTGTAGAACATGATCGTTTTCACCTTTCACAAAGGCAGTCCGCGAATTAATGCGTGTGAGTTCCATGTGCAGATGAAGAGAGTTGAAAATGACATGAATGTGATAACAAGATGAGCAATGGACGTATAACGTAACCATTGTTACAGTGGAAAGGCAATGAGTTTTACATATTCTGAGTGTGTATCTGTATCCTTGGTTACGCAGCATGCAATGCGCATGTGCCATATTATATTGTCTTCAGTGGCCTGCTACGCTCTACCATATTTTTTCCTAATTATCTCATTAACGTCAAAATTTTCGGAAAAAAAAATAGTGAACATAAAAGGCGTTTTTTTTATTTTCTCTGCAAATTTTTTCCGAAATTCTAATAAGAATTCGCGCGGATATTGACATAAATGTATATTTGTCTTCATGTGAAGTACCCATTATTGTCAGATTTTAATTAAACTCAAATTTTCTCGACAGATTTTCGAATAGTATTTAAATCTCAAATTTCATGAAAATCCGTCCAGTGGGAGCCGAGTCGTTCCTTGCAGAATTTAGGGACAAGCGGACAGGCATGATGAAGCTAGCAGTCGCTTTTCACAATTTTGTGAACAAGCCTAAAACTGGGACGGCAGGACACAGAGCACGCGGTTGGCTGACGAACTGCGCTGCAAACCGGAATGTCGCGGGTTTGATTCCCGATGGTGCCACTAGAATTTGTCATTGGCTTAACCCTCCCGGCCTCACTATGGCTCTGGGGTCAACTCGGTCTCTAACAGGAATGTAGTACCAAGTGCACATGTGATTATAGGTGTAATTTTACTTGTGTGTGTTCATACACGTCACATGCAACAAAAATATACTTACAATATTCGGAAAAATGTATAAAGAAAATTGAAATTCACGATCTCTTCTAGGGTGTCACTATTTTTAGAACATTTTTACAAAAACAACTTTTAATCTCTGCAGGCAACATAACAGCGTGTTGTGATCAACTTGTTGCCTGTCCGCTACGGGTGGAGCAGGTGTGCTCTAAATCATCATACAGTTCGTTAACCTTTAGCGTACGTCATTTAATTTAGTCTTCATGCCCACGACACGGTGTGTATCTTAGACAGCCCTTTAAAATCTTTTCAAAAAGGTCGACGGAGAAGGTGGAGTATATGTATAGAGGGGGATGTGCGGGACAGTAACGCCATCCTCGACAGGCTTTGAAATTAGTGTGTTGGTGAATTTGAAAGGGTGAAGAGGGGGAGGCTACTAGCGCCACGCTTGGCAGCCTGCAACATGGTTGGCCACACGCCTGGAGTGCAGTTGGTGCGTGTACTTTGTGCAGACTTGAAAAGCAAAGCAAGGGGTTGGATACGTTGAATCAGACGAGATCAGAGATATGACACCGGACAGAACTGCAATCAAACCCAGTGGAAAGGGATCAATATAAACAGTGACATTGCTGTCAATGTGGACGTGTTTAACCGAAGGTAGCGTTGGATTACGATGTCGATTTGAGTAGATACTGCCCAACAAGAAAGTTTTATTCTAATTTACGTTGTGTGGAAACATATTCTCATACTGTTCAATACATACATATATATATATATTATGTTGGACCGAAATTTACAGACTGTTTCGTTTTCCATGTTGGGACACTTCACTGTCAGTAATTATGTGCTTTGGGTTTATTCTGTAAGGCAGCGTAGTTATAAACAGAATGTATTTATATTTCGTATATCGTTTGTATTGGAAGGTTTTATAACAACAGTACATAATATGAATATAGTGCTGGGGCATGCAATTAAAAACACGTAATTGGCATAGCGATTTACAACCATGTTTTTGAAACATGAGAGAATGATTTTGCATGTTTTGGCCAGTCCCGGCCATCCTCAGGATAAACAGTGTATGTATCTCAGAAGGTGTACAAACCTTCACATTGCTAGTCATATTTGTACTTTATTATGATAAAATGTTTACAAAAATGAACAATATCCTATATACTAGAATTGTAAATATGTTATCATGAAGATGTATAACTGTGATAAGAAATAAAAGGCTTCTCTACATTCCTGGGTGTATAAATTCATATACCTTGAGGGTGGCCTGGATTGTCCACAATATGTAGGGACAAAACTTAATGTTATTTTGTTTTATATCTTATACTATATTGCATACTTACTTATTGGCTCCATGGAGCAGCGTCCTTCTTGAGAAACTAATCGGTTCTCAGCTAGTCAAGAAATCCCCCCATTTTATGGAAAACAAAGTTTCATTACAGCATTCATAGGTGCCTCCCACCTGTCCCTGTCCTGAGCCCATAACAGTGGATCAATCCAGGTATGAGGCACCAGATTATATTTTGTAACATGATACGTTTTTACGGTGAGGAGTTTTCGCACCCCACCCAACCCCCAAGCTGGAGTACCACTCCTTGTCGGCTGTCCGCGACTGCTTATTCAATATATTCACACCTACCTTCCATATTGGAGGCCACTTCTCCATCCACAACCTGAGGACGTGCCATGCCGTGGTGACAGGCACCCACTTATCTTGGCTGTATTGCATACTGTGATGGATTTATTGTAACAAATGATTCAGAAGATGTATTGTCAGTATGTATAATAAACACTACTGTTTTCTTTCTTCTTGATATGTTTCATTCCTAGGATCATCAGGAAAGGTCACATATCATGCCTCAAACTCCCGTTGGAAATTCTGTGTTTTAAAAGCATTACAGTTGTCTGTGGGGTTAAAAGATATGTATAATTGTTGCTTCCAAGTGTATGGTATATATATATGCATGTTAAAACACCAGATTACACTTAATGTAAACATAGTCTTTTGCCAGATAAATTGCCTGGTTTTTTGTGCATCACCACTGTATTCTAGTCTACAGTGTTAATTTATTCTTTTTCTTTTTTTAATCTAATTAGGTTTAAGACTTTCAGTGAAACTATATAGTGTGTATTATGTCAGTTTTACCTGTTTTGAAATTCTGTGCTTTTGTTGGCATTATTTCCTCGTATTATATTTCTGGCTTTATTACTAGTATATTAATTGTGTAGTAATATTGTTATAATTACCTTTTGTGTTATATTTTGCCTGTATAACATTTTATTTTACACCGAATATTGTAAAAAAATCTGCGTTTTATAAGCTTGATACGATCAGTTTATTGTTTTGTGTGTTGACAAACACTTTGTCATCCTTGTGTATAATTTGTGTTTTACCATGTTATAATAAATTATTGTATTTGTGTTGGAAGCTGTCTAACCATTATTTTCACATTCAGATATGGTATTGTACACTTTACATACTTAACTGGTGATATATTTTGTGAATAGAACTAACTTGCATATTTTCATGTTATAGATAGATACTTGAAGTGACGTACATTCTGTGTTCTGAATTAAGCAGTAACGTTAAGGGGAGCCATCATGAACGTGAGACGTATTTCATCACGGTTACAAAAGATACTTCATTCTCTAGCAACCAGAGTGCCAAAGGTTGTACTGCATCGAGCTGAAGATATATTTCCTGCCCTCAACACCAGTTTGGTGAGTCTGTGGCTGTGTTTGGTGAGTCTGTGGCTGTGTTTGGTGAGTCTGTGGCTGTGTTTGGTGAGTCTGTGGCTGTGTTTCTAGCAAATTACAGAGTGCTTTGTTTTTCATGCAGTTGTCATGAAACATTATTACATACAAAGCCTACTTCTGTTGTGGATTTTGGATCTGTTTTTCCCTTGTAGTTCATATTCCTCTATTTTGTATAAAAGTCTTAAGTATTGGCCTCAGGTTTCTAAGCAGGCCTTGCAAATTCTGGAAATATTTCTTGATACAAGGTAGATATCTCATCTCTAAATATTATTGATTTCTGCTCAGATAATGTATTTCATTTCTGGCAAAGAAAGTGCTATTTTAACATGATTTGTATCTTTAATATACCCCAACAGTATCTGTGCATAAGTTCAGGTAGGGAAGTGTAGTTGGCCTCAATCCTCAAGTTATGAACAGTTATTCCTAAAATAATGCACCAGAGTGAATGGAACATAAATGTCAGAATTTATTGTTTCTCTGAATAACACTGTCCCTTTGATAGAATGCACCCTCACTGCACTCCATGTGTCAGCTTTGTCATATTTAGGCACTGCATGATGATTTTGTAACATCAGTTATTGCCAATTTGGGTGTTTATATTCCTCTTTAGTGTAATTCATACCTTCATTTATTCTGTAGTCTGTCTTACAACAAGTCCATAGCATCTTCCAAAGCGAGTTTTCCACACAGTGCAATCTAGTGTTTCCTCTTTCAGTTGCCAGCATCCTCTCTTCTCTTTAAGTTCATCATGTAGCTACTTATATCTTGTTTTCCTATCACTTCTATTCTTCTCTCTTTCTTTCATTCGGTAATATTCCTACACAAGATGTGACCAACCCAGTTAGACTTCCTTCTTGTTCTCATGTGCATTTACTTTCTCTTGAGGTTTGAGTTCTGGGTTTTCTGGTCAATTAACCATTCCATGTATAACCTAATAAAAAAGTCCGTGGTTGAACAGCTGTGGTACATTTGTACCCCAGAATAAAATTAATGTTATTTATAACCCATAGCCACATACAAGGTTTTAATACCTATATGTGAGGAGACAAGATTGTCAGGTCAGTATAGAGGCTAGGCCACGGACCAGGTGTTCTGTGATTTGTATGCTGTTAGAGGCAAGAAATTTTCTCCTCTCACAAAATATCTGGACCTTCTCTAGAGACCACCCAACCCCCTGTTCAATGGGTAATGGGGCTCCTTACCTGCATGTGAAGTGGTAAGATGTAATGTAGAGTACTCACTTCCCTTTAATGCCAAAGCTAACACTGAGTGGAGCTACACAGATACTCCCCTTACATATTGTATTGGAGTGAACATAGCAATGTTCCTCCACCATTTTCTTACTGCTAAATGGTTGGACCACTCTTTAAAATGGCATATTGTCCTTTTCATAACAAGAGATGCATTTTACCTCCACTCTATTCCATACTTATACGAAAGAGTCTGATTGACTGTACGTGAAGCAGCGGCAGCTTCCTGTTTTCCTCTGCCATCGTCTTTCCCCTGAAGTGCACTTTTTCAGTCTCATCTACTTCCTTATCTATTTCTGCATTACGTCCTTCACTGTGTTTATTTTCTGTATATTCTTTATTACTGCTGTTTTGCAGGATTTCATGCAACTCTTCACCCATAAAATATGTTTCACCAACAACTATGTGTCAATAGTGGAGCAGTTCGACTCACATCACACCATAACATGCAGCACATAATACACAAAAATGGAACATTATACCTGTACAGGATGAAGGACAGTGCTAAACTGTCGGTAAACAACCCACAAAGTTGCCTGTTGTGGAAAGCTGCTTCATGTCTCATCTTAAATGGTTGAATGAGAAGGGTATTGCCTAGACCCTGAAAATAATTTAAACGTAACTTTTCTGCACAAAGAGATATGGAGATGTAGGGTACTTGAAACTTATTTAAGTTGGGAAGGCAAACGTGAAACAACAATGCAAACAATGGAATATTAACACAAAAACAACAAAATATTCATGGTGCAGCACAAAATTTGCTTCACTTGTTCATGGAAGGGTTAAACCATACCTTATTCCAGAATAACAAATGTTCTTGATTTCTTTTTGTGCAGCATTGAACGTGATATCCAGTATTTTTTTTTACAATTTTTTATGTTCTATTTACAGAGTAGTGTTGATTGAGTGTATATCATACCAAACCGTCTCTACCATTTTTTTCATGAAGCACAATTTGCAGACACTAATTGTTCATATGAATACATCTGTCGTAGTGACTGTGAGACCACATACATTCCAAGACGAATTAACAGGTGACAAATAATTACATTATTTTTGTTGCCACTAAAGAGGAGAATGTTTATGTTTGTGCAAGGTCCACACAGTATTGGATAATCAACTGCCATTACTACCATGACTCTGACCACTTCATTGATTATATTCTTTGTGAACACAACCCAGTCTGAATCAAAAATTTTTATGTGACACAAAACTGCATAATTACAGAACTGAACAGACAGCAAGTGAGAGGACATTTGCCAGTTTCTCCTCAAAAATATCAGTCCATTGTACATTGAATCTGCCCATGTTGTTCTGCTAAAATAACTGCAGCCTTCTTGACTAAGAGACTAATTACAGTGACACGATGTTGCTGTCTTGGACGTTTATCTTCATTATTAAGATTAATTTTAGTGTGAACATGGTATAAATGCATGAAGTGTTAAAATACTTTGAAGTTTCACTTTCAGATATTTTTGTATTAAAGTAAATATATATATGTGCCATATTTTTGTACTCGTCTACAGTTCAAATTTCTGTAGCCCAAGGATGATGAATTGAAAGCTGTCCCTCTGCATACCCTGAATGAAAATGCAGGAGTGAATGTATAGCTGCATTGTTTACTGACCATTGCCATAGAAGGAGATATGTGGTGACACACACACACAAATACTTGAAGAATAAAAAACCAACTAGATGTCACTTGTTATATTTACTTTGCTTCTTAGATACTCAACATGTTTTGGGCATTAATATGTCCACCTTCAGGAGTTTGAGACTGTGTTGTTGAACTACCACATTGGCCGAGTTGTGCTTCAGCCGGCAGCCTGGATACCACCCTAGCCGAACCGCACCCTAACTCCAACACACAGCAATCCAAGAACAATACAGCCAATGTGGTAGTTCAACAACATAGTTGCAAACTCCTGAAGGC
>Ga0136643_10018334_pt1 | contig 10552 bp, 11 predicted proteins | sample TergutLab28metaG_FD_96883 | JGI IMG/M metagenome (GOLD analysis project Ga0136643, IMG submission 96883) | Labiotermes labralis P1 segment gut microbial communities from Petit-Saut dam, French Guiana - Lab288 P1 (version 3) (version 3) | ecosystem: Host-associated > Arthropoda: Insects >... | reverse complement strand
CTTCCTTGTGGTTTGCCCTTTGGGCAAACTGGCTTCGCCACTCCAAGCAGTTTTCTCAAGCGGTTTCGCTGTGCGAAACTGGCTACGCCACTCTGCCATAGGCAGAGCGCAAAGGGAAAACCGACCAAAGGTCGCTTTCACAAAGTGAAAGTGCCAAGGCATGGCGAAAGCACTTGACTCCTCGCAATGACTTTTTACTCTTGTTTCGATACAACTCTACTGCGAGGAATGTAACAACGAAGCAATCCAGTATTTATTCTAAATCACTAAAATCAAAAAATTTATGCGGGCTTATTTCTAATGCAGCAGCTAATTTCAAAATAGGCAATAATTCACAATTATGATATTTATTAGGGTTTTCTATTCTGCCAATCGTGAATTTATTAACTCCTGAAAGCTCAGCTAATTCATCTTGAGATAAATTTCTTAAACTTCTTTGGCTTTTTACCTTAATTCCAACTTTGATTAAGTTTTTCATTGAAATATTTTCAATTTCATTAATATTCATTTTAGCCACCACCTATATAAATTATAAATTGCATTATAAAACTAATAAATGCATCTATAAGTCATATTAGTTACTTATAAGTCAATTTTATTCTTGACTTTTGAAATTTAATAATTTATACTTAAGTTATTAGATGAATTGCTTTGTCGTTATATTTTTTTCAATGGCATCCCTCGTCATTGTGAGATTGACACGCAATACTATCTATATAGCAAACATTGCGAGGAGTGGCTTTGCTGTGGTATGGCAGCCCATTTATTTGGAATGTTCGTTCTGTTCCCCTCACGGAACAACGTTTCTGAATTGCTTTGGACATAATATTAACGAATATTTAAAAGTTCCTAGTCCTCGCAATGAAGTTGAAATGAAAAAAGCTAATCACTTTAAGTTGTGATTAGCTTTTTTATATTATTTTAGGGGGATTGATTTTAAATTAATCTCTCGAGAGTAGCTCGGTTATATGCAGGTCGTTGGCAGCAAGTTCGATATTCGTAAATGCCCAATGCTCAGGGCCAACATCTGTAAACGATCTAAGTCCAGCAACAAGATGAGGGTATAAATCTCTTTCAGTTGCGTGGTTTATAATAGTAACCGCTTCTGCCCTTGTTAAAAATGCGTTTGGTCTAAATGTTCCATCTGGATAGCCAACTATCCACCCTTCTAAAACGCCTGCCATTACAAAGCCATAGCCCCAATGGTCGCGAGATAAGTCAGGGAAAGGCGAGTTTGCAAAGCTTGGTTCAACGTCCATAAACTTAGTCATAAGTGTTAAAAACTCGGCACGAGTAATTGGGTTATCTGGCCTAAAAGTGCCATCAGGGTAACCTGTTATAACACCAATCCAAGTTAAGTAACTAACTGCTGTGTACCACCAAGCATCAGTTTGCATATCACTAAAAGGTGCTGGGCGAGGTGCACGGAGTGCAGAGTTATCTAAAAGTCTATAAAGCATCATTGCCATTTCAGCACGAGTGATTGAGTTGTTTGGCCTAAAAGTTCTATCAGGATAACCTGAAACGTATGCTCTTAAAACACGAGATCTAGAACCTATAGGAATATGCGGCCTTGGGCCAGGCCCAGGAGTTACAGGGAGAAAGCCGCCGCCACCGCCACCAGTACCACCACCGCCGCCACCGCTACTACCGTCGTTGTTAGGGTTTAAAATGGTGCCGCCAACTATGGTTTGCCCTTGCCCGCCGATATCTGGTTGTACGGTTACTCTGCCCTCGTCAAGGTCGTTATCGTCACTTGCATATGAAGTTATTCCGGTTGCTCCAAAAAGCATTATAAAAGTTAAAAATATTGCAATTGTTTTTTTCATGTTAAAACTCCCTATTCGTTTAGATATTTTCGTTATATTTATTGTGTTTATATTTTAAGCATATAGTTTAGCAAAAATTTGTTGAAGAATGGTAGCCGTTGTAAAAGCTACAAAAACTAATTTTATTATATTTTTTATTATTGTTTTCATATGTAAAACCCCTTTAAAGCGTAGGCTTTTCAGATAAAAATAAGCTAAACTTCAAAAATTTGATTGAAATTTTAGGAGCTTAGCTTATTTTTATTTGAATTTTTTTAGAGATTACAGAGAAGGGGAGAGCCAACTCTGTAATCTCAATAAGTTTGAATTTAAATCAGTATAATTATATGTTAGTTATAATTAGATACCAAATCTTAAAATCATAGTGTGTCTAGTAGTAGTGCTTGTTAAAGCATCGAACCAAGTTTGACCAGCAGTACCAGTGAAACCAGGGTTGATTCTACCAGTGAAGATGTACTCAAGAGCTGCAGTGTTGTTAAGTGTACCTAAAGTTACAGGAGTACCTAAAACGCCAACAGGACCAGTAGCAGCAGGTTGGATTAAAGTAGCACCTGCAAAACGGTTAGCTGGAGCAAATTCGCCAGCGAAGTTTCTAGTGCCGTTAGCATTAAGAAGAACGCGTGCTAAGTGAAGTTCAACAACAGTGTCAATCTCAGTGTTAGTTTGACCAAGGATTGCGTTGAAAGCTACTAATTGAGCAGTGATAGTTCTAGTTGAAGTTGTAGAAATTCTGTGGATACCAGAACCGATAAAGTTGTCTTCCCAAGAACCTGGAGCAAAGTCAGTTGTGTTAGCGTCGCCAGGAACTACTGCCCAGTGAGCTGCGTGAGGCATAGTTACAGAAACGATGTCTAATTCACCTTCGTCTGGATCCATAACTGTACCAGTTACTACTACGTTTCTTCTGTCGTTAGGGTATTCGCCAACTTCAAAAGACTCAACGTTTGATGGTGGAGTAACGATGTTGTTTGAACCTGGAAGTGAAGCAAATGCTACTACACTTGATGCTAAAATAGCTGTTGCAGTTAAAACTGCGAAAATAGTTTTTTTCATGATTGAAATCTCCTTTTTTGATTTTATATATTTACGTTTGGTAAATATTGTGTGTTGTGTAACTTGTAATTGATTATCCACCTATGGTGATAATTAGCTCGGCTTGTTGTACCGAAATCTCTTCAAATGTTTCAAAATGATAGAACGTAAGCTCTGCAACTGCCCTATGTTCGCCTGGTGGTAATTCTACCATTAACCTATCACGGTCTATGTGATGGTTAGGAGCAAGCATATTGGTTGTGTAGATTAAATCGCTCAAGCCACCCAAAGCATTTAGTAAGTAAATGTCTGCTCTGAAGAAGTGCAGATTGTACGGAGGATTTTCTATTTGTAAAGTTCCAGTGCTTGTTCCGTTTGCAAATACTGGTCTTGCGTTTATTCTGAAAGATATTAGATTTTCATCAGCTTCACGCTGTAGTGCTTCTATTATCTCCTCAGCAGTTCTACCAGGTAGAAGACCTTCTGTACCCGCACCGATTATAAAGCCCATTTCAAATGGGTTATTTCTTTGCCACGGCCTAATGTCTAAAACAAAAATTAAAACGCTGGATACTATTAATAGTAATAAGAGTAGAAGTAGTAAAAGTAACTTCTTCTTTTTCTTTTTTTCTTTCTCTTCGAGGGGTTCGGGTTCTTCGGGAGCAGCAACACTTGCACCACTTTGACGAAGAGCCAAAACCCTCTCTTGAGCTTCCTTCAGCACATCTCTTTCTTGATCCATTTTAATCACCTCCATGTGTTAAGAATACAACACCTTAAAGTTTTTGTCAACGAACAATAATTGTAAAAATCATTACCATTTCTTGAACAAATAAACATTAAGAGTTTTGTAGTCCTAATCAATTACTTGTTACTTATATTTAGATTACTGCCATTCAAGCTTGCATATTAATACACGCTTGAAAAACAGTAATTTTAAATATCGGTTTTATCATAAAGCTAAATCTTAAAATCTTATATCTTTTATATTTTACTATTAAGTTTTTTGCTTTATAACCATATAGATGTTAAAAATGAACTTCGCGTTACATTATTTTAAAAAAAATATGAATTTTTTTAAAACTTTTTTTAAAACGTGTGTAAAAATATTGAGTATACTAATGAAGAAAGCGGAATTTAAAAATTTACATCGTAAAAGCAAATTCTTGTACTAACCTTATGAGGTTGCCATTTTGAACTTCGATAAAGTGTACAACAGTTGGAAAGAAATACTCCATAAAATTTTCAAGGGTATTTGTGGTATGTAATCTATTGCCATCTTCATCGGTATCAAATAGCAGCAAGTTATCAACAAATATAAATTCTGTATTTGCTGCAACCTCGAAAGAAAGTGCTTCTATGCCTGCTTGCTCTACATAATGCCAGTGTTCTTCACTATGCCAGTTTGGGCGGATATGTATGCCGCTTGGAAAATCGTATAAAGTTAGCCCAAACTCTTGTAGTTTTTGGGTATCGTTTCGTTCGATAAATATTATAGAGCTTGAACTGGTGTCATGAAAAAAATTACTACCATCACCAGTTATAGCGTCATAAATAATAAAAACCTCTACAGGGGTAATATACAGCCTATTATCTCGAATTTCTATAAACCCTGAATACGTCTTAGTTTCAAGGGGTTGGGTGCATGATGCAAGTGAAGAAAGCCCGAGTGTTAAAATTATTGCTAAAATACATAGCCTTTTCATTCTATTCCTCCTTCTACTAATAAGAGCAAGTCCTTATCCATATTAAGTAACTTGCATATACGAAGAGCATCTCGTGGCGGCTTAGTGTTAGTATCTACTTCTATTAGGCTATAGTCCATATAGTCGGATATATTATTAGCATTTTCTACATTATTCAAAAGCCCTGCAACTTGATAGTGCTTTATACCGTTTTGAACAACACCATCGTAATGCGTACTCATAAGGCAAATACAATTTTTACTCGAAAAATACGCAGAAACTGCCCGAACTATTGCCGTTCCCTCTTGTGGATTTGTTGCACGGGCAAGTTCATCAAGAGCTATAAATAGAAATTCGTTTTTAGATTTTTCAACAATATCATTAAGCTTTGTAATTTCTGCCCCGAATGACGAAAGCCCACTCTTTTGATCCTGCATATCATCAAAAACCAAGCAAACATCGCTAAACATAGGAATCTCTGCCTCATCAGCAAAAACAAAAAAGCCTAAAAGGCATAGCGAAATGTTTAAAACAGTGGTTTTTAGCGAAACGCTTTTACCGCCCATGTTTGCACCGGTTATAATGGTGGTTCCGAGATTAAGCTCCAAGCTTGTTTTTGTAAACTTTTTACCACTTTCTTTTAAAATTTCGGCAACCATTGGGTTTTGCATGTTTTTAAGAACAAGCTTGTTATTACTAATTTTTGGACGTGTGGCTTTATATTTAGCTGCGAGTATCACTTTTGCTATAGTAAAATCTAATTTGCCGAGATTGTTTATATTGGCGTAAAAATCGGCAATGTAATTGCGTAAATTTTGCGATAATTTTGCCATTATTTTTGTTTCTTCGGTATCTTCTTCAGCAACTATTTTAGACCTTTCCAAGAGTAAGCTTTGATCTTTTTTTAACAATAGCTCTATTTTATATTTTTCTTGCCTTACTTTAAAAAGCTTTTCAGAAAAACTATCTTCTATAGAAAATGGTGCGATACGCTTTTTGTTTGGGTCTAAAATATCAAGTGCATTTGTCATAGAAGAAAAATTAATATTTTTGAGCCAGTCTTTATCATTAAACTGCTCAAAAAGTGGCAAAAACTCTTCAAAAATGAGCAAAAAATTCTTGATTTCAAATAACTCTACTTGATTTAGCGAAGTGTTTTCCAATTTTCTGATTATTCCACGAATATTTTTAAAATGAGCAAGCACATCGCAAATTTTGCTAATTGTAGATTTGTCACTTTCATAGAAAGATTTAATTTTTTTCATATTATCAAAACATTCTTCTAAAGAATTAAAATCTTCTGATTTATAGGGCTTTAGCTCTTTGAGTTTTTCCATTCCATAAGGTGAACTGCAATCAAGGTTTTTAAGCACAAAATTAAGCCCTATTGCATCTTTTTGGGTGCTATCAAGATTTAACATTGGCACGGCTTACCTCCTTGTAAAACGTCGCAAACAGGCACATTTATAGCCTTTTGCATTTTTGTTAAAAATTCTTGCAAATCAAACGCAAACCCCCTTGGCGAGATTGGATTTATTGTTACTAAAGCAAGGTTTATTGGCGTTTTAACAAAAAGTTTTGCTTGTTTTATTAACAATTTTTCGTATGTTTCGGGGGTTATAAAAATTTTGCTTGCATCTTCTATGATTATTTGTTTGTCCGAAATATTTTCACCTGACATAATAAGCTCACGCATTTTTGTATCGGATATTGCACCTTGAATATGAATATCGTCAACTCTCACTTCTTTAGCACATGGCAAACTTAACATTGCTACTTCGTGGCGGGTTTTTGCAATAACTTCGTCAATATTAGATGAAACAGCCGCACCGCTACATAATATAGTACAGTCTGCAAGGGCAGGGTTTGACAAGCTTTTACGGCTTATCGCTCCATCAACTATAATTTTATCTACATTAATATCTTTTAAATTATCTAATAGATTCGTTATTTGTGCGGTAATAGAAGGGCCACCAAGCTGCACAAAACCATCAGATAACGAACGAACAACAACAACTCGCCCAAGTGGTGTTGTGATGCTTGTTACCATTAAGATTTCTATGGTTATATCACACAAATTAAGAAGTTTTTCGGTTGTGATTATGATTGTGCCAGCGGGCACAAAAATTTGTGGCTTTGAGGTTTTTGTTACCACGTCAGTGCTTTCCCCATCTCTTCCAATACTTGTTAAAAGAAGCCGTAAGTTTTGTTTAGAAAATTCAGCTATCAGGTGGTTTAACGTGGTTGTTTTTCCAACATTTTTGCCCATGCCAATTATAGAAATTGTACGATATGGATTTAAAAGCTCGTTAAGGCTTTTCATAAGAGTATCTCTCCTACTGCAAAAGTTACAGCTTTTCCACCAATTTCTACCCTATCACCACTAGCTTTGCACCATAGTTTTCCTAAACGCTTAGAAACTTGCAAAGCCGTAAACTCATCTTTATTAAGAACGCCTTTCCAATAAGGCACAAGCAAAGTGTGTGCCGAGCCTGTTACGGGGTCTTCATCAATCCCTATTTTTGGGCCAAAATATCGAGAAACAAAATCAATCTCCGGAGTATTAGATTTAGCTGTTATTATAAAGCCTAAAAGGTCTATATTCTTAGCTTTTTCAAGGTTACATATAGCATTTTCTATTTCGGCTTGATCGTTAAAAACCAGCAAATATTCGTCTTTGCTTTGCCAAACCTCTAAGGGCTTAAAATTAAAGCAATCTAACATATCATTAAAAGAGGTTTGCCAGATTTTGGCCTTAGGAAAATCTAAAACAAGCAGGTCGTTTCTTTTAGAAACTCGCAATCTGCCGCTTTTTGAGCTTAATTCAATAATATCATGGGTTACTTCCTCATGAGTAAACAAAACATGTGCCGCCGCCAAAGTGGCGTGTCCACAAAGGGGAACTTCTGTGGTTGGCGTAAACCAGCGTATCGAAAAAATGCCACCATTATTTAAAACAAATGCCGTTTCTGATAAATTATTTTCCATGGCTATGTTTTGCATAAGTTTTTCTGGAATAAAATTTTCGCCCTCTATTAAGCATATCGCTGCAGGATTTCCACCAAAAAGAGTTTCCGTAAAAGAATCTATTTTATAAATTTTCATTATATCACCTATTACATAAGTAATTAAGCTTGTAAAAAGCTACAAGTTTAATTACCGAATTTTGTGCCAAAATTCGCTACACCTTCTCCATTTCACTGCGTTGGTGTGAGGTCGTTCATGTAAATTAAAAAATCATTTAAAGCTTTGCTGTATGATTTTTTAATTAATTCACTTTAGTATAACATACTAGACAAAAAATTGCTAGTAAGTTATACTATATATATCAAATATATCAAGATTTATTATTTTATGAGGTGATTTATATGAAAGATGTAGTAATTGTATCAGCGGTGAGAACTCCGATAGGTTCGTTTGGTGGTTGTTTTAAAGATGTTTCGGCGGTTGAGCTTGGAACGGTAGCAGCAAAAGAAGCACTAGCAAAGGCTAAAGTAGAACCTAACCAAGTTGATGAAGTTATTTTTGGCAACGTGTTACAAGCAGGGCTTGGGCAAAATGTTGCTAGGCAGGTTTCTATGGCGACGGGCGTTCCTGAATGTGTACCATCGTTTACGGTTAACAAGGTATGCGGTAGCGGGCTTAAAGCGGTAGAGCTTGCGGCACAGGCTATTGCCCTAGGTAATGCAGATATTATTTTGGTTGGTGGAACAGAGAACATGAGCCAAGCACCATATTTAATGAAAAACCTTCGTTTTGGGCAAAGGCTCGGTAATGGTGAAGTGATAGACACTTTAGTTGCAGACGGATTAACAGATGTTTTTAACAACTACCACATGGGAATAACCGCCGAAAACTTGGCAGAAGAGTTTAATATAACTCGTGAAGAGCAAGACGCATATGCGGCACAAAGTCAGCAAAGAGCAGAAAAGGCTATTGCAGATGGGATTTTTGTAGACGAAATTGCACCTGTTTCTATCCCGCAAAGAAAGGGCGACCCGTTATGTTTAGATAAAGACGAGTATCCTAAAGCAGGCGTAACGGTAGAAAGCTTGGCAAAGCTACGCCCAGCATTTAAAAAAGATGGTAGCGTTACAGCGGCTAATGCTTCGGGTATAAATGATGGAGCGGCAGCACTTGTTCTCATGAGTGCAGAAAAAGCTAATGAAATGGGTCTCACACCACTTGCAAAAATTGCTTCTTATGCAAATACAGGCGTAAACCCTGCAACAATGGGAATTGGCCCTGTTTCGGCTACTCAAAAAGCACTTAAAAAAGCGGGCATTGCTGTTTCTGATTTAGATTTGGTTGAAGCGAATGAAGCCTTTGCGGTTCAAGCCTTAGCTGTTTCTAAAGAGCTTGGGTTAGACCCATCTAAAACCAACATAAATGGCGGAGCTATTGCACTTGGACATCCTATTGGTGCGAGCGGAGCACGCGTTTTGGTTACTTTAGTGCATCAGATGGGCAAGCAAAATGCAAAATATGGTCTGGCTACTCTTTGTGTTGGCGGTGGGCAAGGTATTGCAATGGTTATAGCGGCAATGGCTTAAACTGCGGACGAATATGCCGTTGCCCTTTGGGTCAACGTTATTGAATCGTCCTTGTTTTCGCCTATTGCCTTTCGATGAAATGGCAAGTCCATTTCATCGAGCTTAGTTACTTTGTAAAGGATTTTCTAGGAAGTAGGTATTTATATGCAGTGGAACGAACTATTTAATGCTCAAAACGAGCCATCAGAAGTCCAAATAAATGAATTTATTGGCACTACTTTGTGGGATAATTTGGATGGGTATTTGCGTGAAGAATGTAAAGTTAAGCCAAAATTATCTCACAGCAATTGTGCTATGGATAACGGACTTTGGAAAGGCTGGAATGTGAAATACAAAAAAAGCGGCAAAGCAATATGCACAATTTACCCAAAGCAAGGCTATTTTCTGTTGCTAATGCCAATAGGTTTAAGTGAAATGGACGAAGCTGAACTAATCGTAAAGTCATGCACGGAGTATACGCAAAATATTTTTAACAAAACGACTTCGGGACGCACTGGTAAATCGCTGGCGTTTGATGTAACCAATGAAGATGTGTTGGATGATATAAAAAAACTAACTGCAATTCGGGGGAAGAAAAAAGTTGAAAAAGTATGATATATTTTTATTTGATGCAGATAATACGTTGTATGACTTCGACATGGCAGAAGTAAATGCCCTAAAAATAGTTTTTGAGTGTTGTGGTTTTAGTTACACCGAGGAAATACGCCAAATTTACCGTAAAATTAATAAAGAAATGTGGGAAAGCTTTGAAAAAGGTGAAATTTCAAAAGAAGATTTGCAAACACTAAGGTTCGAGCGTTTTTTTGCTGAAGCAGGCGTAAGTTGCGATTATAAAGATTTTAGCGATTTTAACAACAAATATTTATATGAGCTTGGTAAAGGTGCATTTTTGATTGACGGAGCTTTTGAAATTTGCAAAGATATTGTTGAGGCTGGCAAAAAGATTTATATTGTAACGAATGGTATTTTGGCAACACAAACTTCGAGGATTAAATACTCTACTATCAAGGATTATATAACAGATTTTTTTGTTTCGGAGTTTGTGGGTTTTCAAAAGCCGCATATTTCTTACTTTGAATATGTATTCTCTAAAATTACTGAGTTTGATAAAGAAAAAGTCTTGATAATTGGCGATTCGTTAACGGCAGACATACAAGGCGGAATTAATGCAGGTATTGATACTTGCTGGTTTAATCCATTGGGAGAAGCAAATAATACGGGTATTATGCCAAGCTTTGAAATTGCTAGGCTTTCAGAGCTTCATGAGTTTATTAATCGTGGGTGATTGAACTATCATTATTATTAGACATGTAGCGGAACGAAAGATTTGGCTAAAGGTATGAGTTTCTGATTGTCATTAGACTTGTAGCGAAATTAAACTTTCAAGAATGTATGACCGTCATTGCGAGGGTATTTGTACCACAAAAGACGTGTATGTCGCACCCGAAGCAAT
>Ga0136643_10018333_pt1 | contig 10553 bp, 4 predicted proteins | sample TergutLab28metaG_FD_96883 | JGI IMG/M metagenome (GOLD analysis project Ga0136643, IMG submission 96883) | Labiotermes labralis P1 segment gut microbial communities from Petit-Saut dam, French Guiana - Lab288 P1 (version 3) (version 3) | ecosystem: Host-associated > Arthropoda: Insects >... | reverse complement strand
TAGATGGGAGGATGATGTAAAGAGCGACATAACAAGGATGAAAATAACAAATTGGAAGGACTGCATCAGAGACCGGACCAAATGGAAGACACTCGTTGAGAAGGCCAAAACTTCTCTGAAGTTGTAGCGCCTCAAGAAGAAAGAAGTGTGTGTGTGTGGGGGGGGGGGTCATAAAATAAATTAGATGGTGGGTTCTTACGTTTCTCAGCAGAGTCTGACAGTGCAATCTATAACATCTCTCACAGCACCCTTCCACAGCTAACAGAAGATGGCCTTCTATAGAGCAGAGTGTGCAAATGGCTCATGTGCATGTAGAGTAGACCTCTGCCTGATTTAGGCACCGCTGATGACAGAAAACTTTTAACAATAAATGACCGTAACACGAAAAGGTCACGGCCGATAAAATGCATGGCCCACAAAATCAGCTGGTTTAAACGCCATGGATTTTTATTTATGAAGCCATCTTAGGAGTAGTTATTGTGTATGTTACAACAGTTAAGTGACACACTGACACAAAATGGTAGTTTAATTTTCTTTTTCAACGCATAATAATGTGTCCAACTGCTAGATGTACTCTTATAATAAAAGCCAACGAAATCCACTATTCTCAAGTTTATTTTCATAAAGGGCTCCACATGTTTCGGACAGATCTACTGTCCATCATTACGAGTCTCACCACTGTATACACAGCAATAGGTATTTGTTATGCTAGTTATGTTGACTGTCTGCTAGCAGACTGTCTGCTAGCATAACAAATACCTATTGCTGTGTATACAGTGGTGAGACTCCTAATGATGGACAGTAGATCTGTCCGAAACATGTGGAGTCCTTTATGAAAATAAACTTGAGAAATAGTGGATTTCGTTGGCTTTTGTTATAATAAATTGTCACGATGTACTGTCCTCTGAATATTCAAATGCTAGACGTACATCAAACTACTGGTTTATTCACACTAAACTTCAGACATAAAACTTTTCTAGTCGATATACATTCTTCCACTGTCACGCACTTATCGATCCAAAAAAGCAGGTACTTCTGACTTCTCAATTCTTAGCACTGTACACAATTGCTGTACCGTGCTTGATCCACTGATTACCGTAACAATTATTTTTTGATCCAACTTTATGTTTGATAACAAACTTCAGCACTTTACCCAGCCAGTACATGTAAGATCGCCTTCTGATAAACAAGACCAAAATGAGGTAAGCATGTGTCAGAAAGGTTATTCGTCTGACATCTTACAATTGTGCACAGAAAGCGTACTGTCTTTTGAGATGTGACGCGGTACAACCTTTGTAGAAACCTGCTGTGTCCGACTTCAGGGTGTTTCCAGACGTGGGCGAATTTCTACAAGAATACACCCATTACACCACGTCTCATGGGTGTGGTATTTAGATTTCATGCTTGCAAAGGAGGAACTTGCTACGTCCGCCTTGCAGGTGCAAAGGAGAGAGGCAGCAGGTCCCTCCAGAAAGTCAGTAAACTTTTACCAGATTGCACGGTATCATGCTCCAGCAAGCACTAGGCTTCATCACTTGTGCCGTAACAGCCCCAAATCTCGCTCTGCGCGCATATGTGTTTTTGCGTTTTTCTAAACACAGGAATAATAAGGGATATAAAATAACAAGAGGCTGTTCTCAAAAATATGTAATAATCAGGTACAATACAGTCTCTACCCCACCGAAAGTATTCCGTACACTGCGGGAAATAATAACGTCGTGGAACTAAAAGAGGAAGCAGGAAGCTCGTAACGCACCTGAATTTTCGAGTGTGTACCAATAAGACAAGCAGTCCGTTACGTGGAAGCACCACAACAACAACAACAACAACATTTCAAGCACGTTTCGTAACGTGTTGTTTTCTAAACTGTAACATGTAACGCTAGCACCGTCGATTTGTAAAAATGCACTTTCCTGTAGACGGGTTTACCTTTATTTTCATCCTTTACTTCCCACATAAAATGGGCCGAAACTGAAAGACGATGCACCCGAGGACCAAAGTACACATCACCTATACTTTAAGGTTGATGCAAGCCTATACGTTTTTCCTTCTTTGTGTGCACAGAACATGACCACACATAAGCACCGCTTTTCTCCGAAACAACCTGCATAGAAGCAACGTAATAACTTCCTAGACAATTTATTTAAACTACGATAACATACAACGATATCGACCATCATGTTGACCTTTTGCTTAAAATTCAATACCGTGAAACACTGTCCTGAGATACATTTTGAATCGCGTCAACAATCAACACACATCAACCTAACAGTGCACTTTATTTCTGTCAGGGTCACAAAATGTCTGTCAATTTTATCTTCAGTTAATACATCAATATATATTTCATAATTAATTTCACTACCACAGCGACTCTATTGCTGTGGCTAGCAAACTGTCACTTGATTCAACACATTACTTAACCTGTGTAGGATGTTACTTTTGTTCATCTACACACTGTACAATTAAAGTGTCTCAGTGTCATTTAATAATTGATTGAAAATTGCATGAGTAATTGGACGAAATGGAATTAACTTAATTGAATAATGGAATGCCCAAATTAATGTACCCAGGATAATTAGGGCCAATTAATGAACTGATGTTTGGATGGCAGAACGGAATAACGTATGGACGAACGGACATTTGAACGGAAGTGATGAGTGAACGAGTCTCTAGAATTTGGTGAATAAATTAATGTCGTGAGAAACGTCAAGTCGCGCCCTTGCACGCCATGTGGGTAAATGCGTCCGTGAATTTACAGTTCCACCCGTTCTTAACTTCGGCACTAGAGGGAAATTTTTGGTCACAACAATTCAAAACAACAAAATAGACTCAATGAAGTGTATTGTGCTGATAAAGTGTATTTTGTTTGTTTTAATTTCTGTGACTTAGGAAATGACATACACAGTAATATGCAACGATAAAAGACAACAAACCGTGTTTCACAGCCATGCAAAACAAAGTACAGTATTAATAATATCCAACTTCCTCTGCAGCGCAGGCTCTTCCTTACGCTGTTCATACTCAACTAATGACATTTTTTTTTAGCTCGAGTGTTCAACAGAGCGATCATAAATGTCCGCCGCTTGACCCTGTCCTGAGCCACTTTTATGGGTCCACAACTTTACATCCAGTTTCTCCGTCACACATTCTAACATTGACCTTCCAACTGTATTTATGTCTCCCAGTGCTCTGATATGATATTTTAAGATCCCAGGTTTCCATGCGTGGCCCATTTACTCTATCCGTGCTATATGCCCTCTTCATCCCACACTGATTCAAGCACAAACAAAAAATTACCAGATGTATTAGATTTTTTTTTACGTTTACTCACCAGCAGAAAAAGCATCTCGGTGAACCTTGGTGAATGGTGGTTACTCTCACCCTGTACCATATCCTGGCGTCACTTACAGGTCTTCATGCAAATAGTATTCCAACCACGATAAAACCCGAGAGGGGAGGAGATGTTGAATAAGTTCAGGCGCTTGTACACATCGTACATTTAAGGGTTTGAATCCAGCTCAATGAGTCAACACCGGTAAAACAGAACGCCGATAATACACTAGACACTGACGAACAGATGCATAAAATGCTTTACCCACATAATGGTCAAACAAATTCGCTATTCATGCTGCTGAAGCTTTGTAAAATTCGCCTTAAAAACCTGTAACAGTGCTTTTCGCCATGTTATACATAAACTAGCCTTTGGTATAACAACTTCCAATTTATTGTTTCCTTTTATATTAAGAATATTGCTTCATTCATATCGAAAGGTATTCTTTCATATTCACTTGGCCACGCGATAAAAACTGACTGTAAACTACGTTAAATACACGGCTTAAAGTCCTACTTTAAATACACATTGTTTTTGTTCGCTTTATGTGGACGTCCGAAATGTAAATCCACATTTCCAGACAATGAATTATTTTTCCTGTTCGATTCGTTAAAGAAATACTGTAGGTACGATATGAATTTGCAGTAAAGAATAGTTACTCACATGGCCCAAGAAAATCGCTGGTTTTACTTTAAATGAAGGTTTATCGCCGTTGTCACAAATACTCTTCACTGATTCCACTCTGAAGCCAGTTGAATCCAGTTTACATCTTCACAATTCTCGGTGCAAAAATATAAACATTTCACTGGAATGTTCATTTAAATGTCGTAAGTTCTGTTGAAGAGGCATGACCAATAAACTTTCCCCCGAAATGAGCAGTAGCAACACTAAGACAAGCAAAACCGATACAAGAGATAAAAGAAGTGTCGGTTCACTTGGCGGGAAAACCTTCGTGCCACTACTGTTAGTACGCAGACCAAGTTCGCCCCGATTCGGAAATTAGGGTGCAACGCGCAGGTCCGAGAAACAGAAACACATCACTAAGCGCAATTGACTGGATGCAATGCTGGTGTGAGTTTCCTAGTGTTCTGGAGTAGGTCCAGCTCAGAACAGGTAAAACAATAGAAAGAATTATGCAATCTACTGAAAAATGCAGCCCTATCCCAAAGCGCTGCTTGTCCTAATATCTAGTTGAACCGGACACCGATAATGCGTTTGACCCTCATTCGGGAAGTACCTGGTTCTTATCTAGAAAATGAACTATGCTTTTCTTGGTTTTCACAAACTAATCAACCCAACGCATTAACGTCCTTCTAACAAAATGTGTCCTTATATTTTATACAATATACACTAACAAAATCCAAATTTTATAAATTCATATTTTATTTTTTAATTTTGCTGTCTTCTACATGTTGCGAACACGCTTTTGTACCTACTAGACTGCTTATTATTTTTATTTTTTAAATTTGATTTATTGCATTTTGAAGTTCTTACAAGTACATGTAGGGTATACAAATTGTTCCGATAACCAATTTACAACAGTATTTTTGAATGCTTTTCATGTAGGTGTGGTGTGGTGTGATACATAAAGGTTACAGCAGTGAAAAAGAAATACAATGTAAAAAACACTGCGGAGAGACTGCTTATACCGATGCGTGTAAAACGTACCATACCATAACTGCATATACAACCGTCTTCCTGAAGATGAACCCTCAGGTTAGAAACATGTAGAAGACTTAAAAATTAAAATATTAATTTAGAAAATGTGCATTTCTTTGGTTTATATTGTACAATTATATTACAATGCACGATGCAAAAAACATAAAACATCTATCCTGTTTCTTAGCAGGGGTAAGAGGTTATTATAAAAGTTCATTTCCCGGGACATAGATTAAATGGTGGGCCCCAAATTCTAGCAACTGAAAATATTTTCTCTTATTAAAGGAAATTCTCAGAACACGTTACGCCATTCCATTTGTAAAATGGCATCACAGCAATGAGAGTTGTGCCTGGAACATGGAGAATCTAATTTCGAACAATTTATGTATATTCGATAAGTAATAAAGAAATTTACGACGTGTTTCACTGTTTATTTTATTAACCGGTCAGCTAACTTCTGAGCCACTCCATATTATAGCAAAGGAAATGATACAAAAATCACACAAGTTATTGTAAGCATTGCCAGTTACTGTTCATTTGAGTCCTCGAAAATGAATATTTATAAAAATTTTATGTCTGGGCCAGGACATTAAATTATAGCGTAATGACTATGTCCTTCCACACGTTGTATCTCCCAAACAGTACAGTCACTTTTAATCAAATATACTTATTCGTGTCTGCACACTAAAGTCAACCACGGTTCATTTCCAGATAATGCAACGGCCACCGATATTAAATCCATACCGCAATTAAATTTGTCTTTGTATAAAACATTGTAGGTCTAAATATAAACGATCGTCTTAATAAAATATACTACTTCACTGGACACGTTTTACAATCCACAGCCAACAATTATTTATTATGTGCAGAGAATCTGCAATAATAGAATTTTGTCTGCAATCGTTGAAAATAAAGATCAATGGTGTAGGCAGAACAGCAAAAAGACGTTTGGGAAATACGTCACCCCACTGCGATACACCCTTACATCATCACTACTTCAATTAATTCTACCGTATTCACAAAAGATGTATCATTTTATGCGAGATAAAATAGTAACTGCAGTTGATATACTACTGTAAATAAAAAGGCATAAACCGATATTAGCATAAATTTTAAATTTAGCTGACCGCGCATCTCGATATATTTGTGTAAAGGAAAACCAACTTGATGCACAATTTATCGTGAGTATATTTCACCAAACACCTCTACATGTTTCGGGCGTATCCACCACCCGTCATCAGGAGGCACACCGTATGTTTACAACAGTTGGTACTTATTTTTCGTTTAGATGGCTGTCTGTTGTCCTTGCTGGAGCCAGGACAACAGACAGCCATCTACACAGACAATAAGTACCAACTGTTGTAAATATACGGTGTGCCTTCTGATGACGGGCGGTGGATACGCCCGAAATATGTAGAGATGTTTGATGAAATATACTCACGATAAATTGTCTATCAAGTTGGTTTTCCTTTACAAACGATATTAGCATAGTACAGGAGAATAAAAGTATCGCCCTGAAGATGGAGGCAGCAAGCTCCTACGAAATGTTGGTACACGCCAATGCGCATGGCATCATATCCAGTAACGCTGTGAATTCCCTTAAATGATTAAAGTGAAACCGAATTTGGCAAAACGGAATTTTATCTGCGAAATAAACCGTGCAGGTTTAATAATTTTTTAAATTGAAGTGATGCTAGCGTAATTGAATGGCTAATAGAATATTATACGGATTAGCCTTGAACAGTTGGACGCTTTCCTTTATCAATATAATTAAATATTAAAACTCGGCCTTTCTACTGGTATCTCAAAATAAATAATTCGAATACACACCGATTCACGAGATAGTCTAATTCCGGGAAAAAGTAAATCGAAGAACTAGCTGCTACGGACTCAAAACGTCGGAAATTATAGCTAAGTTAAAAACAGCGGTTCTGAACGTTAAAGGCACTGGTTGTGGCCAGTCTGATTACGTAACAATACAGTAACACTGAAAAACATTAGGCCTCAAGGTTGGTTGACCACTCATGACAACACGAAGATCACGACTTTATGTTTAAAGATATCGTTAATTACAGAATGGTTCTCACGATTGTATCACAGGCTTAAGCTAAGGGTAGCAATACAGGTGAATGTGAAGAGATGGAAGGAATAGGGTCACGAAAGATTTTCGGCTAACAACTGTGACTTCTGATTTAGCTAACTGAATTATATGCAATTTAACGGATGTTTTCTCTGTCTTCTTTCAAGGTAAGTGGAACTGTACAGCTATGTGTGGAAAAGCGTTAACTGAAGAAGCTACATTTGATATGCATATTACTGTTTTGGCTAATCCCAATGAAGGGCACAAAACTAATCACTGCGGAATGTGAAATTCCGGTTAGTTTTTATGCATGTCATTTATTCCATCTCTTACTTATAGCAGGCTTTGATCAAAATCCCAGCGGAATGTGCTATCGTTATGAAGCCATAAGAAATAATGCACCCTATTCCAATTTCTTGGGGATGTCCACTAAAATGTCTCAACATATTTGTGGTTTTCCTCAGCCTGTTTAGACGAATAGCTTCCAACAGGTCAAGACTGCCTTCCTATAAATCCTTAACCAACATTCAAAATCATCTTCCTAACTCACTAGACGCTACACAACATATGGAACTAGAACTCACCTGACGGCACAGGAAATTTTCGCGCTCCTGTTCAAGGAATTTCCTGCTTTCAAAACCCACAATTTCATCACTATTTTCACGAAATGCCAAGACTGGGCCCTATCATTAACCAGTTAAATGCCTTCCACAATTTCACAAACTGTTTTTCTAAAACATCAGATACCTCTTCTTCACTGCTAAGCCCAAGCCTGCCGAGTGAAGTTCATTAGAGCGAAGAGAGAAATCCTTACAATTAACAACAGGCGCCCTTTCCTGCCAGTCACTTTGCAGAGCAGTAGACGAAACTAGCCAGTCTTGTATGACTTTTTCCTTAGCGCCAAGTCGATGGAATATGTACTTCCATTTAACCCTGTTGTTCCTGTGTACAGAGTGAGAGTCAGTCATTCCAATAAAGAATCCACGTGGCTGGCTCTTGAGAGATAATACTTGGTCATACTGTTGACATAATCACCAGTAGTGAGATATGAGGGCTGCTGTCCTGCCTACGCCAGACCAGAATTAAAGCAATATTTCTCAATATTTAAGCAAAGTTGTATTTCGGTATTTTACAGTACATAGATCGTAATAATACAAAGTCATATGGACACACATATACATAAAAATACAAAACAATTTTCGCTTTATTCTTACTGCACTGTGATTTTCCATTGTATAGTACATGCGCCAGTCAGTCGCTCTTTTTTGCCTTGCGTACCAAACTGGTCTTAGTGCATATCTGTTGCAGATACAAATCAAATAACTCAAACATCACAATTCTATTCACTCGGGCGTAATTTCTCCTTGTATTTCTTTCGAAGATTCACCATAATGAAGAAACGTTTCAAAGGAAAATTCTATGTCGTAACGACGCGCAAACATACATCCAGTATTCTGAAGAGGCCAAAGCCTTATTGAGAATAGAGGCTAACGCTGCCTTTGAAGATCGCAAGAAACAGGTGTTTCACAGTACACCGATTAGAACTACCCGTAAATTGAATTCATTCTAAAACTACTACGTCCAGATCACAACACGAGAAATTTAATCGGAATCTTTGCAGTGGTTTTGGAGATTATATGTATACATGAAGCATAGAGTAACGGCCTCAAAGCTACGCGTTTATTTATGCACATTGATCAAAGAATTCACAAAATGGCTTTTCAGGAAAAAGGCGGTATATGTCAAACGTAAATAGGTACGTAAAGTTTAATTACCTTATCAAACATTTAAAAATAATAGCGTAGGCCAATGAGAGAGACGAGCTGAATAAAATCTCACTTATACTGCCTCATCTGAAGACATAGAGGGAGAGCAGAGATATAGGTCTACTCATTTTTATCTACGGCTGTATTTGCTGTTCCTTCAGTTGTGAGACATGACACTGTTCTGAGGTAACAACAGAAATTTCACAATGTGTGATTCAAACATTGGAAATTACTTTTAGTGTTCACGGAATGTAGAGGATCGGCATAAAACTTTTGAAACTAAGTATTTGTTAAAAGTCTATTATACACATTGACTGAAGAATAAATAGCTACAGATATACCATACGACTAAAACGGCAGCGTGTATAATTAAACCAGGCAGGAAACTCTAAACAATGGCCGGTATTGTTGCACTTGTCACAGCGGTGTTGCTGCAGATTCTGTTCTAGACTGTATTTACCGAGCGACTGGTGTTATCAGGTGTCAGAGCCGGCATTAAATCACATAAAACAACAGATATTTATAAACAAACTTATCCCTTACCCAGCACCTTAGTAACCTCTCCAGCACAAAAATAAAGAAAAAATTAAATTAAATTAAATTAAATTAAATTGAACTGAACTAAACTAAATAGATATATTATGAATGCCGTCTATGGACAGTGGTATATTCAGGAAAAAATTTGTTTCCTTTATCACTTATTAATATAACTATGCTGATAATAGTCAACGCTATTTGTTACCTGACGTTACTTGCACTTACTATTTTTTATGTGTTTTCGTTTGTGGGTTGTTACCTGATGTGCTCTGGTAACGTTCCTGTGTTGTCTCGTACTTGGAATCGTGGCATTTAGTCAGTACATTAATAATAAATTTGTTCACGGAGTTATTATTATTATTATTATAAGCTAGGTCTGAAACGGCGGCCTGGATAGCGTAGTCAGTATAGCGACTTGCTACGGATTGGACGGTCCAGGGTTCGAAGCCCTGAGATAGCAAGACTTTCCCTCCTCGACCCGACCGGCCCTGGGGCCCACCCATCCTCCTGTACAATGGGTGCCGAGCATCTTTCCCGGGGGTGAAGCGGCCGGGGCATGGCGATGAACACACGCACTCATCTAGCGTTGAGGTTAAAGAAAGAGTGGAGCTGTAATTCTACTCCCCCTCTGGACCTTTATGGCCTGTTACAGGGCGAACTTCACCTTTACTTTTATGGGCTCAGAAATTGGGGACACGTAGTTCGATTCCTAGCAGAGATAAGAAATCTGTCTCTCCTCCAAATTGTCCAGACCAGCTATGGGTACAACAAGTCTCCTATTTAATGAGTACTGGGGGGGGGGGGGGGTTCTTGTTCCGGATAAAGGCGGCTGGAGCGTGAAGATGACCACTCACTTCTATCTAGTGCTGAGATTAAGAACGAATGTAGCTCTGTACTTCCAATCCCCACGTGACTTCATGATGTGCCCAGGGACAACTTCTTGGCCTGATCGTCAACGTCATCGTCGTCTTCATCATCATCATCACTAGTGTTTACAAATACAACATTCGCTCTGTACTATATCAGAAAGTAAAATACTCTGTAAATCTCCCGGTACACGACCACACTATCTGAGCAGGATAGATCATGTATGGAAAATTAGGTGTATGAAGCAAAGGACAGATATAGGGAAATTTTCTTTTGCAAATAGGACCATCCAACTCTGGAATCAATTACCGGC
>Ga0136643_10018330_pt1 | contig 10553 bp, 8 predicted proteins | sample TergutLab28metaG_FD_96883 | JGI IMG/M metagenome (GOLD analysis project Ga0136643, IMG submission 96883) | Labiotermes labralis P1 segment gut microbial communities from Petit-Saut dam, French Guiana - Lab288 P1 (version 3) (version 3) | ecosystem: Host-associated > Arthropoda: Insects >... | reverse complement strand
GCTAGCAGCATAGTCTATTAAAGATTGGGCAAGAAAAACCCACAAAAAAGTTTTTACAGGATGGAATGAAAAAGGCCATGCAGAAGGTAAAAGATGGCGCTATCAAACACAGGGCAGTGTCAGGTAAAAAAAAAAAAACCAGAAAGTAAAGCAATACCAAACGTAAAAGCAACGGAGAATGTGACAATGAGGAACGATCAACACAAAGTTCAGCTTGCAAAAATTTGAAACCAATCGAAAACACGAATTACACAGATCGAAACACAAAACTTCAAGAACAATTAAATACATCAAAAAGCTGCAAACGTTTATAGATTACCAGATAAAAAAAAGTTTTACATAAAATTCGTGTAGTGAAACTTACGAAGCCAAGCGTCACCAGGCAATCGATAACTGAAATCCCCATAACACACTTCAGTCGCTTATGGCTTGTATCGCACTACACAATTCAAATCACCAATATATGAGGCAGTGGCTTGTACTGCTTCAGTAGGCATTTCTGTGCCGAGGGGTCGTAAAGAATCCACTGAGGCTTCTAATTTATGAGCGTTGCGCGGACAGGAGTGCCTCAGGAGCTGGTGCAGATAACACCAGTGGCGATGAATTGCATACTGATGAAGCATGTAAAGGAGAAGTCTCGGTAATGGTCACAGACAATGAAGAATCAATATTGGGCCCCCAGTGTGCCACATCAGAATGCTGGCATCCAGTTAATTAATATTCTGAAGGAATTATAGATTCAATTTTTTTTATTAACGTTATGCATAAGCAGTACTTATTTTATTCTACCTACCAACAGAGCTATACCATGGTAAATTCTAGTAGCCACTAACTCAATCAAACCTCAATTAAAATGTGTAATAAATATTTCGGGACGGGAAGGAAGAAAATTGTAGCAAGTGTCACAAACCCATACACGTAATAGGATCTTCCAAGTGGTTATAAAACAATTCAAAGGTCACGGTTTGATGCCCTGCGTTGTAAGCTGCCACACTTTTCCGGATATGTGTGTGTATTTGTCTCATTATTTTTTAAGTAATTCCTAGTGTATCTATAATTACAATGTAGAAGAAATCTGAGGAGGAAACATAAAAAGTTCCCGGAATTTAATTTGTACAAACGCCTGTTTGTGGCATCTCTCTCGAAGAATATGGGGCTATTTGACACATTCGTGGGGATAGAAGCAAATAATCACGAGAGAACAACACATGCATTCAGTTATCTTAAAATTACTAATTAAATAGTGGGATGAAAGGGCAGGTTTATTCTTAGTGTTAAAAAACTGAATTGCAGGATGTGTGGCGTCTCTTGCACCGTGGCAACCCCCCGGTAAATACGTATTTTCGCGTAATGTCTTGACAGTAGTGAACAAATACACTGGATATATATTAGTCTGTATTACACTAAATGCCTTAACGAAACGTATAAATGCCATGGCTCACTTCAGGTGTTTCGCTAGAAGTTGTCACCTCTCGCTTTAAAATTTTTACCATCTATATCACACCTATACGTATGATGATACCAGAGGCTGTGTAATGCAATTTTGACCTCCTGATGATTAGCACATGGTGTTCGAAACATGTAGAGGCATGAAATAAACTTATTGTAAAACAAATATTTTGTGCATCAAGTTGGTTAATTACTGAGATAAATATACTGAAATGCACGGTCAGCAAAACGTCAAAAAATGATTAGAATTACCTGGCTTTATCAGCAACTGTGCAATCTCAAACAATCGCGAACGAAGAACTCTTGTGTTACCTCTCCTGACACAAGCAACCGAGCAGTGGGATGCATGCCCAGTATCCTCCAAATGTCACTAGTATGAAACAGAAATTGTGCCGTCTTCCCCAACGTGGCATATTTGTCGGAATTGCTTTAATCTTCAAACGACACACAATAACATGTATGCCGCCCACTACAATGGTCAAAAAGGCCTAAACACGAGAGCAGGACCAAATTCCCAAGTGTTCCCAGTATGTGAAATACACCTCCGATAAATATCTCCGATAAGTTGTTTTGTAACGAATTAACCACCTAAAAAATTCGAAGAAATAAGAAGAAAAAAATACCTCCCGTAAGCAAATCACCAAGCCGCGATAAATCGAATGTGACGTCATACATAAAAGCAGAAGTGATGAAACAAACTGATATACTGACATGTCACAGTTTCTTCTGTACGGGCAATATTTCGGTGTGTAGGGCTGACAACCTTCATGTGTCGACTGTAAAGAAATTCTAGAACAGTGTTTCTCAACCGCCGGGCCGCGGCCCGGTATCGGGCACTGCTATCAATCATACCGGGGCGCGAGAGGTTCTCCTGGAATTTGTCATTTTAGTTTTCTAAGCAACTTATATGAATAAATGTTTTATAGTGGAAATATTCTGAGGAGAAAAATATACGTGAATGTGTCGAAAAACTCAGACCCAGATGTTGGCCTGAGGAAACTACAATATTCTACAAGATTTAATTAGTCCAGTGATTGATAACTAATTTAAATGTAATTTTATATTTGTCAACATGCCACGCCGTATATATAAGTGTACTGATACTCCTTATGATTATGCCATAATTAATTATTAATACTTACGTTAGTTTAATGTATGAACTTAAAAAATGGAAAGGTATTTACGAGTAAATTTGTTATGACCGGGCCCTCGTCTTATGAAAAAAGAATTTACCGGGCCGCGGTCTCACAAAGGTTGAGAAACACTGTTATAGAAGCTCGACGTCCTTGAGCCTTAAGGGCCTGTCCAGGCCTGTAATGGGCTTTATATTTTACAGGAAATGTTTCTGTACTGTACTTCATTATGGTGAAACGTACGAACAACATGCATAAGAAATTATCCAACATTCATAGTTCCTAACTCGCTAAACAGTATAGGCACATAGTAACAATTTTGTCGCGTTTTCTCTCCTTGTTTAGTTACCCCGAAAACCGTTAAAATTTGCAGGAAAATTTTACTATCAAATGCGTCTTTTATTTGTCTCTACACAGTCTGTTCCACATAGTTTTCTTTCAGAATCATGTATATCACGTTATTCGTGGATTAAACTCGAGTTTTGGGCAACACACTGCGTAGGTTTGCATGAAAGTGTCACTTTTGGTCTAGTGTTTGAGGAAGTTAGAAGATGTGAACCATTTTTAGTTAAACTCCTCATCACACAAAGTTATACTGAAAGTTGCGCAAAGGTTCGTAAGTTGCTTCGTACGCACGAATGGGCAGGCAGAGCAACTTTATAGGCACTCAGTGAGAGGAAAAGGCTTCCTGAAAAATCACACAATGCAAATGAAACGTACATAACAATTTTGTGTGGGCTGTGATAGCGTAGTCGTAAAGCGAATTGCTATGGGCTGGACGGTCCGGGGATCGAATGCCAATGGGGCGAGATATTCCGCTCCGTCCGGACGGTCCCTGGGGCCCACCAAGCCTCCTGTAGAGTGGGAGTAGAGCCTCTTTCCCGGGAGGTAAAGCGGTCGAGGCGTGGGTTTCACCCCCCCCCCCACCTAGCGGCAAGGTTTGAGAAACAGGAGAGCTATACCTCTACTCTCCCTCTATGCCTTCATGGCATGTTACAGAATGAACCGCAACTTTACCTTACGCAACAATTTTGTAACACCCTGTATAACAATTTTGTACGGTTACGAGAATGAACCACACATTCTGCAATAATTCCGAACATCTAATTATATTTTAATATACATTCAGAATTTTAGAGAACCATAAAATACCAGGTGGTTTGTATAAATGTGTATGTACATGAAATTCTGCACTTAATTGGAACGGAATCGCACATTATTACTGCACTGTCAACCGCTGGTATGACTGTTGAAATCACAGCCAATATATGTGTCCAGGGCCCACCATTTTGTTTTGCCACCATACAATCAATTCTAGCTAATCTGACTAATCAACGTGTTCACTAATTGGTTTAGTTGTTAATTTTTTTAATGTGTAGTTCGACTGCATTTAATAAGCCTACATCCCTAAAAGCTGTCCAATATAAATAACGAGTAATAAATGAGATTCGGTATTTAGGGCCTACGCCGGTTATTATTCCTCGAAACGGACTAGCTAACGGGTGCGAATTGCTCCACAGTGCTAGTTAGGAGCACATGTTGGTGATAAAAGTACACAAGTGTCGCAGTACAAAAGGCAGTCATATGACACTAAACGTAAAAATTGATAAATAGAGACAACGAAATCGAATTCAACATTGGTGCTAACCGCCTGTAACTGGATCTGCTACGAACCTTCTCCATCTCTTCGTTCCTCTTTTAATTCCTTCTTGCTTCTATTCTAATTCTGCTACTTCATCAACAACATATTCTTAATCTTCTTCAACACAAGATGACGACGACAACACCACCACCACCACCACCACCACCACCAACAACAACAACTTTTAAGAATAAAGTCTTCTGAGATATTACCTAAGTACTCTCTGTCGCTGGCCAAGCTGTCCCCGACGTTTAAAACAATCGTAGTTCCTTCTTCTCAGGGTCAAATAAAGACAATGTCACCCTTCGAAATGTCCGGAACCAATGACGCAGCGTTTAACGTCCAACAAAACTTTAATCTTAAGCAACAGCGTTATGAACATTTCATTATCATCACCACCTGCGGTTTCTTAATTACAACAATCGTCATATCACTATCATTGTTGCTATCGTCATCTTCATTGGCATTATTAATGTCATCTCGGAGGCACTTCTGTGTTTGATATCGTACGTTTCTGAACAAAAATGCTCACAATGACGGGTGAGCATCGAATGTTAATGTTTTCAAGTGACAATATTCTGAGGGAAAGAAAGTATTTTCCCTTAATCACATTTTGTATTAGCTCGTGTACCTTTATTTAACACAACAATCAGTCTTGTAAATTTAATTTTATGCATAATTATTACGTAATTTTCAATACTTTTTGTTTCGTTTTTTGTTGTACTTTGTCTTGCCTTACTTTGTTGTTTGCATGTTTTGTGTGTGTTTGCTTCATTGCATTCGTTAATTGATCATTAACGTGTTTAATAAACACGTCAACAGATAATATGAATTAAATTTATTATTATTATTATTATTATTATTGTAGAATTTTTCACTTCTCGGCTTTGGCTGGGAAATATTCCCCTATCCTGGGATGTAGTAATCAACAGGGTTAGGCTCGGTGGTCTTATTTGTAGTTTAAAAAGTTTCTTACAATTGAACATGTGCCAAGAATTACAGATTTTTGCAGTTGTGTATATGTATTGGGGTGCAAGTTAAGTGTCGTTAGACTTTGTGACAGTGACTTTGGAATTACTCCTGTAGATGATATTACTATCGGGATCACTTGTGCTGCCTTTTATTATTATTATTATTATTATTATTATTATTATATTAAGGGGCATCCTGCCCACCATCCAAGGAAAGCTCTCGCCTCTGAGGATCATCATGTGCTGGTTTTGCCGAAAATATGTACATAAGCGCCACGTCAGTATCTTCCTCAAAATGTGCCATTTTCCAAGACGGACGTTGGGTCTGGAATTCTGAACTGGAGTGTTCACCACAGACATCTTCTCAATATGTCTCCATTAATCTGGACAGGCCTCTGGTCGCTCCCACAATTACTGGTATCACCTTCAACTATATAGACCACACGGTCTATATAGTTGAAGGTGAACGTCTTTGCAGGAGTACATTAGATTATTTACTTTGAAAGATCTTACTGCAAATCACCAAACAACTTCCTTTTTAACCTTACGTACAATCAGTTGGTTTATTATTATTATTATTATTGAGATCACCTTCATGCAGGGTATTTACAATTATACACCTGAAACAAACCATGTTTCTTGGGTATATAGAGTTGTAGCTGTTCTGTATTTACAATTTGAGCCACAGGTAATGTTAATCGCCCGTGAAATACGGTTTGTATTTTTACATTAGCACTTTCAGTTTATTATTATTATTATTATTATTATTATTAGCACTCGCCAAGGTTTTACAAGAGCCACTAAAAAGTTTGTTAGCAAGTCCTGAAGGCTCACAGACGTTTGGAAAATGTGGCGTGATTCACGTAGGCTGCCCCTTGTTACGTGTGGGGAGAGCCTACTGACAAATTTCGAAATTTTGAACTGTTGTGCAAGGTCACCTCCTCAGTGCCTGGCTCGGTATTACCGTCAACGCTGCTCTACGTTTTAATTTGTTGTTGCATCGTTGTTGCTTTTATTGTGGTTGTGGTTGTTGTTGATGTTGTGCTGTTGATGTTTTAGAGCCTTGTCAATGAGCTGTGGCACATGTAAGCATCTGTTCCATTTCTGTTCAGGCATTACACTAATGTATTGAGTATGACATCTGTATCCTCCTTTTGCTAGCATCCAGGAAGTACGTATGGAAATTTCGTTCCGTCATCTTGCATGAAGTCCCAAGTTTCCAGAACCAGGAGCACATACAGAAACTGTCACGAAGTTAGTGTTCCTTTAAAACTTGTACGAATGGTTGTTCCAGAAGGAGACTTCATTTAATTTACCTCAGCTACATTCCAAGTAGAGAGTTACAGCCGTACCGGCTGCTGTAATGGACATGAAGGTTCATCCCACCTCATTGAGAAAGTGCGACTTGTACCCTTTCTTCAGCAACCCGAATCCGGTTTATATCTCTACAACCTATATCCGAAAGACCGCTGGTAATTTCAGCCTCACATACAGGTGTGCGTCCCTAAGGTGATCCATTCCCATGTAATCACAGCCCTCGCTAAAGTTTACTGCACCTGAGGCAAGCTACCGAACTGTCCCCTTCCCCACCAAAAAAATTCTCAATTTGTATTCATTTCACTGATTGCAGACTTAAACTGCACAAATATTTAGGGTGAAAACAGGTGACAGTAAATATATAAATAAAATAATAGAATGCAAATTTATTACGTTATTTCAATTTCCTACTTTTTAATCTTGCGCCACACCCACATCACACATACACACACACACAGCCATGCGTCCGAGGAGAGTGCTCTACTTACCCACTCTTGTTACGGCCCTGCTGTAACTTTCCATACAGGAAACTACTGAACCAGTATGTGCCACATATCCGACCTTCTCAGAGCTTTTAAGTCAGTCGGCCTAATAAAAAATATAGAATATAAAATTAAATTTTAAACAGACAGACAAAAAGAAACTGACAAAATATAACTGCAGTACAGTCTTCTCCTCCTCCGTCTCCTCCTCCTCCTCTTCTTATTCTACTTTTTTTCTTCTTCCTCCTCCTCTTCTTCTTCTTATTCTGCTTCTTCTTCCCCTCCTTCTCATTCTCCTTCTCCTTCTCCTTCTTCTCCTTCTTAGATGGTACTACAGTCCAATGCGGACCTTCCCCTCCTTAATGGACTTCTCCCACTCAGTTCCGCTTTTCTGCTTTTTGACTTCCACCACGCGCGCTACGTTTGTGGCACATTTGGGTCTTACTAATGCAATCAACTCTCCTCCACGAAAAACACAAAAATAACACCTTAAAAAGCCTACAGTACAAACTGCACAGCCGTCAGGTGCAAATGAATACATTTAAATGAGCTTAATAATTATACCAAACCAATAACGCAGTGTACAGAAGTCAAATACGAATTCTCTCATCTTGATCTTTTTCTAAACCTCTCCTTTCAATTTGCACCTTCAAGTCACGTTACATGAAATAGCCACTGGGGTTTCATAAGGTACTGTTGAGAACAGTTCGTCACAAATATAATTACCCCACTTTCAAAGATTACGGAATGATCACCATCAAATCCCAGGAAAGTATTATTGATGGAATTACAATATATATGTTCAAAATTACCACCCGGAGATTCCTGGCACTTCTGAGAATACAACACTTATCTCTCCTCATTTACTGCCGGGTTGCTGATAAGTCCTTAGCCCGACCAGGAAGGTAACAAGCTCGGAAGCATGTCAGCGACGCGCGCGATTTCAACAACATCCAGACGCGAGCTGTAATCAAGTTTATTTTTTTGCAAGGCAAGGCGCCGAAGGAAATTCACGCCAGTCTGACAGAAAAATTACCTTTGTCCTTCTTGGTCAGGCTAAGGACTTATCATCACCGCTGTAGAATTGCCCTTTACGAGGCTGCAGTATCCAAAATGCGATGGCGAAATGCACCTTTATTTACATAATTTTTTACAACCGCGTCCTTTGGCTTACTGCGACTTCCACAACTCAGGTACTGATAATCTGCCAACGTTTGGTTATTCGTGTCTGCGAATTTGGCATACCTGAGATCTTGTCTTTAATATCTTAGTATGGATTAGCCTGATGAAGAAACCTGTTTTCAGTAATGTACTGATGGGCGTAGACTGGGGGAGGGGGTGGCATGGCTGCTCCGGGCAGCAAATTGGGCTGAAAAATCAATACTTTAAATTAAAAAAAAAATAAGCACTCTACAGATTTTAAATTACTGAACCGAATGTAAGTAAATTAATTTAAAAAGTTTCATTTTTCAAAAGTTTATAATTTTTTTAGGGGCGAACATTATCATTACTTTCTTCCGGCGCTACTTAATTCACTAACGTTACGTATGCTACCTCATTCCACATAACTGCCACATTTCTGTAGACAAGACTGAAGCAAGTGTACACTCCGTATAAAATGGAAAACGAAGAACATTTTAAAGCTCAAAATATTCCTCCTCCACACACTGGCACTGTCGTCTTAATAAAATGCCCTTCTGCATGGCAACGAACTGACATTTCATCCCCCACTCACCTGGTATAGCAGCTATTGTCATAAGCACGAATCTTCATTACCGTATTTTTAATGAAATTAAAGAATGGGGCGAATAACGAACAAGAAACGCAGATGGCAAAATTGTTAAAGCAAGATAAACGGAAGAACAGATATGGAGAGAAAGGCAGAAAATACGAAGAGGAAATAAATGTCTTGGTGACTTAAAGAATTCTCCAGGCAGGATGGGGTATACTGTCTGCATCGCGAGTAATTGGGAGTTGCTAATGCCCGGGGGCAGGAACGGAAGCTAATGGCAACCCAAGTGGGATGTGCAGGGTTAATTACCTTATTGCTTCATCAGTAATTAATTAAAGTGGGTTCACAGCATTATTCAGTAGCTAGGCTACTGCTATAATCTGTTTCGCTACGCGTCGGACAAATGGAACATCTTCCCCACCTCAGTGCACTCTGTTTGCATAAAATTAGCAAACGTCTTACTGCAGAAAAAAACATTATTTCTATTTTCTTACATGCCCTTCTCTACAAAGAGCTAAACCTTCATTCACACATACATATATAAATCTCACAGCACTTCCCACCATACCAGACGGACTAAACAGGGAAAGAAGAGGGATGACTGGGAGTTCAGGGTAATAGTCTCGTTGGATATTCATTCATGTATCCATACGACTAGCCCAGTCCCCTCACAACTGCAGTGACTCAATCCACCAGGAAAATAAAGGCAATTTATACATAGAAACACATACCCTATAATGAGATGAGTGTGACGATAAGCATAACGATTATCAGAGCACTAAATTACGGTTATCTGCCTGCCTGAGGAGCGCAAATTTTGCGAGGTAGCCACCAAAATATTTACAAGAAAATTACAGTAACTATCGTTTTGTGTTTTTTGCTTTCCGCGTGGGTGTCAGGCCGTTTCTGCAGGTCAGAACTCGAGATCAGCTGAAACAAGTTTCATAAAATTTAATGCTGGGGACTTTAATCACGAAACTGTCAACTCGATATGATCAGTAAGTGAACAATGTAACGGTCAATAAGAGAATCAATTCAGTGGTGCATAAAGAACAATGCCAGAGAAATGGCACGGAATTGTACGTACAATAGCAGTGACACGGGGACAATATAGCAAAACAAAAAACACAGATTACATAACAAAGAGACGGAACAAATTCACAATAATGTTGCAATAATTAAAGTAAAATGTGATAAAGTGAAATAGTTTGCTTGCTAAGCATATCGACAAATGCGCATGCCATATTTGCCGGTCATGCACAACTGTCAGATAAAAAAAAAACGACGAAGGACTTTGAATAATCACTGAGATACCGAGCAAGTCGAAGGAATGCAGTGCCAACAGAAGGTGGACAAGGTTTAAAACCCTAGGGAAAAACACTACTTTTAACATATTGCGTCATGTTTAAGCGCTCTCTCCTGTAAGAGATATAAATCAAGTACCACAAACGAATCAGCAAAACGGGAACACAAAGAGCTGCAAACTTCCACTGTACGAGGTCTAGGTTGTGGCATCTGAACACGTGAATGAGTTAAAATATAACAGAAGCATACTCTAAGTAAGTGTAACAACAGTACAACAATATGAATAGACTGTCGGGTCGGAGGTTGAAACAGCAGTATTTTATGGTTCGTAGGAAGGAGACTCAAAGGCATAATAATAATAATAATAATAATAATAATAATGGCTCAATGGGCATGGGGGAGGTAGTACCTTTGTAAGGGGTTGACCTTGCACTGGTCCTCACCAGCCCAGGTGTGCAGCAGTGCAACTTGAGGCACCAGCCACTCACTTCCCTGCACACAAGACCGTCCGTGCGTAGTGAG
>Ga0136643_10018329_pt1 | contig 10553 bp, 6 predicted proteins | sample TergutLab28metaG_FD_96883 | JGI IMG/M metagenome (GOLD analysis project Ga0136643, IMG submission 96883) | Labiotermes labralis P1 segment gut microbial communities from Petit-Saut dam, French Guiana - Lab288 P1 (version 3) (version 3) | ecosystem: Host-associated > Arthropoda: Insects >... | reverse complement strand
TCTTAAGCAAGGCTACATGTTTCGACTAAAAGTTTGTCATCTTCAGGCCCTTACAACATTTTCGTTACCAGATGCTTTGCCCAATTTGGGATCCCATAGTGTTTACAATTGTGGAATACATCTCGTTAAAACTTTCTAAAAAGGTTTTGATTTTGTTTATAAAGTGTGTTATTTACAGAATTGTGTCTAAACATTAAAATATTTAAAATTTTTCCTTAACAGTGCGTTAATGTTCACCGGATATTCAGGTGTGAGTTCTGTTGTCGTGTTGTGGCTGATGATGAGGTACTTCTATTTTTCCTATTTGATAAGGAGAGTTGCGTTTTCCACCCGATATCGCTGTCTGCATTGTTGTACGGTATTGTCGGGTAAAGTTAGTTACCGTACAACAATGCAGACAGCGATATCGGGTGGAAAACGCAACTCTCCTTATCAAATAGGAAAAATAGAAGTACCCCAATATCAGCCACAACACGACAACGGAACTCACACCTGAATATCCGGTGAACATTAACGCACTGTTAAGGAAGAATTTTAAATATTTTAATGTTTAGACACAATTCTGTAAATAACACACTTTATAAACAAAACCTCTTTAGAAAGTTTTAACTAGACGTATTCCACAATTGTAAACACTATGGGATCCCAAATTGGGCAAAGCATCTGGTAACGAAAATGTTGTAAGGGCCTGAAGATGATTAACTTTTAGTCGAAACATGTAGCCTTGCTTAAGAATAAAAAGGATTGTGATGACGTATACTGTGTAAAGTTAATTGATATTATATTACGTTATATACACACACAGCTACTCTATAGAACTAAAATCCTCCTCCAATTTTGTCGTAGTAAATGACAGAGCACAAACAAAAGGTATAAAACTGACCACAGATGCTTAATGGTTTTTTTCATATTCCGACACAAATATCGCATAAAGGCAAAACTGATATTTAGAGGAGTTATTTATAGTTTTTCTGGCCTTAAAGATAGTTACTGTCCACATTTATCAGGTGGAATAAACTCGAATTTATGCACATGTGACTATAACGCTTTCTAACACCGCCGAACACGCAAACTTGCTGTTTCTGTTTGTACAAGCTGTCGATTTGACAGTGTCGACCGCGTGCTCACTCACATGTCTCTGTACTGTTGATCCAAATAATATTAAAAAAAATACTTGCAAATCCACTTCGTACTTCATACAGAGCAGCACCACCGATCCCTTACAGCCGGCTGCCTTTTATATAAACGCTTTACGTGGAAATATGAAAAAGTTCTTATTTTTCCGAAAAATCTAAGTGAATTCGGTGGGCAAAATGAAGTTTAGGGTTAAAAGAAACGGTGCCTATAGCAGCTACTGTGCCTTAAAATGTTAATGCGCCAAAAGATCGGTGTCATGTCACTTTTATGCCCTTCAGTAGAGATACTTTAAGAGTTTCAGAACGCTGCGATTTTTCGTCAGCGTCCTGAGAGACAAACGGCTTCAAATCTACAGCTGTGTTAATAATGCAGTAGGAAGGTCTTCGTGTATGTTTCTGGAGGATACATTTTTTATTTGTACCGTTGGCAGTTCTCATAATGTCATGAAGAATTGATTGTGGAGAGTGTTAATATTGTAACAGCTGAAGGTACAGAACACCGTCTGGAAGGCTAGCATTCTAGATACCTTGTAGCAAATCAAACGAACGAGTCTGTCATTCAGTTCCTCTATTCTTTTTTTTTTTGGGGGGGGGGGTTTTTTCCTTGAAACATTTCTCTTTCGGTTCATTTAAAAACACAGGTTTCGTACCACAGAAACCTCGGTTCAGTCCCGAGTGACTTCATGTGTTCTTGGTAGTGGAAAAAAAGGGCATCAGAGCAGAATTTTTTGAGTTGCTATCCTTCCTCCCTGCCCAGTATCATCCCACCATTGCTCCGTCCCTACATTTAGCGGCCTCCTGAGATATGCGGCAGCCTTGATCAGGCGTAAGAGAGCGAAAGTGGAAGACTTTAGCCATACACTCACCATCAAAATTTTTAGAATTTCTCGAACGCGCAAATTTACTTTCATTTCTTCTGGTTTATGATACCCAGCCTTCCATATTATTACCTGTGTGTCGGGAATATATTGCCTCCACCGTAGGATAGCAGACACGACAAATCATAACACTTACTTACTTACTTACTTACATACTTACTCCATGGAGCAGAGTCCTTCTTGAGAAGCTAACCGGTTTTCAGCCAGTCAAGAAATTCCCTGCATTTTATGGCACCAGAAAGTTCATTACCGCATTCACAAGTGCCCGCCACCTCTCCCTGTCCTGAGCCAACTCGATCCACTCCATACCTCCACTCCTAATTCCTGAAGATCCATCTTAATATTAGCCTCCCAGTAGATAATATGAGTAGAAAGTATTGACAGTGTTAATGTGCCAAAAGTAAAAGAAGAAGGAAAATTATGGAACCTAAAAGCTGTCCTTTGTTGTTTTGTAAGTAATGTCATCAGCTAAAGCTTCTGTTCCAATTGATCCCTTACGACTGGTATATTAGGTCCAACTCTGCATTATTTTCTCAGTTTTCTCTTTGCCCTTCAGTGGAATCACCAAGTGTGTGTAGGTATTCTGGAGTCTATCGTGGTGTGTAGATGCCTGAAGCAAACAGTCTGTTTCTGTACAATTGTGTGTGTTGGTACTTAGACTGGAACTTTTAATCTTCCCTCATAGTTTACGTATGCAATTGTCCTGCCATCTGAGCTGTGTACAGTGCTGCTGTCCCTTGTTCATTCACATTCTTAAACACTGGTACCGCCATCAGTCTAAATAATTGTAACCACGCTTCTTATCTTGTTTCACCTTTCATGGCTCTTCTAATTATCCCACACACATCATAAACTTTGTGATCCTGCAATCAAAACCTTCTTGTGTTCAATATCTTAAGTTATAAATTAGGAATGTGTAAGATTCCGCCTGTTCTTTAGGTTGTTTATTTATTGCTGTATTAAATTTCACGTAGTGCGTTCTCTAGAAGGACTCAATTTAGTTCCACGACAGAAATATGTAGATCGCGTAACGCCGACTAGCCTGCTCGTGTTTAAACTACAAGGCGATTGCCCCTTTCATTCTCATTTTGTGCTAATAATAACTCGTCGTCAGGAATAATAATTTAGACACTGTAAGGCGGCTGAAGTGTATTCTGCGATCTTGTAATTTACACTATATAATGGCATCGTAGAAACACAAATTAAACAGAATGGGAAGTAGAACGTAACCTTATCTAACTCCGCGTCATTACATGTTAAAGTGTGGAACATCCCCTCATTTGAGCTGCTTGTTTAGCCCTTGAAAGACGAAGCGCAGACCGCTTTATTTTTAAAAAATCCAGTTTGTACCGCGCAGTAAACAGTTTTCGTCTCGGTTATAAAAACCAATCAGTTTATGCTGTAAGTGTCACAAGTCGCTCTTTGTTCTGAGATAAATACAAAACACATAAATACAGGGTGGGAAGAGCGTACAATTGTTGAATGTTAAACTGTTGGTGCAGTAGGCTTAAAGCCTACTGGTTACGGAGGTTAAAAAACATCCGTAGCATTCTTCAATTCTCTTCCCAAAATACACGATTTTTGAGATGATACAATTTGAGTAAATGATCTAAATTTAACCAATACTTGCGTTTCTGAAGAAAAAAAATCTCTTTTTAAAGAGATAATGTATAAATCGAAAAACTTTTTCTTCACAGACGCAATGTTGCAAGTGACTAATGTATTTCTGCCGATGGTTTTCAGTACCAGATTGTGTGATTATGATCTGCTGTTATAACTTGAACAAAAGTAACATTTAATACGTCACTGTATTGCTGATAACTGTTGTTTTGTGGTAAATGAACAATTTGAAACAGCTCTGCAGCCATCGCTTTGTTTACTTATCAAAATAAAGCCTTTTTTACATTATGCAGTCACTTTACAGAATCCCATGCATTACGTCTTCCATCAAGTAATTTGATAGTATTTATTTTTATTTCTGTATGTATACTGGCGTACACACTAGCTTTATATCCAGCTATTGTGCAGGGTTTGGAAATAATGTGCAGATGTTGGAAATAAAGCTAGTGCCTAAAAGACAATTTACACGGAATATGTATAACATCAAATACACTGACGTGCATATTTGTTTGTGGTTACCGTAAACATTTCGAATTGTGACACGTGGCACTGAATGCTAGGAATAGTGAATGAATAATGAATTGGAAAGAATGTGGAAGGTGGCCATTATTGCCTGAACTGATGTATTATCGCGATATTTGTTTGGAGGGAATGAGGTAAACCACGAAATTCACCAGATATTATAGTCGTTTTCTCGATCGGACTTGAATCCGGTGCCACCCGAGTAAGAAGCAGACGTACTACAACGTTGTCCCGACTTTTGTTGTCACCGAAGCCAGTGGCGTGCATAGGACCCCGTCGACACCTGGGACACGATGGGGCTCGGCGTGGTCCCGCGAACAGAGAGAGTGCTGAAATTGTTTGTGGGTTCTTTCGATCTGGATTCCGTTCTTCTGGCAAAAGACAGCGTTCTGAAATCCTCTTCTAAGATGTGGGAGTAACTGCGGTATTATTTATAGGGGGAGTCGATTATTGAATCGCTGGAAGGGGAGCCGACGTGTTATCTGTGCCACCGCATTCAACCAATCTCGTGGTCTTTGCTGTTACTTTTGGCAAACTTATTTAATTTTGAAACTGAAAAACAAAAAAAAATACCAATTTATATTTTGGTGTTCTGGCATCTGACACCGTGCAGTCTGGCAAGGTGCCCACCAACGTTTCGGGAGACACCGTCACTACCGCCAAAACCCCCAGCAGTCACCAGGTTTGCCACTGACAAATATGCGCTCAGGAACGTAATCCCGCGCTTTTCTGCTTTCACTTTCCAGATCATGTATCAATAATTTGAACGCTTTGCTTCCCGCGGTGTTTAGAGGTGATAACGGTTTGTGGGTCCAAAGTTTTCTGGCAACCTGTATGATTACACAGACACCTTCATGTCACAGTCACGTGAACAATTTTAACCGTCTGAAGCCCAGTGAAAACTGTATGTAGAAACAGCTGCCATATTTGTAAAACATGTTTTTACCTTAGAGTTTATTCATGTATCGTGTGATTCTTAGAAGAGACACCAATTATTTCCCCTCTGACAGGTAGGCAATGAATCTTTACACACACACACACACACACACATATATATATATATATTTGATAAGTGACAGTTATCTGCATTCTAATTACAAAATTTACGATTCGACAAAATTCCAAATGTAGCCCATATGATAAACTCCTTTCCTGTTCTGTGTGCTCAAGTGGTCAAATTCCATCACCTTACCCTGTTCTTGTCTTAATGCACTACATTGCTCCTATCCTACCTGTTCAGTAAGGATGAGCTGGTACTGTTGGAGAAACTGTACAGCCGCAAATTTGGCCCGCATCCTTCAAAATATACGTATCCCCTCTCCCAATACACCCTCCTTTTATTTTTTCTTTAGTCTACTCAGGCAACCAATGGGTACATTCAAATTCTTTACCCTTTGACCAGCCAATAGAGGCCAGATGTGAAGCAACCATACTGACGATGTACTAATGCGACTCCACAATGATATCTGTACCTTGACGTAGTGGTGGGGCTTGAGTGGTCAAATGATCCTGAGAGCTCTGCCCGCAGTAGCATAGCTACTGGTAGGTTCTCGCATGTCAGACAGCTCAAAGGTGATAACCCGGCCGAAAGGGGATACCGTGGTCCTTTGTTTGGGGTTTGGACGTGAGACCGACAACCTCACGCAGTGAACGTTTCTGTCGAGAAAACGTCAAAGATATCCCGGATGGAATGGAGGCGCCGTTTGAGGGAGACCAGCACCCAGAAGAGGCCATGGCGCTGTACGTGGATGGACTAATGCGATGTCTGCTCCAGACGGTCGGACATAACAGGGGGGCGTTGATAGTTGAGTGAATATAGTACAATGGTAGAATGACAATGACAGGGGTAACCCGAAAAAATTCGGAAAAAGAACTTCCTCCAGTATTTCACTAGAAATCAATAGTGCTATGGCTCAAGCGGTCAGCCGCTGAAGCCGTATTCGGTCACAGGTCAGTCTATGTGAAATTTGTGGTGGGCAAAGTAACAATGGGACAGGGTTTCCTCCGAGTACTTCAATTTCTCCTGTCAGAGTCATTCCATCATTGCCCTGTACGCATTCATTTACCTGTCACCTACGTTATATAATCTTTAACAAATGATACTGTCGTCAAATAACGCCCGTACAAAACAAACCTCTCTACAAATCTCACATGAAATCATCCGTGACTGAACAAGAATTTCTGCTGTTAGACGCTACAGTCTACCCTCCTGAACTGTGGTAGGACCAAATGAAATTAAATTAAATTTAAAAAAAACATTCTTGTGCAAGCATGACAAATGTCGTGCGAGACAAGCTGGCGTGTTACGTGTCGATAGGTGCACGTGCATTCCGTGACTGCAGTATTGTGCTCACAAAGAAATGACAGCGTGTTGGTTCAAAAGGTTTAACGACTTTTACTCCTAACTAGATGCAGATACAATCTCTTGAAAAGAATTTTACTGATAAACAATACCGGAAAAACATATATTACACGCGTTGCTTACAGAATTTTATGGGTTGTAAGTCTGTGGTCGAAGTCACATTGAGCATGTTGCCACAATGGCTCGTGAAGTTACACAGGGTGTTTCATACGTGACCGGGCGGCAAGACTTCACTCACCTCAGTGTTGATGGATGTACCAAAGGCAGTACACGTGTTTTTTGCTTCTGTACAGCATACTTAAATCTGTACGTGGCATTGGTTGTTATATATACACGTATCAATAGTTTTAGCATTAAAAACTCCGAAATTTTCGCACCTCGCAACAACCCGAATCTGTATAACAAAGACTAAACACTTAATTCTGTTAGGGAAATAAGGACGGCATATTTTGAAAATAATATGAAACACACTCACATATGTATATTGTGTGTGTGTGTGTGTGTGTGTCTAAAGTACAAAGTTTTTAAATGTTGAAATGTGTGACACATATTCAAAATACAGTAATGCGTCGCTTAACGACGGGGATACGTTCTGAGAAATGTGTCGTTAGGCGATTTCGTCGTTGTGCGCACGTCATAGAGTGCACTTACAAAAACCTAGATAGTACAGCGTACTACACACCTAGTCTATATATAGCCTATTGCTCCTAGGCTACGAACCTGTACAGCATGTTACTGTACTGAATACTGTAGGCAATTGTAACAAAATGGTAATTATTACAATATTATAGTATTATATTGTATTATAATATCACAATCTTATGGGACCACCGTCATATATGCGGTCCGATATTGACCGAAACGTCGTTATGCGGCGCGTACCTGTAATCACTGTGCTCTTACAAAATCATTTTGGATTAAAACAGCAGTTATTAGCAAATGCAGTATTCTTTCTGATTTCCAGTTTGCATTCACACCAAGAACAAGGAACCAAGAAAACTTCAGCACGTAGTAAACAATCGTGAGGTCTCTTGTTATAAACGTGAAGGTACTGTACCTTCAGTTACGTGCCCCCTGGGGCACGTTAACAAGTTGTCATGGCAAGTGCAAACTTTCCTAACTGAATCCCGGATGTTCTACAAATGTCCCATAGGCATATTTATTTGTTGCTGATGGCCGCTTTACTGCAGTGACCTTGTGACACCAAACATATGTGGGGCCCTCACGCCTGGAACATGACTCATGGACTTCCGTAGTACGCGTAGATGTCAGCGCAGCATGGGCTCTTCGGCGCACAAGGAAACAAAGAATCGTACAACGTTGTAAGTTCGTGGTAGCTACAGTTCATGTTTTGCTGTTAAACAACACCACATTTCATTATTTTTTTTATTTTAATACCCTGTACCGTGCATCTTTTATTATTTTGTACAATGATCAACAAATGCACAATTATTTCATAAATTATCACACTGCTACATGTTTCGACACTATCGAGTTATCCTCAGAGGGTTTGTAATCAATGTCTTGCCAAGTTACACAAGTATTTCAAACGCAGCTGTTGGTAATACAATTGACAATTAAGGTGTTTCACATAGGCTTTATGCATGTTCTTACACGTATATTATAGTCGTTGAAATCTCAATATGATAAATCTTCAAAACATTAAAATTGTCATATTTACAATAAAATGGGCTAAAATCTTTTTGTTGCTATAGTTCTCATTTCTTCAGTCTGTGTGGTGGTTGTGTATACAATCTGAAATAAGTATGGATTTTATCAAATGGATGTATAAGTGTCATATCACGGATATGTCGAGTATAGTGTCGAAACATTTAGCAGTGTGATAATTTGTGAAATAATTATGCATTTGTTGGTCTTAGTACAAAATTTAAAAAAAAAATTCACTATTTTAGTTTATGTGTAAATTTTTGGGGGGGTCTCTGAAAAAGTAACCGTTTCTTCCCACGACACATTAACCAAATTAAATCTCCTGTCTTGTGGGGCATTGCACCATTTCGGTAGGTATTTGGGGCCCGACATTTCAGGACAGCGTGACAGTCTTATCTACAAGTGTGGAATGTCGAATTATTATGACTCAGTGACATGGCGGTATGTCGCAGAGGAACGCAGACACAAAATGCAGCAATACGAGAGCCTGGGAACTAGCACAGTACCCTGTTTGTCTTTGTAACGGAACTTCGACGTGTGTTGTGGAGGTAGGAGTGACGTTTGAAAATACTGCGAGACATTCTAATGTGTTCCGTCCTCGGTGCACTGATCAGATCCGGAATGACCTACAAATACACTTCAATATGTATGATGTATTTTATTCACTGTGTTCTCACCAACATGTTTCGGCCGGTATTCCGGCCATCTTCAGGGTGATGTTATTATTACAAGAATACAAAACTCTCCATCTGACGGCAGCCGGCGTACCTACCCGAAATATAAGTTGCATCTTTGGCCACAAAATAAAATTGGTGCATGCTTGTCTCTGGGCACTATTACTTATCATTCCAATATCTTCACTTTCGTGCTTCTACTATCGGAAGTACGATGGAACGTGGCTTGGGAAACCGCTCACAACAGCGATGTTACTCCAGCCCCTACAATAAAGTAACTCAATCTACCCGTGCCCTTCCCTCCCTATTCTATTTCGTACAGTATGAAGCATTAAATTTTATCCGAAATACTTCTTCAAAGGTCCTTGAGATTCAGTCATGAGCCCTTATTTGTCTCAGCAAGTGCTTAACGTTCACTCGTAATAGATATATCATTTTTCAGCATATTTGTTTTGGTCTTTAGAAGGGTCATGAACGTCGCATTGCGTGCTTACAGCAATTCACGTCTGACAAATTTAATTATTCTACGTATAGACATGTAAATGAGCGTCTGATACAGCACTTGTTTACAAAATGTTATATTCGGCGACATGTATAGGCCGTGTTGAGCAACATTAAATTAGCCCTCTTTGTGTTCATCCTTGAATAATCTAACACTACGCGAAGTACAAATCAGATCGAACTTTATAATGTTATTTTAAGTAGTTCATCTCAGTAATAAGTTTCGTACTTAACACATGGCCTGTACAGGGGTGCTGATAAGTCCTTAGCCCGACCAGGAACGAAACAAACTAATGTTTCTGTCAGAATGGCGTGAATTTCCTTCGGCGCCTTGCCTTGCAGGAAAATAAATTTTATGACAGCTCGCGTCTCGATGTTGTTGAAATCGGGCGCGTCCCTGACATTTTTCCGAGCTTGTTTCCTTCCTGGTCGGGCTAAGGACGTATCAGTACCCCAGTAATTGTCATTTCGTTCTATTGTTTTTATTTTAGACGTTTTGTCTATTGTGTGTACATGACACTGACTGCGATATTTTGACATTCAGCGCAACGTCATGGCGAATAATATTTTACAGTGCTTTTAGATTCTTAGGGACAAATATGTGTCAGCAGATGGAATCGAACAGGCAGCCCGAAGTTGCAAACTTATGTAACATCCCAAAGCAACTGTATGTGTTCTCCTTCACTCTAAGGACATTCCCAAACATCTCGCAACAGTAGTTTCTTTTCCTTTGAATATGGTGGTGTTTAGATCAGCAGCGGATTGGATCGGCGACTGAGTGGCAGAGTGACAGAGTGGCGGGGTGGCGGACACTTTTCTGCACCTCCGTTCCGATTCTTCGATTTTATTTCTGCGAAATGATTGCATGTAATTGGGAAGAGGGAGCAGATTTATCAGCCCAGCTTCCTCTGGTTCTCCTTCAGCAAATATTATTTCTGAGTTGAAGAAGTTACATCATTATATCTAGCAACTGAGTAGCTACGCTTAATATTTTCTAGATCTTTCAAGAGACGAAGTACTATATATATATATCTTATGTTTATTGGACCGTGCATCATAATGATAGTTGAATAAAGAGAGACCAACTTGATGTCAGTTGCTTTATTATTTCATTATTTATTGCTCATCATGTTTCGGATGTTAATACATCCATCCTCAGGAGCTTGCGACCTATTTGATGAGTTATTTCATG
>Ga0136643_10018326_pt1 | contig 10554 bp, 8 predicted proteins | sample TergutLab28metaG_FD_96883 | JGI IMG/M metagenome (GOLD analysis project Ga0136643, IMG submission 96883) | Labiotermes labralis P1 segment gut microbial communities from Petit-Saut dam, French Guiana - Lab288 P1 (version 3) (version 3) | ecosystem: Host-associated > Arthropoda: Insects >... | reverse complement strand
GTGATGAAAATAGGGATTTGGAATGTTAGGAGTCTGTATAGGGCAGGGTCACTTAAGGCAGCAGCGAGGGAATTAGTGAGGTATAAATTAGATGTAGTGGGTGTACAGGAGGTCAGGTGGGACAAAGGGGGCACAGTGAGAGCAGGGGATTATGATTTTTTCTACAGGAGGAGCTAAATGATTTGTACTCCTCACCCAATATTGTGCGGGTGATAAAATCGAGAAGAATGAGGTGGGCTGGGCATGTGGCGTGTATGGGTGAGGAGAGGGGGGTGTACAGGGTCTTGGTGGGGAAGCCAGAGGGAAAGAGACCACTGGGGAGGCCTAGGTGTAGATGGGTGGATAATATTAGGATGGATCTGCAGGAGGTGGGATGTGGGTATATGGACTGGATTGGGCGGGCCCGGGATAGAGACAGGTGGCGGACGCTTGTGAGCACGGTAATGAACCTTTGGGTTCCGTGAAATGCGGGGAATTTCTTGACTAGCTGTAAACCAGTTAGCTTCTCAAGAAGGACTCTGCACCGTGGAGTAAGTAAGTGAGTAAGCTCTGAGAAAACTGTCCCCTCTACAAACACCAAACCAGCGAATGTTGTGTAGTGAAGTAGTCACTGTTGATGCAGATGATTGTATGATGTGCAGTGAGCACAGTGTATGTAGCAGTAATGCTGTATGATTGTTACTAATGCAAGTGTTGGTCTGGATCCTCACTATCCTGACAGTTTTATTCCCCACCATCCATGTAGGCAAGTGGCATGATTCTACCTTGATCAGGCTGCAGTTGCTTTCTAATTTCCAGGTAATAATTTACCAGTCCTACCATTGGCATTGTATACTGACAGGATTATGAAGTACACTACAAAAAGAATATGTATGTAACATGCATGTGTCATAGCCTCTGTGCTTTAAATGGTTAAGGATAAAGGCATACTGACATAAAAAGATTGAACTAAAAATATATGTTAGACAATCAGAGGTCATTCTGCTGTTGACAGGTGTGGGGCCTTTCTGTACACACGGCTCTGTATTCGTTTCCGGGAGAACACGCCCGCTCAAGTTTCTTCAAGAATATTGGGCAGGGCGTAACACAACTGCATGTCGATTCAGCTTCAAGGCTGTTTTCCTGTGGTGCTGATGGGTCCATGAAAGTGCGACAACTGCCAGAAAGGGACTTGGCAGTACAGACTTTGTACTAGGTGGAAATACTGGCATTGCATTGCTTGTTGTGTTCCAAGTATTAAAAACTTCCATATTCTGGTGGTAACTAGACACTTTTGACAGCAAGCATTGTGCTGGGATATGTTATCAAGAGCAGAGAAATGTCAGCAATTCCTGCATGTGATTTGCAGCAGGGACGAGTCGTTACGACATTGGTGGTATATAACTTAAATTTTGTTTCATGGGATTCTTTAAAAAAAAAAAAAAAAAACTCCCCCCACCTCCCCTCATAATATGCCTTAATGGTTCATTTCAGAGCTCCCTTCATGCATGTGTTTCGTCACAACTGCTGTTACGGAACGATTACTGCTGCGGTTATTACAAGGAGTACTTCAACGACTTGTCCGAGAAACTCCATATTAAACCATGTTGATCCTCTGAGTGTAGATAATCTACATTTAATTAAGGATAAGCATGTGACTTGAATAAAAATTACCATGAAACACCAAAACATAACGTCAGTCAGTCACAGTCCTTTTCGTCAACAGTGCCGTCACCCACTCAGCATAAAAAGGAAAAGAATTGTAATAGTGCCCAGTGTCTTGTTGTAAAAAGATATGAGATATTATGTTGTTATAATCTGTTATTAATCCCCATATAATTTTACTCTTATTTAAAGGGAAGAGCATATACAGTTGTAACGTTAAGATATGGTATTCAGAATAAACGTTAGATGTCTGGCAGAAGAGTTCTTTAACCATTATATTAGAAAGGGCCTATTCATCACACAGTACATTTATAATATGTATTATGATACTGCATCATGTGTGCAAGAGATATTAGGAAAATTTATAGTGCAGCAGAAATAAAAAAGAGGATGTCATTCAAGCCTGACTAATAAATATTTTGATGCCGGTAAAAATGCAGCTGAAACACCACGATGAGTTCAGTCTTATAACAGTATCAAAATACTGGCTTTTTGATTAAAAAAAATTGACGTTCATCATAATTGAATTTAAAATCCCTCAGACTGAACTTTCAGTAAGTCGAGAGGTACAAGCAATGAGTTAACCTCTATCAATGTGCTGTGAGTATTTGTATATAATGTGTAGCGATCGTTAAGGTGCGGTGAGGTCTAGTCTTCTCATCTCCAGCGAACTCTTAATATATGTTGTTGATATCTCGTAGCATGTTATATTACTGTAAATTTGTGCAGATTTACCTATGTATTATATGGGAGGCAACTTGTGTTTGGAATTAGGAATTCCACTGAACTGATGATGTGTTGGCCTTCCGGATCAATCGGCCTTAAGACGGGAATTTGGCTTAGCTTACTAATTACAGTAATGAGCAGATGACTGAAACATTCCGATGTGCGAGTGTGATGGTTATGTGGTAATGGTGCCAAAGTCATGTGTAATTATCATTATGTGAATAAGGTATTTCATTAAATTTACTGTGGTCCAGTTTCCCATAGACACTTATCATTGAACTTTGTTTCCATGAAATATTTTAACAGTCAGTCATCACAGAGCTGTAATTAATAATTTATTACCCACAGATGTTGTCACTATGAAAGATTTTTATTTAAATGTTTTACAGTATTTTTAAAATCAAGTTGTATTTGATGTAAATTATCGGTATATAGTGTAAATTTGTAAATAACTAGAATATTACTTTACATTCTTAAGACAAGCAAAACAGAAGAAGTCAAATGTTTCAGCAGTTTTTGTCATTGGTTTTAGAGAGTGAACTTTGAAACTTGTGTGGAATGGAGGGGCAGAGCATATATTTCCTTTTATTTGTAATTATTGTTCCTGAATCTTTGGCAACAGTATCACATGCAAACTGTCAAGTAACTTTGATAATTTATAAAAATATTTGGATGAGTTTTACGTTAAAAAAATGGACTCTGTTTCTTTCGCATTACTTGAATTTGTATACATTATCAATGTTATGTAGACAGGGTCTGTAATGAGAGGCACTTCATCACATCTAGTTTGAATATGCAACATAATACTGAAAAAAAAAAATTGTTATACCATGTATATTATGGTACACTTCCTATACTTTGTTGATATTTGTGGTATATAATTGTATGACCCAGGCGGATGTTAGATATTGCATTGTGGAATGGGTACATGAAATTCTGCCATATCTAACTCTTCCTCATTTATGTAGAGTGATGGTGGTTATTTGTGGCATCAAACAATGCATTAGGTTGCCAGTACTCTAGAGGTACACCAGTGCAATGTTCTGTATAGAAAATGATAAATTGATGCCAAATTTGCAATCATTCTGTATGCTTGTTGTTGAAGAATTGTACATATTATTCTGTAATAATCACACACACACACACACACATACACACTACTTTATGAGGACAATACAGTGTTTGAAAAAAATATAAATTACATGATGTCTGTGCTACTGAATTATAGGTACGATTTTTTGTCTTTCCAAATGTCAGGTGCCCTTACTTAGTAGCACGTGTATTGGTCCGTTGAGCTCAACTTTTGGCGGTTTTATATTCATTGGCACAGGAATAATGTGCCTGGGCTTAACCGCACTGTGGCACATGCGTTACTATTTGTTATGTGACAGCAATACTGTTATGCAACAAAGTTGTGCCCAATGAAACTTCAGCTGTTGCTGAGGCCTTCATTTTTTTTTTAATGAGTAAGCTACGTGGCATTCGTGATTGGTTCCCATCTTGTTTGTTGTGTGTTTTTAATGAGGGCTGTCCAATGAAATGACACATTTGTGTTCAATAGGGACTTTTTTTCATAGGCGAGACCCATTTGTAGTTGGGTTCAGGGTTAGAGATTATTATGGCAGTGGGAATGTAAGTTATACGATTCCAGTTTAATGGTGTTCTGATCTGTGTACAAAGACTGCTCCTTATGTTGTTCTGTGGTTGTCTGTACTTGACCACAGTCAAGCTCCTTCGCACGCTAACTTAAATCAATCTTCCATATTCCTAATGTTGTCTAGTCTACCTTCCATCTGGTAGTGCTTGTCTCTCCCCACCCTCCTCCTCCTCTGTGTGAAGGTTACTATCTAATTGCATATATATATATATATGTATAAACACACACACGCACTGGATGTAAATATATACACAACACACCAAGAATGTACAGAGCTGCAACAATTAAATAAAGACCAACTCTGTTGACACACATGTTTGTGTTCTGTGGATGTGGAAACTAATGTATGTACGCTTAATTTCCAGTTAACAGTTGACGTGGTGAATGGGCAAGGAGAAGTTTTTAAGGTTGAGTACGAATAGTGAAGGCACACTTAAATCTCATGAAGTCTGCTGTGTCTCAACCAATGTACAAGCCATCCTGACTGAGATACGTTGTGGTTTCTCAGTCTGGCCAGGCAAATGACAGGACGGTACCTACAGTTTACCACAGTCAGCTCCTTTCATTTTCCTTTGATTCATGCATAGGGTTTACAGGCTCATACAAACTTTGAGAGGCAACACTGACAGTGGACTGCTGTGCACCACAGCACTATGTTGATTGTATGTCGTGAAACATACACGGGAACAGAATTCAATTTATTCTTCTTGGGCTGACAGCTATGTAAGCTGGTTCAAGTAAACAGACATTTCAGAGACCAACTCTTAACTCCATCATCACAGTTCTGATATAAGTGACTGACTGGGTCTGATAATAGCTGTGGTTATGCCATGACACCAGCTGTTATCAGTATCAGCAGCCATCAGGGCCCAGTATCAGGAAATGTCAGGGTTCTGATACAAATGGTTGTTATGGTCTGATGTGCACAGCTGGTAGGGCCCAATATCAGTAACTGTCAGGGTCTGATAACACCATATGTGAGAGTTTTGACATCAGCAGCTTTCAGGGTCCCACATCTGCAGGTGTCATAGTTCTGAAATCAGTAGCTGTCTACCCAAGAAGATTTTACTGTAGTTTATCGGTTATGAGCCATTTTGTCCTGGAATGTGTTTTGCACACATCCTTGTGCACATGTCACGCATGTATGTCTAGATTACTGTCTTCTGATATGTAAAGCCACGTATCTGATAGCGCATTATCTTTGTTGTATGCACCTGCTGCTTGAAAGTGGAGACAGCAGGTTTGCCAGAAGCACTGATAGAGTTGCAAGACTAGGTGGTGTCACCCCTTATTTGACTGTACCCAGTCACTTCCTTGATACAGTGCCTTAAAGATAGAAATATGCTCCCAGTTAATAATTCTAGCAGGTGTGGGCTGTCAGTATGTCTTGAAAGAGAAAATGTTAAAATGTAAAATAATGGCTGTGGTAGCAAATTAATTTATATTTATATGAATATAAAGTTACAAATTTTAGGTTCTTGTGACCGTGCATCATGAACGTAGGGTGAAGAGAGAGAAACCAACAAGATGCAACTAATCTGATGTTTGTTATCAAACTTCTATCTCAACGTGTTTCGGTCATCATTATGCCCATCATCAGGAGAACAAGACTGTGTACTACTGCATACGGTGTTCTGCACTGGTTGTGCTGGCTGTGGTTGTGTGGAGCTGGGTCGCAAGCTGCGTGCACTGTGTGAAAGTCGAACAGTAACAGTAATGCCAAGTGACAGTAACTTCCACACAGTGCACACAGCTTGCGACCCAGCTCCACACAACCAGTGCAGAACACCATGTGCGGTAGTACACGGTCTTGTTCTCCTGATGATGGGCATAATGATGTCTGAAACATGTTGAAATAAAAGCAAAGCAGTCCCATTACAGGCCTGGACAGGCCCAGAGGGTTCCAGGAAGTTATGTTTCCCAGATTTTGTGACAATGGCACAGAATGGTGGTAGGTTGTCAGCCTTACGCGCCGGCCACCTTTACCCCCAGGAAATACTCCTGGTACTCATTTATGTTAGAGGCCGAGTCGACTCCAGGGCCATAGTGTGATCGGAAGGATTTTATGTCAATGAAAAATCCACTGGCACCAGCTAGGATCGAACCAGCGACCTTTCGATTTGTAGCACCTAACACTGCTACCGCAGTCCCCACATGTTGAGATAGAAGTTTGATGATAAACATCAGATTAGTTGCATCTTGTTGGTTTCTCTGTCCTCACCCTACATAAAGTTACAAATTTTCTCCAGTTGCCTGAAAAATTGTGGGTTGCCGCATAATTACGCATAAAGTTAAACATGTGCATAGACATTTTTCTGAATATGGAATACTGTGTCATGTTATATTTGTATAAATGTGGTAATATGTCTCAACAGCATCTCGTGGATTTGGTCGAAGGTCACATGGTTGTACAATGGGAAGGTGAACAAGGTCATTTATCCTCGGGGGCCAGGCGACCCTCTCCAATGGATGGTAAGCCTGACAGATCTTTCTTGCCGTATTCATTTCGCCATTTTGGAGAAACTTACTGCCTACATCTTTGGGGTAGAGGAGACTCAAAAAGTTTGTAAATTCCTGCCTGACTAAATGGCCTAATACCCGATGAGACTAATGCCCACAGTCACTGATTGCCACAAGGACCTCAAATCTTGCAGATGTTTTTAAAATTAACCACTTTATTCTGCTTCTCTTTCCATTTCTACATCAGACTCATGAATTTCTTCAACAATGGACTCTTCCATTGCTCTTCGTTCCTTCAATCCAGCTGCTGGGGACCGGATCAATGCCAAGTCTCTCTGGACTTCCTTAATGTCACGCTGTGTTTCCAATTCTCGGCCTTTACGTAATCGCTGCATCATGTACTGGCCTTGTCGACGATGGCGAATTGTCTCCACGCGTTTCATGGCTTCCACTAGTAACAGGATGGGAACATGAAATTCATCAATTACATACCTTACTACAAAACTTACAGAAGGGTAATGCAATATGCCAAAATCTGACACAGAACTGGCAGTTACAAATCAGTGCCAATTTAATATACATAAATACAGGGTGATTCAAAAGGGGCCTGCCAAACATTCAGGAGTAAATTAATCACACAAATCTGAGCAAAAATTCCTATTCACATGGGTCCAATTCAAACCCTTGCAATTGTGCAGTCATATCAGGATGAAAACATAACAAAAAATAAAGGTTTTTAATGACAATTTTTGCAGTAACTGAACTGTGACAGAAAACATGATATTTAACAAGGAAGTGTATTACAAAAATTGTTCAAAATGTCTGCTTGCAAAAGCACTTCTGAATATAGTGTATTATGCCAGTGGTTGACACCACACTGCATTCAACTAGAGTGGCCACTTTTAAAAACTCTTTTAACATGTTCCATTGCTAAATAACGATTTCGTTCTACATTAAAGGTACTTTTCAATCTTTAATTATAAACCATTACTCCCTTGTCTTCATTTTACTTTCAGCTAACCATTATTCCATAACTTTCCAGCTTGGGGAGTAGCAAATAGGACTATTTATTCAAGATAACTTGATTAATGTACCCTTAACGGTTCGCAGTCTCCTACTGAAGCATCTTGTATATGCACAAGCACTCCCTAAACATGAGTGCTAAGTGTATTGCACAACGTATAAAAATGAAATCAATCAGTTCTTATGCAGTCCGTAACAGCATCCAGATATACCTCCAAATTTATGGCGGTAATTCTGCAATTAATGTGCTAAAAATACAAACTATTCGAAACATAGTTACGTACCGGTTTTTGCCCACGTTTCCCTGTCATACTTTACAGGAATATGTCGTTGCTTCTCAAACTCAAATGATGGATCAACAGCAAGCTCTTTGCCTGCTGTTTTCCGGAACGCTTTCGTCCACTTAACTTTCCTGGGATTTTTCTTCTTTTTGAAAGCTCTGTGACATTTGGGTCGACAAAATTTAAATACCTATAAAAGATTAAATTACGATATACCTTGTATGGGCTTTGTACAGTACGGTTATGTTCAATGGATACCACGTGTAAAAATTATTTCCAAAGTGTACTCCAACACAGTCTTAACAATGACTTACTTTGCAGTCATTCCTTACAAACTGAATCCCGTGGCCAGGATATACTCGGGAAGAACAAAAATAACACGTCTCAATACGCATTATTGTACGCTTATGTTACCATCACAACACAACATTACTAGACCTAATGCCACTTAAGACTGTCGTTGACACAGATCATCTAAAACACAGATTACTACATGTATGGGTCGCCACCGTACCATCCATGGCTCTCTTTTCTATGCCGTCGATACCAACTATACGAAACACCTATATGGGTAATCAAATCCTGTGCCAGTAGACAGTAAATGTATCCATATTTGATCAACACTTTCAGTAATGTATAGAAAACAGACTTAATTTCTGCAACTACAACTAATAGTTTAAGGTAGTAATTGCGTCTTAGATTCTTAAAGTGTACGCTTATAAAAGTAAATATAAATGAATTGGTAATGTTGGCTAACGGCATTGACGTCACAGTTTGTACCAGTAGTGTTGCTTCTGTGGTGTAGCCACAGATCATGTATGACGGTGTACCTGACAGTGCATTGGCTGAGTAGTATGTGTACATGTACGTAAGATGTGGGCGTGTGTGTATAGGCGAATGGTGATATGGTCTATCTGTTAATAGTTTGTGAATACGAGGACACGTGTATTATTAAAATGTGAGATTAAACGTTTTGATTGGCTTAGTGTTCGTACTATTAAATATATTGTAACTGAATTATCAGTTAAAATGCCTGGGCAAAATTTATTGGATATTAACCCTGATAAATTGTTTGAAGATCATACTATTTCAGAAATTTTAGAGACACAGAAGAAGTTGCAGACAGAAATAGAAAGAAAAAGAGAAGAACTACGGACTATGGTAGGGTAAGTTAAAAACTTTTACTCAAAATTGAATTAACTGTAGTAACCCTAAAAATCGTGCGATGGGTATAATTTTAACAGTGTATTATCAGTGGTGTTAATAGTTTAAATAGAATCTCTTCATTTTATTCTTGCCTTCCTTGCCTCAGTATTTTACTGTAAAAATTATTCATTTCTTGTAAGGCGGTTTTGTGGACTACATTACAATAAATTTGATTTCAGTGAAAGATACAGAGATCTAATTGAAGCTGCAGATACAATTGCTGACATGAAACAAACTGCACAGGGCATAATTACACACATTGAGAACGTGAGCACTAAGTGCCTACAGTTGCAGCAGAAACACTTATTAGGATTCAAACTGGATGCAAACAGTCCAAAGGACAGCGAAAGGTTTGTATTCATTTGGGTGGTGAACTGAATGCAAATAATCAGGGTATACGAGTGAACTTAATCTGATGACAAAAGTTGCATAAAAGTTTGATATTTAATTTTGTGTTTATTGTTGCATGCATGTGTTGAGGGAAACCCTATGCAGGATTTTAAAAATATTTTTATACCTTTGGTGTATATGTCTGAACATCATATCACCTTAGGTCTAATATCCATTCCGTTGTGTAACTTTTAGAAATACTTGCAAGTAAATGTTTGGAGTTGATATTTTCTTTTGTTCTCTTAGTAACAAGGTATGCTGAGTAATAAGAATCGTTTTGTATGAGGTCTGTTTGCAGAAACATCATTGAGTTGATGCTGGTGATGTGAATATGTATGTGTCCTGTACTTAAATTTTCAGGGTTTCAATGAATAAAGCTTATTATTCTGTTGCCATTCAAATAAAAATATTAATGGATATTCCGGAACAAATTTGGAGTGCTGTAGAAAAGGAAGATTATATATTGGGTGCTCAGCTCTTTCTATTTGCACGTCACATTAATACAGGTGAGTAACATATCTTAGAACATATACATACACACATATACAGACTGTTAGAATGGCTTCCAGAATTCAGTGTAAACTTCTTCTGTACCTTCATATAACTGACAGGATAAATGTGAAAGCAGAGACACATGTGATTTTGTGCTACAGGTCTGCAGCTGCATGCAGGTGTAGATGATATCTTAAATGCCAGCAAGGTGATGATGTGGTTTCCTGTGATCTCAAGACAGTGGGGTGCCATCAGCCACTTCCAAGATGCTATTCTCTTTAGAAGTCAGAATATGCTACAGTCTCATAGCATATCACCAGAGGTTAGAAGCTTTTAACATGTAATTTTACTGAAAAGTCTGTCTTGTAACAATTTTGACTGATTTCATTGTTCTACAGATTAAACTGGGGACCCCGGTAGCACAGTGATTAAGGTGCTGTGCTACAAATTAGAAGGTTGCTGGTTCGATCCCAGCTGGTGTCATTGGAATTTTTCATTGACATAAAATCCTTCCGATCGCACTATGGCCTCGGGGTTGACTCAGCCTCTAACAGAAATGAGTACCAGGAGCATTTCCTGGGGGTAAAGGCGGCCGGTGCGTAAGGCTGACAACCTTACCACCATCGTGTGCCATTGTCATGAAATCTGGGAACCTTAACTTCCTGGAACCCTCTG
>Ga0136643_10018325_pt1 | contig 10554 bp, 3 predicted proteins | sample TergutLab28metaG_FD_96883 | JGI IMG/M metagenome (GOLD analysis project Ga0136643, IMG submission 96883) | Labiotermes labralis P1 segment gut microbial communities from Petit-Saut dam, French Guiana - Lab288 P1 (version 3) (version 3) | ecosystem: Host-associated > Arthropoda: Insects >... | reverse complement strand
AGAGAAGCAATGTTGATATTAATAACAAATGTAAGGACGATAACAACATTATAGATCTCAAATAATAAGCGCGATTTTGACAAATCCAACGTTTCGAATGTAACAGTGTGTGACTCTAAATTAATTCAAGAGAAGTGTTTTGTTGTTGGGTGTTCTTTTCATTTACACAGTGCAGTATGGAGCACATCAACAATGAAATTACACGTTCTCGAGCTAACAGCCGCATCAGACACTTTCATCCACCTACAGCCACTGGTAGCCCGTCAGGTTTTGCCTTCCGCCGCTGTAATACCTTCAGATTACATACCTTATGATATTATTAGACAATAACGAATGAATTAATAAAGCCTTAAACATTTTGTGGCCTACGTTAAACATCGACGGATGTATCTAATTGCTATACCACTGACAAAATCAAAGTATTTTTGAATGAAATGACTTTCCGTGCCAAAAAAGCTCTACATTATGTTACAAAATCAGTCGCTCATAAATACCTATAGACTAGCATTTGAATGACAACACTTTGTCTCTTCAGTTTTGTTTTCTCTTCGTTTCTTTTCTTCGTCATTCCTGGCGCTTTCTCAGCCCTTTCTTTCATGTCTTTTTTTTTCGACTTCTTACTCTTTACTTGTCTCTTTCTTTGAATTGCCTATTTCATTATATTTTCACTGTTTCATTTCTTCTTTCAGTCCTCCTTCTTAATGGAGGATCTGAGGCAAGCCTTGAAAACTCGGTAGGTCCCTCTCGGTGCAGAGATAAGTGATATTTGTTTTACTGCCTGTTAGTAGTAACCGCGGTGAAGAAGACTGAGACGGGACTCAAGAGAAAGCACCATCTCAACGCGGTACCATATGGGATAGCATTTGTAGAAGGTATAATATGCTTGAGAAATATGAGGAAGAAGTGAAGACAAACAAGCAGAAGTGGCGTCAGTGACTACTGCTAAATACAACCAATAATTTAGATAAGGGTTCTCCAGTCAGTGGCGGCTGTTCTGCTTTCTGTTTTCTCTCTGGATCCTACTATTTCAGAAGTATGTTGTCTCTGTGTTGTTACGCAGTTCGTAAATTGTCTATATGTTCAGTATTTTCTACAAATATGACAGAGCAAATGGCCATCCATTGGGATCGAAGCGAAACAACTATCGGTCTAAAAAAAAAAAATTTTTAAAAAGTAATGGGTAACAAATACAAAAGTACAATTAACGTTTTTAATTGTACAGAGAAATGACAGTTTACTCTCATTTATTCTGATAAGTGGGTCCACTGTCACAGAATTTCTATTGGTGTTTTTTTGTTTTAATAGGGTAAACAGTTTCTTGAGTAAATCATGTATAGATGGATGAATTGCGTGTACACAGCAAACACACAAGAGATATTTCTCTGTTTTAAAAACTATTTAATGCAATTGCGTTTTGTGGCACATACTGTAGGCAAACGGGAAGCGTTTTCCGCCTCTTGGAGCAGAGCCTTCAAGCGCGAAGCGAACCATTGCCTGCTCTTCCACGCAACAGTCATGTGATTTAATTAAATCTTACTTAACAAATGTAAGATATCCTTGTCTGGGACCAGCAGTCATGCAGATGTATTGTGCGGAACGATTACAAATGCTCCGAGAAAAGGTGGAAATTGTATTTTATTCTTTGTATTTTCATCCTATTCTCTCTCTTGCCTCTTTTTGCCACAGTCACGAAACGTGATAGTCCATTGCTCATACAGGCAAACTCTTCCCTTTCCACTCTTTTGCTACCCTCTCCTCAAGATTTAATTTGTGGCAAGAAAGACGCCTGCTTTTCTCCTCATACTTGCCTGCTTTTCGCCTTTCGCAGCCACCTCAAGGGTGTACACCCCGTTCATCCCTTGACTCTTGCTCTCCAGGGATCGTTTTCTGATAAAACAGGATGGGGAAAAGAATTTCACGAACGTTCTTAATTAGTTAATTAAAGTAACCTAATGTAAATTTAGTTTGTATAAGGGTTTAGTTCGTTGAAGACTCATTACTTTAAAATGTATCTTGAAGTTTTCAATGGACCTTTACTTAGCGCAAGTGGAAGGTAGATAAGTTGAAGGCAGTGGCGAACTGGTGGGCTTAACAACACCCACACCGTGGGAAAGATTGTGAATTCAGTGCCCCGAAGATTTGCTTTTTCTCATTCTCCATTGGAACTGTAATAAGGAGGAATAATTCTTCCAGTAGGGTTATAGGCTTTAAAGAACGGCTACATGATAATGATAAGAAATTCGATCAGATATTCGCTCTCTGCATTTTCTCCTACTTAGAGGTGTGAGAAAGAAAATTCAATTTTCTTGCCCTTCGTGGGTCTTAAGAAATCAACGGCGTTCAGTAACAACCTGAAATATGCATAGTTCTGTTCATCTTGCACTTCGTACATCGAAATATTGAAAATTTCGTTTAAGAAGGAAATAAAGCAGATTATATTCGACGCATGTTCGCCAGCATTTACATAGAAGATAATGTTTTACCGTCAACCATACATAAAGCTTAAATAAACCAAACTAAGTGTTACCTTTTTCTATGTTTAATAGTTTTTTTTAATTTTGAGTCTCGGATGGTGCTGACTATAGATTTTAAAGTTTTCTGAAAATGACGTCTTTTGTTTCATGCTACCGGCATAACGCCTCCAAATGCGGAGTAGAAGGAAGTCCCAAACGTTTGAATATTATTCTACCCTCAAGATAGTTACAGCAAATTTCTTTGAACGTGTGGTATCAGTAAGTATAATTATATGACGTTACAGCCCCTGAGACACTTTGCAACACTTAGCAGAATACCGCACAGTATATTGACCGGTATGAGAAGAGGTTGGAAGGGAGAACTTTTGGACTGTCAAAGGAGGAAACAGATATAACGTGAAAGCGAAAAGAATGACGTAATGAGGAGTTTATTAGCTTGTAATTTTTGCCATATTTTTAGTCATAAAATCAAGGAAAATGATGTAGAATTTTCTTCCCAGTTGAGCAACTATTAACTTCTCACCTGGGACGACTAACTGAAGCACTATGAGCTTCCTACGTGGATTTTAATCCTCTTTAGGCCAGTCCGAGAGAAGCTGATTGTCATTATGCCGTTTCTGTAAGGGGTTTCCATCGTGCGGCAAGATTTTGTGTATCAGGAACGACATGCCATAAAGTATTATGTAATGCGTTTTTCTCTCGGTTCACCACTAAAGAGTGTAGACTCACACAAGTGTGTCATTTTAAAGCGTAAAAAATGACGCATTCATAAATTATTATTATTATTATTATTAATTTCAGGGTAGAAAATATGAATTCAACAGTTACCCTTTTGAATGAACGATTTTTGTTCTAGATTTCAAATTAAATGTTTTCCATTATGCTAAATTCTGGGACTTTACTTAGTGTGTACATAAATATGTGTGTGGTTAAGGACAAAAATTCGTAATTCCCTCAGAAAATAATGTAATTCACAAATATTTTGAAAATTCATATCCTCTTATGAGAGACATCGTTTACCTTATCAACATTTACGATATTGCACACTGCTGGGTATGTCACATTGCTCATAAGGACGCACATATGAGCGATTTTATCGTTTGTTTAAATTTTTTGAACTCTTTGGAAACGTTTATGGATTGGCCTTATCCCCAAGAATTTCCCGTATCTACGTTGGGGCCTTGAAAAAATAGCTGTCTTTCAGGCGTATGCTACGATATACGTACTTGTAGTGGCAAAAGTTCTGAAGAAACTCACTGAAACTTCTTTTCATCCGCTAATGCTGAAGCCACGTTAGAACTTATAAGTTGAGAGAGATTATGCTGTCATTAAACCGTGAATAACTGAAAGTGTAGGGTATACAAAAGGCAATTTACGTGTTCTTATGGAAAAATTCAGTTGGGAATTAACTTTCATCAAAATGAAATAGTCAGGTAGAAGTAAAATAATCATTTTTTTTTTCAGCTTCAGGGAAACAGATACGACGTGACGTAACCCAAAACGCTATTTAACATTTTGGCGCCGGAATTATTTTTTTAATTTTAGCACACCCTGTATATAAAATGTGATTAATACAGGAACCAAATACGTTGGAATTATGAAACAAACTGCATTTTAAAAAAAACGGAGAGTATACACCATGTTTAAAATATTCGGTACCTATGTTTGTTGAATAAATATATAAAATGCAACTTTGGAGGTTGGCGGTGCGGTACAGTTGACGTTAGGCGTCTAAAGGTTAATCAATCCTAGGAATCCATAGATACCTTATTAATTTTTCACTTCGTGGGGTCTCTCCTGCGTCTAGTTAGTTATTGGTGTTGAATGAGAGGGAAAGGAGATGTCGGGTTTCCAACAGTAACCAAGTTACTGGCGAATTGTGCAGCTGGGGAAGTGAATGTGAGAGGAAAAGGGGATGATTTTGTTTAATGTTCCGTATAGTAATAAAGACATTTTATAACTCTGAACACACGGTTGATGTAATTTCATTACGCAAATCCAATTCCGTGTAGTCAAAATGAATATACCACTTTATGCGATTGATGTTCCTGCTCGGATCATGTAATTTTTATGCCGATAATAAGACGAAATGCTAAACCACCGCTTTCAAACAAACGGCTGTAGCTGAATGCAATTGCTTGGTAATTAAGCTTGTGCTACTGGTAACGGTGTTAGTCTTTTCTGAATGTAGAAGTTGAGTACCGTCTTTATTTGATTTGCACTACTGACAGGGCTGATTCACTGTAAAGAACGCCGAGCACCTAGGCCCTGCAGCTGCCTTCCGGATGAGGCACTAACGTCACCAGTTTCAACTCATTTCCGGGTTGCTGTATACTCTTACCGAGAACTTTCTTGGTTCATCTCGGTTTTCCTCCGTCTGTGCACGTCGGTGTTGGCCAATAAATAGACTAGAACTATTCACATTATTATTTTTTTTTTTGCATTTCATGAAATTTTCTTATGAGGCATTGTTAGAGTGGATAGGATTATCGCTTGTCCTAATCGTGTGTGTGTGTGTGTATATATGTTGTGTTTATAGTCTGTTTAACTTGAAAAACTTTAGGTTGCCAGTCAGCGCGCTGTTTAAAACCATATGGTTGACATTGTCATTGATAAGATATTATCAGTGTTTTATTCCATTACTTAATGTGTTCAGACTTCAGCTGAGCGTAATGCACATAAAGTTCATATTTTGAACCTTACGTGTATTTTAGTTTAAAATTTATCAAATTCCAAAAATATTCACATATTGATCAATGTATATAACTTATTATTTTACGTTAAATTTTATCCGACAATTTTCGGCTCTGATTGAGCCATTATTAGGAAAGCATAATTGAAGCGACTATACAAGATACACGAGTATAAATTAGCATTAAATATTGCAACACCTTGTATCCTTCTAAGCGTAAGACATTGTCGAATTTGGCCAACTCAAAAGAAATCCTACACGTAAAAAAATATTGGTAATTAAATATTTAATTATTATGTAATTATGTAAACTTGTTTAACATTCAGTTGTCATAAGATATGAAGTTTTATATAAACTGTACATTATTTTTTAATGAAAAACAGAATTCGTTGTATGCGACTCAAACTTTATCATTTAATTTCGGTGTTTATTGCAGGTTTCTACCTCATTTCCTGCCTTTATCACGTACTGCATTTAAAGGACGTTGAGGCAGAATAATAGTGTGCATTCAAAATGTCAAAATTAAAAATAAAATATAATTTTTACAATTATCATTCACATAAAAACAAGGATTTTATTTGCATTCCAAAGCCGTCAGTCTTTATTATAAACTAATTCCGTAATTATGGAATACCATACATAATCTTAGAAAAAAGACCCACTCCTTCTGTACGGTTTGTTTACTCTAATTGTCTTACCTGAATGTTCATATCTCTATAATCTTTACTTTCAATCAATGCATTTGCTACGTATTTGTACTGCAGAGTTCTGTCCGTTAAAAATTCCTGGTGGAAGGTTTAAATCTTCTGATGTTTTACGTCTTGTCAATTTAAAAAAAAAATTAAATATATTTCGGAAGCATCACGATCCTTCGAAACGACCGCAAGTTTTACCAATTGACACGGCGTAACATCTCAAGAGATTTTAATTTTCATCTGCAGTGCTGTAAAAAGAAAATTAAACGTTGCAAGTGACTGCTCCGCAGCTGTCTCTTGCAATGCAGTTCCTGCCAGACTCGTACTATTTTATCGTATGTTGCTGCCACATGAGTGATTCCACTAAGGATTTTTTTCAACAGTTTTAGGCAGCTGGCGAGCTTTATGACATTTTTCACATGTGATTCCCTCTCCCATCTCAACTCTTTACAATTCAGTAATAATATAGCAAAATTGACATTCAGAGAACCGTGCATCGTGATATATTCTTACAATAAATTGACTGTCTGCTAGCAGACAGTCAACATAACTAGCATGACAAATACCTATTGCTGTGTATACAGTGTTGAGACTCCTGATGATGGACAGTAGATTTGTCAGAAACATGTAAAGTTCTTTATGAAAATAAATTTGAGAAATAGTGCATCTCGTTGGCTTTTATTATAAGTATATAACATAGCAAAATCTTAAATCCATAGAGATTTGAGAAAATAACCATACTTAATCTGTGACACCTCTTTCTTTACGTAATAAACTTCACCAAAACAAAAGAATATCTTCAGAGAAGATTTGTATTCTATATTTTTACAATATTATATATTTTAAATTATCTGTTGGAACCAAAATATAAAAATATTTGTGCATTATACAGCAAATAAATGCAGTAGTCTTGCTAAAAAGCTGTAAGATTGAGGTCTCCATTTATCCGACACACACCATTATGTATTTATAATGTGTATATATTTTTATATTTTGGTTGGCCTGAATATGACCTTATTTCATCAAAACCTTTTGCCATAATATTACGACAAATAAATATGAATAATAAAAGAATGATAGCAGTGAAAACCATCGTTCACCACTAAGTTTTCAGTCTTATATTAAAAAAATTATCCTCTTACATGCACATTATCCTCATCTATTGTCCTACTGTTATCGAAGTTTTTCCCTGAAATGAAAATATATTTTTAACGTAAATCCATTTTGCGAAACTGCTTGCGCGCTTAGTGGGAACATAGCTACACTTTACAAACTGACACAGGGGGGTCGATAGCGTAGTCAACATGGCGGAAACCGACGAATCGTAAATAAATTCGCAGTAAGGGCAAGAGATTTATCCCTTCTGAAAGTATACAGACGGCCTCTGAGGCTCACTCAGCCTCTTACAAAGTGCCTATCGCGGACACTTTCTCCTGGTATACAGCGGCTGTTCCGTGAATCTAACCAATTACTTTATTCCGTGCCATGGCTAAGAATAAGCGAATCTATGTGTACTTCCCAACTTGCCTTTCTGGCGAGCACAGAAACAAATTTCCCGGTTAACTGAGCTTTAGGACAGCAGCGGACGGCTCAAATGCAAAGATGAAACTAGGTGAGACATTATGCATACTTACATGAGAGGACGGGTTTCAGGATCTATCTGTTACCGAAGCAACATTTTGAAAGTTCACACAAATATATTCTAATTACGCAGGTATACGGATTCCTGCTCGGAGTGGCAAAGAGGCGTGTGTGTGTGTGTGTGTGTGTGTGTGTGTAACTACTTGTCTGAGGAATATGGACGGTATGGCAGTCAAGGGCTAGTTGAAGTGGATTGCCGTCTACAGGGGAAGGGATGGGGGTGGATAGATCAGCACAGCAGGTACATCAAGAGACTGGTTAACCACTGTTGAAGGGTCATTCTAACCCTCAGCCCTATCATCGTCTCGTACTATGTAGTGAAGAGGGTGGGACACGCAGATTAACCCCTGCTAGCGTTCAGTCATGCGAATCAATGCCACATGCCTCTGCCTGTTTCTCTCATGTAATGAAGGTACACGGTAAACCTCCACTTCTACTTCAAACCCCGTAACTTAGGTTACGTACACCCCCCTCCCCGGGGGTGTGCCTGATTCCTGATGTTGGCTGGTTTCCTACAGCAGATGTGCGCAACAATTTGCTTAACGCCCTTCTGCTCCAGCTAGTACAATTCACGCTAAAAGTACGACACATTCTTTCTCATAAAACACACTTACGTCATAAAGACACGCAGTTCCAATACAGTATCGACCTAAAAGGTGCGAGGTAACAGAGGAGTGGAGAAAACTACATAATGAGGAGCTTAATGATCTGTACTCTTCACCAAATGTTACTAAGATGATCACATCGAGAAGAATGTGCTGGGTGGGGCATGCAGCACAATGGGAGGAGGAGAGTTGTGTAAGGGTTTTGTTGGGGAAACGTGAGGGAAGGAGACCACTTGGAAGACCCAAGCATAGACGGTAGGATATTATTAAAACGGATCTTCAGGAGTTGTGATGGAGGGAGGCATGGACCTGATTGATCTGCCTCGGGATAGGTAAAGGTGGCAGGTACTTGTAAACGCGGTAATGAACCTTCGGGTTCAATAGAATGCGGCGAATTTCTTGATTAGCTGAGAAATGTTCAGCTACTCAAGAAGGACTCTGTTTAATGGGGCAAATATGTAAGGGTGTAAAGCGTAGATGTCTTAACGAAAGATATAGGCCTACTAGTGTACCAACTGCTGCACATACATAAAAATTTTTCACAATATAACACTAAAATTGCTCCGACATATTTCGATCCAAGGATCATCCTCAGGGAGCTGCACTTTCCTTGCTAAAGTCGCTTTTAAAAACTAGTTACTGATTGTTTTAGTTATATAATCGTGGTTCTGTGTTGTGTAAGGGTATGTTGCTAAGAGTGCCGACTGCGAGTGTGCGTCCTGTGCTTTGCTGCAGCTGATGATGGATCCTCTGTGATCCGAAACATGTTGGAGCACTTTTAAATATTTTAAAATTTTAATTGTATCTACATATTATATATTGTGCATTAGTTGGATAATAAAGTGTTTACAATGTGATAATTTTTATGTTGTATGTCCATGTTATGACGCTAGTCTAAATATGAAGGTCATTCGGGGGTAGTTTTACCATTCATGAACTAACTGAAGGTAATAACCAGTTACATACGAGGAACACCACATGGCCGCGCTCTGTACCCAACAGTGGTAATTAAACCCAAGAGCGTCTCTTTACTTTCTACGGTTCTGTCAACAGTTACTTTGCAGTGAACATGAGTAAGTTTATATTAGAGCGAACTGTGTTTCACGTGAAAGGCACATGAAATATGAATCGGCTGGAAATATCAGCCATTGTCCGTCTTTCGATTTCTCTACAAGGATGATGAAGGTTCTTCTCAGCCGCGTTAGTAGCCACGAAACCGAGGCTTAACACAAGAAATATTGAACCACATCTGAGCTCTTCAACATTTTCTCAAATCTCTGAAGTGTCTTACACGAAACAAGACAGGCAGTGTACGTGTAACGTAACACTGAGGCGCGTTCATGCAACCATTGTTGCAGTGGAAAAGCAATGGGTATTACACAACCTGAGTGTGTTTATTTGTAGACTAAGGTACCCAGCATGAAATACGCATGCGCCATATTGTCATCTATGGCCTGCCCGCCTCTAAAATACTTTTAAACATTATCTCATAAACGCCACGATTTCCGAAAAAAAAAGTTGACAGTATGAGAATGTGTGTCTCGATTTTCTCTATAAATGTTGTCTGAAACATTTCTCATTCTAAGAAGAAATGAACGGGACATGACAAAAATGTATGTTGGTCTTCATGTGAAGTACCCAGTATTCTTGTCCGACTTTAATGAAACCTGAATTTTCTCAACAGATTTTAGAAAAATTCACAAATATCAAATTACATTAAAAACCGTCCAATGGAAGCCGAGTACTTTCCAGCGGACAGACGGAGAGACGGACGGTTGGACGGACAGACGCACAGACATGACGAAGCTAATAGTCACTTTTCGCAATTTTGCTAACGTGCCTAAAAATGGCAACATTGCTAGGACACATAGCAATACGCAACGTAACTACGGAAATTATGATCTTACAAAAAATATTTTTTACTCTGATTTCAGCCAAAAGATCCAGTGATTTCTGTTACTCTTGTCCTCAATCAGCTCACGAGCTTAATTCGAATCACTCATTGACATATTTTCATGCGAGGCTTGATTTTCTTATATTATTCACACTATAATATTTTTTGTATTCTGGAGACAAGGACAGGGATTTCCAAAGTGTTTTAATGCAAATAATAATAATAATTCTAAATTATATTACACCGATAGTGCAGTTGGGACAGCAGTCTTCACTTCAAATTAAGTATGCACTTTCATAATCACAGTAGGTAGTCGAGTATTGAAAGTTGCGCACGAAGGAAACCCCCTCTTTTGGCACAGCAGTTAGATACTTTGCAATCTTTTAAATACTAAGACTAACCTAAGAAACATTCGTAAAGTGCAGTAAACACACTGCTTCTGAGATGTAAAAGTAATCATTTAGTGCTGTGTAGTAGTGTGCCATTTAGTGCTGTGTAGTAGTGTGCCATTTAGTGCTGTGTAGTAGTGTGCCATTTAGTGCTGTGTAGTAGT
>Ga0136643_10018323_pt1 | contig 10554 bp, 9 predicted proteins | sample TergutLab28metaG_FD_96883 | JGI IMG/M metagenome (GOLD analysis project Ga0136643, IMG submission 96883) | Labiotermes labralis P1 segment gut microbial communities from Petit-Saut dam, French Guiana - Lab288 P1 (version 3) (version 3) | ecosystem: Host-associated > Arthropoda: Insects >... | reverse complement strand
TTGATTCTACACCAAAAGTGTTCACTAAACCGGCGTTGTAATAAAAAGTCTGATTTTTGTAATATTTATAGAAGTTTAATTCTCCTCACTGCTCTTACAAATGTTATAGAGAGTCACGCTCAGGCAAAACTGATTGTCTTTATAGTCCACAACAAAGACACCGTTATTCTCACGGGTTATACTCGCTATGCTTTGAAGCCCAATTCCTTCTGTTTGATAACTTCTCTTTGAGGACATAAGGTTACCCATATTATCAACAATAACATCACCATAGTATGGATTGGTAATTTGTAAAAATAAAGCATCGTGTTTATAGTTCACATTTATCTGTATTAACTTGTCTGCTTCACTTTCCATTCTTTCTGTGGCTTCGATTGCGTTATCCAGAGCACTTCCTATAATTTGACATATCACAACGGCATCAAGCTCAAGCTCTTGCGGGACACGCAAATCCATTGAAAAGTGCACTCCGCCCTTTCGTGCAACACTTGCTTTATAGTTGATAATTGAATCAATTGCTAAATTTCCGCTTATAGCCGGTCCATCAAAAGAGTCGATCTCTCCCAAAAGCGTATTGATTTTTTTCTGAACGCCACTGATTTTTTGATTCTGTATGCTTGTTTGAAGCCCAATTAAAATGTTTTTTATATCATGCTTTGTTTTTGATATAAGCTTTTCTGACTTCTCCGCTAGGAAGTACTGATACTTGAAATATTTTAGCATTTCCTCAAGATAACTGTTTTTTAGTTCAACCTTGTAATCGAGCAGAATTTTGCCATAAATTGTAATAACTATAATACTCATCAACATCACAATAATTGATGAAACAATATCTAATAAGCTGTGCGCTCGTACATACATGAAATTATATAATACAATCAGACTCCCGGCAGGTGGCACGATTAATGAAATCAATTGAATTGCCTTCATTTTGGGTAGTTTGCGGTTTTTTGCAATCGCAGAAATAACTCTGCTAAAAATCGCTAATAGCGTTCTGGAAAACATCAGCCCATAAACGAACTCCGGTGTTCCAAACTGCACATCATCCGGAGTAATTGGTAATATGGAAATAAAAACATAACCTACGAGAAATTCGCTTACAACTCCGGCAGCTAATAAGAAAACAGCAAAAATGAGCCGATTTACTAATCCTCCTGTAAAGAACTGAATTATTGTGCCAAGTGTAAGTACACTTACCGCCATATTAACAATGGCATTATTTGCAAATATAGGTGCTAGATTTATTAATGCCAGTGCAAGACATGCACCTATAGTTATCTTATTACTGTATCTCATTTCAAAGATTGATGAAAAATACGTGTACACGATTACTATGTATGCTGCGCTTGCTATTACAAATGCAATCCATGACAGTACATAATACCCCATTATCAACTCCCCCTAAAGCGACTATATGCTATGTTAACCGATTCGCGATACTTTTCACTAATGGGAAGCATTTCATCTGATATTGTCACATATTGAGGTGTTATGATTGTAATGTGCACAAAACATATCAAAAACGATCTGTGAATGCGGCAGAATATGTCATTTGGCAGCTTTTCCTCTTCTTCGTTCAATTTGCCATAGTAGACATGCTTCTTTGATTGTGTCGTATATAGATTAATCTCCCTTTGCTTGCTTTCCAGATACATTATTGATTTTATTGGTATGTATATATCTTTACCGCCTTTTTTGAATGAGAAGTCTGGGTATGGGGCAAGTTGGCGTTGGTATAATACTTTATCGATGGCTTGTGTGAGCTTCAAATTAAAATCCGGAATACTAATTGGCTTTGAAATAAAGCATAAAACATTCAAATCAATGATATCTTTATAGTACTTACTGTGGCTTGAGATGTAGATGAGAAAAGTCCTGTCGTTTTCGATGCGCTCCCGTAACTTTCGTCCTGCAATAATACCAGTAATGCCATCCATTTCTATGTCCATTAGTACTATGTTGAATACATCATCAGACTTTATCAATGCATCACAAAACTCTTCACCGGAAAAGAAAACGGATACTTCAAGCTTAAGGCGCAAGGATTTACCAAGGTTCAATACCAGTTCTTCTACACATTCAGCAATCTCGTGATTATCATCACAAACAGCAATATGAATCATAGGGCAATCCATTTCTTTATTATTGGCAAGACTTTATCTTGTTTTTAATAGATTGTGGATGTTTACTATATTACCACAAATTGAACGAGCCTCAATTGACGTAAGTGGCGAATCATTACAAAACTTGGGGTTTTTATTACAATGCATGTTTTAGTGCAGAAAAAGTGCTATCATATTTCGTATCAACATTTATTAGCCTTTTAGAAATGGAGTTAACTCTCTCAGAAGTCTAAGTATAATAGCCAGTTGATTAATCGTACAGCCGTTCATTATCTCAGAAATATCCGAAATATACCTCATCTTGCATTCGACATCATTTTCTTGATTTTTGTTTGAGATTACAATAATTTCCCCCGGAGATACATTAAAATACTCTATTGCTCGCACAGTTTTTGAGATTCCTAACTGCGCTTCTCCTCGTTCACATTGACCTAAGTACCCTACATCAGTTTCTAGAATTTCGGCAAATTGCTCTCGAGTCAAGCCTCGCAGTTCGCGATATTTTCGGATGTTCTTCCCAATGTTGCGGAGTGTATCATTACTAGCCAACATACCAATCCCTCCGTGACTTTGCGTCTATTTTACAGCAGGGACGGTATAACATGAATACGGTTGAGGCTAATGCCACTTATGGCATATGGTTAAGTGACGAAGTGCTTCGCAAGCTCTTTATCGAGAGTATGAGTGACTAATTATTACGTACATCCATTATGTTTTATTCGGTGCCGTCAGTGAAGTCACGCTCTTTTTTGCATCAAGTAAAACTGTGTTCAATTGTAGCCAAGTTACTAAAATTTTCGACAATTGTAAGGTGGTGCATAGGGATGTTTTCAAAGAGTGCATTAAAAATTACCGACTATCTTGTGCAGAATAGAATTATATCAGAATCAGACTCAGAAATATATAGCTTTGGTTTTAAAGCAGGGTTTGCGATGTTAGCCAACATTGCGATTACCTTAGCTATAGGCGTTATAATGGGAATGCTCCTTGAGAGTTTATTGATGCTTGCTATATTTGTACCATTACGATCATGCGCAGGAGGTGTTCATGCCTCAAATAATATAAAGTGTCTATTGCTTTCTGTCATTGCTGTCTTCTTAGTTCTGATTATGGCAAGAGAAGCTAGTGGCTTTTTCAACGATACATTGATTTTTATTATAGGAGTCGTTTGTTCGATAATCATCTTCATTCTTGCGCCTGTTCAGGATGCAAATAAACCACTGAACAAGGATGACTGTAAGGTACTAAAACGTCGGAGCCTGAAAGCATTGTGCATTGAATTAAGCTTATTTCTGATGCTTTTATACTTAGGATTTAAGACTGCTACAATTGTGTTTATTCTAACTCTATCGCTTACGTGTTTGTCGGTTTGCATAGGTGCATTGAAGAATTATTGGCTTTACTCAGTTAATACGAGATAGGGCGAAACAATGTTGCGATATCCTGTCAGATAGAAATGAGGTGGTTTTTTGATTGTATGGTAGATAGTTTTGATCCCTTGGAACAGGAATTTGACAGCGTGGTAATCAACAAAAAATGAAAGAAAACCATTTAGAAAGGGTCAACTTATGAAAAGAAGAATCATTTCAATTTTAGTAGCAGTAGTATTATTTGGAGCAATGGCTGCTCCTGCAGCAACTTCTTCGGCAGTCGTTGTAGCACAACCTCAGGAACCCTTGAGAAATTGGAGATCACAAAGGCATTCTGGTACTCCGCGTTATTTTACGTTCCGACATATTTCTTGGTTCGCAAGAACATCACCTGCCACCACCAATGGAGCAAATGGGCAAAATTTCTCAGTTGCATTGGTACCAGGACGTACACCTAATGAGGCAGCAGTATTAGTTCGAAATGTACGAAGAAATGGCGAAGCGCAATTAGCATTTAACGATCGCGGAGGAGATGGCTGGTTTCATTTTCGTTATACGAGAAACGCACCCGGTGATAACATTGCGATTAATAGCCACGGCAATGTACTTATGCAGTCAAGTATCACTCCGTGGAGGCAGTGGGGGGATGTATAAACTAATGTAAATCTATCGGTTAATACTTATTTTAAAGGGGTCTATCCACATGAAAATAACAAACAGGCGTCGTATACTTACCATTCTCCTAATGTCAGCTTTTGTGCTGCTGACTGCGGTTGTGCTAATTGCATCACTTCAAGGCGATCAGGGCAGCGAGGACGATTATGAAGATGCGCAAAACCGTGAAACTGTGCAGGAAGGTCCAATTGACGATTACGTATGGCTTGCTCAAAGCGGGTTCATGCGCTTAGAGATGAGCAATGCAGAAATGATACATGGTCTTGTTGCGCATGAAAATCTTATCTACTATCTCTATGTTGAGTACTTAGCTAATCCTATTACGCAAGAGCAAGCGGAATGTACAGAATCATGGGAATCTTTTTCTATTGCAATTCAAGTTAAAGGGATAGACCAGGCGGGGATAGTTATGGACAGCGTAACTATCCCTGAGGAGCAGGGAGATTTTCACGTTGTCGGTTTTGACATAAAAAATGCCAACGAGATTTCAATAATCAAGCAGATATTTGATTGGGAAAATGGACAAGGTACACTCTATTACTCAAAACATGATTTTAATGGCAACTTGCTTTTAAGGGAAGCACTTTTGCAGACAGGTACCGAGTGGACTGCACAGGAAGCACATTTTAAGAAAGATGGTGCAATTGCGGTCATTGGGCTTAACTCCAGGTTTGAAGGTGAAGCCCTTTTTTGGGATGACAGCCTTTCATTAATCAGAGAAAAGCCAATCATTTCAAATGTGCTTGCATTTACCGGAGATGGTTCATATGTATATCTAATCAACGAAAGCGCACCCGCTTTGCGGGAAACCGACCTTATTACTGGAGAGCCTGTTCAAGAGCTTCCAATCCCTCACCCTGATACTATGGGCATTCATTTGGCAGAAGAAAACAGTTCTTATGATTTTTATGTTGTCACGGCGCATCATCTCTATGGATATTACCTTGATACTGGCGAGATAGAACCCATACTAAACTTTCTTGAATCTCACATAAACATTTCAACACCTTACCATATAGCATTTACCGCGGATGGACATATAGCAATAAGTCAAGAAAGAGTAGACTTAAATATGCATTCTTGGTTTGTCGAGCTTGCATTATTAAGCCCTGTCCAAAGAGATGTCTTAGCTGACAGAGACTATATTGTACTTGCGGGATTTATGATGAGCCCTCTGTTCGTTGATGATGTTATGCGATTCAATCGGAGTTCTCCCGATATGCAAATTGTTTTACATGATTATTGGGATATTGAAGACGGTCGGGGATTCAGTCAGGCAATAGAGCGATTTCACTTCGATATTATTGCAGGTAATGTGCCGGACATTATTTTATTTAAATACACGGATGATGCAGACTTGGCAAGAGCACGGGAAGCGCTGGTCAGGCAGGGTGTTTTAACGGATTTGTACTTATTTATTGATGCAGACCCGGAACTTAGCCGTGAAGACTTTTTCCAAAATGTTTTAGAAGGTCTTGAAGATTCGGGTGGAGCACTTCCGATGATTGGGAATTGGCTCACTCTTATAACAATGATTGCTCTCGACCCTCCACAAATAGAAAACTGGACGCTTGATGATTTTCTTGCTTTGATGGAGCAAAGTGTAAATGCAGGAAATCTGGAACCCTTGGGCGGCGAAATAACCGGCACCCGTTTTCTCACAACTGTACTTGAATACATGGGCAAAGATTTCGTTGACACAGAAGCAGGCATTAGTCACTTCGAAAGTGCGCAATTTATACGCTTGCTGGAGCTTGCAGCTAATATCCCGGCTAATCAGGCATATAATGATTGGCCAATCAATTTTTTTCCTGAATTTAGTGCGTTATTAAATGGAGACCAAGCGGTAGACTTGGTAGGTTTTGCCGGGTATTACGGGCTAAGCGATATAAGAGGAATGTCAGGCGAAATGCCACCGCCTTTCACATACATTGGTCTCCCCGGTGCTTCGAGCGGCTTTCACAGCGTTCGGATTTCGAGAACGTTCAGCATTTTTGCTAACAGTCAACACCAAGATGCCGCATGGCAGTTTATACGGGAGTTTCTCATGCCGGGTGCAACGGAGAATATCGCTCTTACTTTACGCATAGATGACTTTGAAAACAGGGTCGCAGGTTCTACTATGACAGCTCAGGAAAAGAATACAATGCAAGAACTCATGAATCAGGCGGTTGTTCTTAGGCCGCTAAGCGATACGATAATTATGGTTATTGAAGAAGAATTTTCTGGTTTCTATCATGGTTTACGTACGGCGGAAGAAGCCGCACGTGTCATCCAAAACCGTGTACAGACATATTTGCATGAGCGTTCTTGATTATTATCTATAGTTGATTGTTCCATACAGTCTGAAAAAATGTATTTGGTTGGTGCGCATCCAGTCCTTTTGCGGAGAAACTATTATCAATGCACCTCGTATACGCAATACGGGGATTTTGTTCCAGTGTGGATATTTCTATAAAACATATTAAAATGTTGAATTACTTTCTTACCGTTGGGTAGTTTACTGACCGGCTAACCATCTAGCATCGCCCCTGAATCCATGACAAAGCCGCCTGTATTTTGGGAACAGGCGGCTCGTTCGCTATTAGCTGTTGGTCAGCGTCCGTCCTTGCTGTCGAGATAATCGGCTTTGTGGCGTTCCCTCGTATCGACAATGCGTTCCGCTTTGTGCCGCTCCCGCCGTTGCTGTTCAAGTTCCGCCAAACGCTCCAACATAGACGGCTTGGGGACGTTGTTTATGATGCCGTCACCCACCATGTTGTAATTGCCCACCTCCGCCATTTCCGCATTGACAAGATAGCCGGATTTCCCATCGGTGGAGTGCGTGACAGGACGTGCCTGATTCTTAGCCATTATTCTTCACCCCATTTGCCTTAGATTCAAACTCCATCCTGAGAGACGGATAAAACCAGAGCCCAAGAACTCAACAACAATTTGTTTCATCTAATGGTATACTGACACAGGAAGCAGTGGGACTAACGCACAATCTCGCCTCCATTACCGAAAGCAACCCAATTTGAAGGTAAGGTGAACATGGCCGTTTGTGCTGTATTTCTTCCCACTGGGCTTCTATGCATAGATGATGCCCCAGTTCGAAGTAACATCCAAAATTCTGCTCGGACATTTGCAATTTGTCCATTTGTCATAGTTGCTATGGTTCCGCGCTGATTTCCCGATTCCAAAACAGCAACGACCGGCTGACGTGTCGCTGTTGCTGTTGGAGCAAACACCATTGCCATAAGAATTACAACGACTAAAACTCTTAATGATTTCTTTAACATGTTCATTTTTAACTTTCTCCTTAATATATTTTTATGATTTATATCAAAGCGATTAGCTCAAAGTGTTGGCCACCCACCTATGAGGTTTATCGCTAGATATACTTGATTTGGTTCGCTACCAATACTCTCTTTGTAATAAATTACTTTTCTGATGCTACTTTAAAAAATTTCGCAAACAAAAAAACAGAGCGTCGATGTCGCCACCAATTACCTTGCCCTCTCCGCTAAAAGTATCTGTACGCGCGACTGGATAATACGTGCTGTATCTTCCGCAGAGCGGGCTCCGGAAAAAAACGCCTGGATGTCTTCATTTACGATATGTTGAACAGGGTGCTCAATTATTAGTGTATGTTCGATATTTGAGACAAGCTCACGTAAAAGAGTTGCATCCATTTCTGTCATTATTGGCAACTCGACTGTGACTCCATATAAAGTTGCAGAACCAGTTTCCGTTTGGCTTTGAGCATCGTAAACTAATTGCTCAAACAGGTCAATACGCAACGGAAAAAGGAATCCATCGTGGGATGTATCTGGCAATAAACCCAATCGCACAAACTCCCAAGCAGCCTCTATGTTGGGACTGCTTGAGCGGATGCCAATCGCTGTCCCGGATTCAACCTGCACAGCATGTGTCGGTGCGTCATTTGAAGGAAACCCAAAAGCCGTGATGCCGCCTAGTCTCGTCTGCAGATAACGAAAATGCATCAGGGCGCTGATTCTCGCAAAAGGCAAAAGCAGCTGCTCACCTCTGAGCAAATCGCCAACGGGATCCCATTGACCTTCCAGCATGAGATGTGAAGCCCTGTCCCACCCCTGGTCTGCAGGTATGGTAATGACGAAATTTAGAACATTGATGAATGATTCGCTATCAAAGTTCGCCACTGCGGTCTGCTCACAAAAGAAAGTGTCATCTGCAAACAGGAGCTTTGCCAAGATGCTAAAGCGGTCTATGGTCTGACCCAATGGATAGTCATATCCCGCTGCTCTCGACTCTTTGTAAAAAGTTATAAAATCTGCGTAGTTCCAGTTTTCGGGAGCTTCGGGAAAGACTGATTGCATCCCTATAATTGTCTGAATTGAAAAGTTCGGAGCAATCTGCACTAGCTCACCTCGGCTGTTTTCCCAAGTAGAGAGAACACTTGGAAAGAAATCTTCACGGGCTAAGACAGGGTCTGCGTCAATCATCTGGTACAGATCAAGTAGAAAATCCCCCTCAGACAATGCTGTAACAAGACCGATTCCTTGCCAAGAGAATTTGAACATATCAAGACCTCTCCCTGTAACAAGCTCCGTACGCAGGCGATCCATGTCATAATATGTGTAGTTTATTACCTCAATTTGATGGGTATCACTTTGGCGGTTAAAAGCTGTAACTTGATCTATCAGGGGCGACATGTTGATATCAATCCCACCAAGAGTGACGATTTCACGTTCTGTTGCCGTGGATGACAATGGCTCAAATCTTGGGGTTAGGAGAAATAGGGTGGCTTCATTACGGCTTAGAGAAACGTTCCATGTCAAGTTTACAACGGTAATTCTCCCATCATCCCACAATAAAATGCTATTTCTATCTAACATCCCATAGTCGAGTGGTACACCAAGCTCCAAAAAGTCAAACAATGGAGTAAAGTTTCCATCATACTTGCGATAACCAATAAGCTCCCGGTCATTGCCAATTAAGTAAAAATCAAATGTACTTGCTTGGGGTGCGGGAAAAACACCACCTGTGCTATCGATGAGGTTCTCTGCTTCAATTACAGAGCCGTCTATTATAGCGATATTTTCAAAATCTATTTCATAAAACATAACTATATCTGTCATTGGAGACCATACATAGCTTGGTACAATAACCTGCCCATTAATTGTTCGATTAAACAGTCCAATTGAGGACGTCAAGTTCTCCACCTCGTGAAAGTCTCCTGCTAGACCATTATTAAATAAGAAAAAGGATCGACCTATGATGCCTTCCGGAATCAACGATTGTCCGGGTGGAAGCTCAAAGTCCGCAGGAAGCCAGGTAACCGAAGCTACAGCTCTACCTTCCAAATCAAAAGCTACTTCAGAGATAATAATTTGTCGCTCGTCATTATTTAGTGCATTAATACCGAACTCAGTCACAATTGCACCATTAGGCGAGATTCTTCGATAGACATAAGTATAACCAACATCAACATCCCATGTACCAACAACGAAATCCTCTCTCGTGTAGGGAGGGAGTATTACTGTATCTGTTGTAACGAGAGAAATATAACCGTCATCGTGTTTTTCAAATCCGAGAATACTGAAAAAGTCTATACTTTCGTCTAACATGGTACGATAAATTTCTCGTACATTTGTCCCATCTGCATCCATATTGAGTAAATGAATGTATGAATTCAATGTGTCTTCATCCTCATCAAGCAGGAAGAGATGGAGTTGCTCTTGATGGAGAAAAAGATAAAATTGCGATAAGTCAACATCAATGTCAAGGCTGAAATGTTGAACATCGTAGTAGCGGACTGTTCCGAACACTCCGATACTGTCAGTCGTGTGCTGCTCGTGGTAATCCTCACTGCAAGCGATTAGGATGATTATGACGAGAAATGCAATCATTAGGATTGTGAGTTTTTTCATTTTGTCTCCTTCATTCAAGCAAACGTACTATGTATACACTAATCGTTAAGTCTTAATCTAAATAAACTGAAACTGAAAAGGCTATTAAAATCTCGTATTATGAAAATTGAGTGAGAAGGAACTGCGATATGAACAGGATTATTATAGTGCAGAAAACGAAGTAGCGGTGCAAGTTGCGTTATGTTTGTTGCACAATTCCATTATGTTGCTTTGATTCTATACTATACCAAAAGTGTTCAATTAACCGGTGTTGTAATAAAAAGTCTGTTTTTTGTAATACAAAAGAAATTTAATTGTCTTAACTGCTCTCAATCTGTGTTTGGCGTTTGGATAAGCTAGCGTTTGGCCCCGCTTTGTGAGCCTTTGCTACGGATAGCATTACACGTTGAAATGTATATTTTGACATCAAAAGCCGCCTGTATCGTGAGTACAGGCGGCTCGATTGCTATTAGCTGTTGGTCAGCGTTCGTCTTTGCTGTCGAGATAATCGGC
>Ga0136643_10018322_pt1 | contig 10555 bp, 3 predicted proteins | sample TergutLab28metaG_FD_96883 | JGI IMG/M metagenome (GOLD analysis project Ga0136643, IMG submission 96883) | Labiotermes labralis P1 segment gut microbial communities from Petit-Saut dam, French Guiana - Lab288 P1 (version 3) (version 3) | ecosystem: Host-associated > Arthropoda: Insects >... | reverse complement strand
CTAACCGCGCCACCACGTGTCCCCAGTACACCTAACTGCGCCACCACATGTCCCCAGTACACCTAACTGCGCCACCGCGTGTCCCCAGTACACCTAACTGCGCCACCGCGTGTCCCCAGTACACCTAACTGCGCCACCGCGTGTCCCCAGTACACCTAACACAGCCCGAATGTAAGGTGCACGAAATTAAACAGGGCTCATACTCTCTCCTTAGAGTGGCCGTCAGATATAGCGAGGGGCTCAACGGATAGCAATACATCCTATCCTGGTGCCCCCACGCGGACTATCAGCTACTTCGTCGAATTTCCTAACGACAGCGTAGCAACGGAGTTCGAACTTCATTCAAAACGAAACACGTCACACAGCTCAACACACACAGACTCAGTACATACCGGACCAGCACGACAGTAGCATCAATATAAAGACTGCATATATGATCACCACACAGACTGACTTCATAAGAATAGTAGCAACAAAAGATTTTAGCCTATTTTATTGCAAAATAGGATAATTTTAATGTTTTAATGATTTTATAATATTGAGATTTCAACGACTATAGTATGAGAACTTGCATAAAGCCTATGTGAAACATCTTAATTATAAACTGTATTACCAATAGCTGCCTTTGAAATACTTGTATAATTTGTCGAAGCATTGATTACGAACTCTCTGAGGATGACACGATAATGTCGAAACATGTAGGAATGTGATAATTTGTGAGACAATTGTGCAATTGTTGGTCATAGTGCCAAATAAAAAATAAATAAAATAAAAATTAGAAAATATATCCAAAAAGATTTAGGGCTCAAATTCAGCCAAATTTGTATAATGTATTATATACCGTCAATACACAACAATATATCAGTACAGTGATATAATATATACAGTCAGGTCACATTACGGCAACATGTTTAGACCGTAAACGGTCATCTTCAGGCCAATAGAGAACATTTTTAAGATACAATAAAATAAGCACTCAATGGGACCCCATTTCATTTGCACTAAAAGTTAAAATAACGCATGATGAACTTTTTTCCCTGTATAGAAACTTAATTTCATCTTTGAAACAAATCGTGTGAATTTTGTTTTGCGTTCCACGCGAAGCTGGGGATGTAACTGGTACCTTTATGTTTGGGTAATTCGGAACGATTTTTTTTTTTTGCGAGGCATTGTCGGTTAAAGAAGATATCTGCGCAACACTTCAGTACCTTAATCCTTATGTTCTTATATTGATAGATGGAGCGTGCTTGACTAGCTATGAATTTGACAGAGGCCATCACGTTGTGTAGTAACAAATTTGTATAATTGTATTATACGAGTATTCCGTCAATACACAACTATATATCGGTACAGTGATATTATAGATGCAGTCAGGTCACATTACGGCAACATGTTTCGACCGTAAACGGTCATCTTCAGGCCAATAGAGAACATTTTTAGGGTACAATAAAATGAGCACTCAATGGGATCCCATTTCGTTTACAGTAAAAGTTAAAATAACGTACGATGAACTTAAGTTAGTGAATATTGCTGATTATACGTCACACGGTGCGTGGCTCATCAAATCCTACTTCTGACACAAATTTTGGCTTGTTTTTTTGTATCTATTCTTGTAACTTGAGAATAACAAAATAAATTCTGACGACGACTCAAGCGACAAGGACATAATATTACAAACACGTTGCAACTAATCTGCTGGGAAGTTACGGATAAACAAGCAATCTTATAATGTTGTTTCCACCAAAGAGGTAAATATGGCTGCAAAATGAACGCTGAATATCAATCAGACATCCGCAATGACTGCGGTGAAGTGCCATCTACTGAAATTTTGTGTTTTGACGTTGCTAATTCAAGTCACAAAACAAACAGTCAAAATTGACTGGTCTAAAATGAACGAAAAAAGGTCATGACATTCAGTCAGTAACAATGTAAGTCTGCAGCACATACTTTCAAACACCTCTGTGACCTGTAGAGGCTGATTTCAAGGATATATAATCTGTAATCGAAATTTTATAACTTTCCTTACGTAACGGGAGGCTGGGCTGTACGTCGCAACAGGGTGGTCACAGAACTGTGCATGAAACTCCTGAGCCCATTCTTAAGTAAACAACACAGGCAATGGACGTATAACGTAACATTGACGCGCGTTCGTGCAACCATTGTTGCAGTGGAAAAGCGATGAATATTACACAGCCTGACTGTGTGCGTTTATAGCCTTAGCAGCATGCAACGCGCATGGCCACATTGTCATCTGTGACCTGCTCCGCTCTACATTATTTTTCCACGTTTTCTCCTAAACGGCACGATTTTCGAAACAAAAACTTACTGAACACAAAATAAGTGATTTTTTATTTTCTTTACAACGTTTGTCTGAAATATTTCTCATTCTAAGAAGAATGAGCGGGATATGATAAAAAAATATATATTGGTCTTCATGTAATGTACCCTTCATTCTTGTCCGATTTTAATGAAACTTGAATTTTCTCTACAGATTTTCGAAGAATCCTCAAATACCAAATGTCACGAAAATCCGTCAAGTGGGAGCCGAGTTGTTTCATGCGGACGGAAAGGAGGACAGACTGACGAAGCTAATAGTCGCTTTTCGCAATTTTGCGAACATGCCTAAAAAATCCACACCCGTAATTGTTATCAAACAACAGAAAATTAAATTAGGGGAATAATAAACTATACAGAATTACACACCTGCCTAACCGGTTGAAAGAACAATTAAACGAATACAGATGAATAACCACACAATTAAGTGTCTGCAATTACGTTTATAATGATAATAATCGGACACAATAAATTAATGACGTGCGTTTCCGGGGAAACATCATAACGTATTCTTTCTTTTGCTTTTCGCAAAATAATGCAAAAGTCTAACTGTAGGCCTATTCACATCCGCCTACCACGAGCACTTTCCTTGCGCCTATGTCAGGGTTCATTCATTGTACCAGTATCATTTGGGATCGAACACGTACCCCGCTGGCACGCTAACGAACGTAGTACTGAGAATTAAAAACATCCAGGCTCCGATTAATTTCACAGATGAACTTAATATTATCCTCCCATCTATGTCTGGGTCTTCCAAGCGGTCTCTTTCCCTCAGGTTTCCCCATCACAATCCTGTACGCAACTCGACTCTCCCACGTACGTGCTACATGTCCCGCCCATCTCATTCTGCACGATTTGATCACCCAAATAATATTTGGTGAGGCGTACAGATCAGTAAGGTCCTCATTATGTAGTTTACTCCACTTTCCTGTTACTTCTCACCTCTCAGGCCCAAATATTCTCTTAAGGACCCTATTCTCAAACATCTTTACCCTACGTTCCTCCCTCAATGTCAGCGAGCAAGTTTCACACCCATACAAAATACAAGGCAACATTACAGTTCTGTGTATATTAATTTTTATATTTTTAAGCAGTAAACTCGAAAACAAAAGATTCTGCACCGAATGATAGCAAGTATTCCCTGACTTCAATCTGCTAAAAGACTATGAAACCGAAATTATGTCAGCTGGGTTAGTCATTGTTCCAAGCCACCGGCTGTCCTTTCGTGCTGGGGTATCAAGATGTGATTTCCGCTCCTCGACGGACGCAAAACGATGCAACATCAGCAACAACAGAGACATCTCCCACCCACGCTGTCCCCTCGGTTAGAACTGCTTACACCGTGCTGGGAGCTGATCATTGCGAAATTGAGGTGTTGACGAACAGGGAATAATGGCCAAGTGGAAACACAAGCATAAGAGTGCCCATAATCCCCACCCTAATCTAAACCCTAACTTTCATTACATATGGTTGCCCGTACGAAGCGTTTTCCAAGTTCAAGTTGACATTTATACCTAACTGACAAAGCCAGCCGCTATGACTAGGCAAATCTGCCACCAACATAAAACATGATTCAGCTCCTACTGCCCGCTCCCAAAGTTGTATTCCCACCACAGAGACTAATGTCATGGCCCGTATCACCACCGCACTGAGCGTCCTCTGGTGTCCGACGGAGGAAACGGCTTCCAGATAGGCTGGCAATAGCGCCAACACCTGCCCCTCCATTGGGGGCTCTTTGCGGAAAGCTGAAAATATGTCAAAGTGAAAAAACCAGCACGCTACTTCAGGAATAATAATATTAAAAATGTATCTTATAACAATATGGTGTGGGGGTGTCGAGTGGAGTTAAATGGCTTCGGATAAAATAATGCACAGGGCAATGAAGCTTCTGTTTCCATGCAAGGTGGGGTGTACTGTCCACCGATCAGAGGAAAATCCGTGCGGTGGTGGGCTGCTTTGGTGCGGTGCGGGGAGTATCGACTCTAGGATGGGACAGGACACAAGGCGACTAGCAGTTTGTCGTAACTCGGCAGAAAATCTTTCGTAAGAGCATTTATCGCATTCCTCCCCTGGACTTTCTTCTGGCCGGTGGGCTGTTTAGTCCACACGAATTTCCAGTTGATGCCGAAGTTTGCACTGCAGCCTATATTCGTTGCAAAATCTGAATCTGTAGCACCCTGCCAAGAAAGGACCCTGAAGAAAGAAGCAGTAAGTCCTCCGAAACGTCAGTGTTTTTTTTATATTCTCGAAACAGCTGAAGACCCAAAAGAGTCCAGTTTCTCACACTCCACTACGTATGCAGCAGCGCAGGCCATAACGTCACTATGCTGGCAATACACCAGTGTCAATTAATCAAATCTGTTCTTGATTTCAAACTTTCGCCGTGTTCTGAATGTTGTATGCTTTCTTCTGGTTAATTCCCCGGCGTCTTAATTGTATATGCCGACGTTTCGGAACACGCCGTCTGTTCCATCTTCATAAGCATACCTGCCTATGAAGATGGAGAGGAGTGTTCCGAAACGTCGGCATATAAAATTCAGATGCCGGGGAATAACCCAGAAGGAAGCACACAATAATCAAATCTGCATCAGATGCGACCAGTCTTAGAGTTTACATTCACTTCTAAGGGTCCGTTCGAAACCTTCCTCAAATACGCCCTCTTTGTTTGTATTAAGCTACAAAATTAAGCATATGATTCATATAGATTAACTGCCAGCTATCACTCACATTTTCATACTAAAGCCAGCAAGCTAATCTCAAAAACAGACCTAAGTTAATGGATGGACGCAGGGAAGCGTTGAATGACAAGAGACAAAAGAAACCTGAAGAAAGTTTCTGCAAGGCAGCTCCATTATACAGCCAGGCCTTCCAAAGCAAACATTATACCCCTAGGAACTATTAACAATAAAAGTTTCTGTCAAACACAACTAGTTTATTATAATTAGAGTGGCAACATGTTTCGACCCTACTGGGTCATCATCAGGCCTTCACTATGAACCAGTTAACTATAAAGCTGCATACATTCTTGGGATCCTAAACAATGTTTAATATAAAAAAATACACCCCTACTTAAGCCATGTTTGTAGTATACTGCATTATTATAATAATATGTGACACCGTAAACACGGTCTTCACGGTACAGGCATCATGTCTACCGTGACTGTGGAGCAAGAGGTTCCTCCGAAACGAAAATAGCTACCGGTTCACACGGCATCACATCACAGAAGACACGAATCGACATAACTACTGTATCACAAATGCAAATTAAACAAAAAAAATTAATACATTTTATTATACTTGGCTACATGTTTCGACCACTGACTTAATGGCCATCACCAAGCATTTGGATGCTTCACGTCTGCACATACAGTGACTATAATCGTATTATTACGTTTTGTGTATGTCAGAACAAGTACAATCAGAATATAATGAAAAACGTACATCTATACCGCTTGTAATTTACACTGATGTGTAGAATGCAAAATTTACTTGAACTAATGACGCGAAAAAAAAAACTCATAGTAATGGCCATGCAGTTGTTTCTACGTGCTCTTCACTGCACATGTTACACGTCAAACAACATAATACTGCCGACATAACATAATTCAATTTTAAATACATTTCGCGCTGGACTACCGTACACTCCATTCTCTACCATTCAGCTGTCTTCCCGCCACCAGTATGCCTTCTGTACCTCCGATGGACAGTTTCATTCATACAGTTACATCGGGCTGCGGGCCCTGGGTTTGACACGACGGGCAATGAACTAAGCAAGATGCCGTATCCCACGGTTACCCCTCTTCTTCTCCCTCCAAGTACTCTTTTATTATGACTCCCACCCACTCCATTGCCAGAGCACATTATCGTGTGTGTGTGTGTGTGTGTGTGTGTAACAACACGGCGACCAAACAAACCACATCATAAATCACGACACCATCACAGGTGAGACAATTAGAGAAGCAGAAGACTGAATTCAGTGTGAATACTTGAAAGCGGCAAACAGTAGCCTCACTACCAGTACACTGACTGACTCAATCACTTAAAGTAGCCTCACTAATACACAGACTCAATCACCTAAATTAGCCTCACTGCCAATGCACTGATTCAATCACATAGAATAAATCTTCTTAACATTACTCTCTACAACAAAACATTTCCGCGCCGCCGCCAGAAACCTTCCCAATTTACTCACCATCAACACAACCAGCTGTACTGGTGTACTTTCACTTGCAAATTATGAATTACGATACTTCCATTTACGGTGTAAGATAATGTATAAGAACTCACAGAGGGTCATATTATCAATACGTGAATACTGTCCCTAGTCGCCTTTTTCCACATTACTATTACTACAGCTAGCTTTATGAAGTACTTCGAACACCGCAACAGGTAGTCAGAACGAAACCCACCCCTCGACATACAAAAGTGCGTAGTTTATAATACACAACAGATGTTTATCACCATCTCACACAGATATCATTATCACCACTTGTACATCAGTGTTACCGTTATATTACCTCACATTAAAGCTCCACTTCTGCGAAACATTAACGCACCCCCACCCCCACCCCATTCGTGTCGTGGGAAACTGCAGCGAACCGTGGAGACAGTGCGGAGCGAATCTTTTATTGTTATTGCTTTATTATTCAAATACTAAAAAGAGAAGGCTACAAGATGAAACATCCACTAGCACCTGTCATATGAATCGCCAGGACAACAGCGCACTCTGTTTTCTTTAGTCCACGTGTGTTTCATTCGTAAAATAACTTTGCACTCATTACTTCACGCAAACTGTGTCGTCACACAACATGACAGAACTCAAGTGAATGCTCAAACACTTAAAAATCACAAAAGACCTAAAAGAGATGCCATCATCTTACGTGGGGCCTGCAAGTCTTCATCTAGCAGTTAAGTAAAATCACTAGGACATACGAATAGAATTTTGGAGTCCATCGTTAGAGAAACTCCAGTACTTCTGTTAGAAGAACAAAGCTCAAGTCCAAGCATAACTTTATGCTAATGTACCAGTAATGGAGAAAAGCAAGCCAAAGTTGGGTTAATATCCTGTAACGTTCCTAGAAGAGTGCGCAAATAGAGAAATACATCAAACAGCCACCTCCAGTGAGATTAAACTCACAAACCTCACGAAGTGCCGAAACATCGACCGCGAAGTTGTCTTCATCCTTGAGAATAAATCTTGTCAGAAAGATTTAATGACAGTTTTTACATCTTCACTTGTTCCAACAATGATACGCACATTAACGAACATTACAGGAAAGAAGTTCATGTTAATTTCAATGGACACCAGGAAATCATACGAAATACTTACACATCTTTATACCCTACAGAATTAATCTAGAGATAAACATGAGATCCCAGGTTAGTACATAACTGCGTTACAAACAGCACTCTACTCGTAAATGCATTCATACTAACCCGAAAATGTCTAACGGAAAGAGCCGAAACGTGTAGCTAAAACTCCAGACATCTCGATCAATACGGACTGAGCTGCTGACTATGGCGTTTAAACATTTACTCAGTGTGCAGCCTGTCATCCTGTTGTCTGAAGATATGCGACGAAATACGCCTGCCGATCGTTCGTACATTTTGTGGTTAGGAAGGGTATTTTGTATTCCATGGACACAGAAGCACAACACATCAACTGCTACGGCTACCCGCAATACATTTACCTGAAGACAGTCAACTGAAATAGTCGGCCTGGCGCAAATCGAAAGAGCATTTTCTGCTGATCAGGGGTGTCAATAAAATTAGAACGGTCAATTTTGTAACAACAGCACAGGCCACGAAAATATTCCAGAGCACCAATAAAATGATATGCTAGAGCAAATAAAGACAGACTAAAGCCTGGCTAAATAATATCATACTACGATACAGGCCTTCAAAGGAAATATTTATATATAGAACAGGTCACAACTCTTTCATCGAAAATCTCAACATTTTACAAATAACCTATAACGCCACTTCGCTGAACATGACAGAACGGTCAAAATCAACTTTAAAACGAAAGCCACGGTGAGTTCACAGGCGTTTTGAAACAATGAGCCACAATGTGGGTCAGGCAATCACATGCAGCTACACACTTCCCAACCCATGCAAGCAGACAGACAGAAATGGATTAGCGCTATTGAATAGGCAATTAAGGGCCGACTGTATTACATAACAAATCGAGTGAGAGACTTTTACGTTGTTCACCACAGGAAAATCTCCGTCTGCCACGTCATGTACTAAGGATGTTCCACAATAACAGGTACGTACGAAATTAACTGCGATTGGCCCATCTAGGCATTCAATTTGCATTAGTCTTAGGACTGAAATACATCGCCGCTGGGCAACGTACATTTTATAACACGGAAACACAGCTCATCGCGTGCTAACATTCGGTCGGTTTTGGCACAATTAGCTTTACCTTTTAACACCCTACACCAGTCTGTTGGCAAGCTGGCATGTTACAATCTTCCCTGCGAAATTTTTGAAACGTAAGGATCGTTACCTCCGTAATCTCAATATTTATCGCCTAATGACGCTTGCACAGGCAGACAATTCGTAACCTGTCTGCCTTCAGTGACAATATACAGCCTTCCAGGATCGTCTCGATGAACGGCTTGTCTTCAGCGAGAAAGTAAATCACTCCCAATAAATAAAATGGTTACGCAACGTGGTGTTAAAAATTCAGCTATGAGCAACTGCTTTAGATTCGCCAACCTTCCAACATTCGCTCCACGGATTTTCCATTCATTTTTCACTGGAACAAAGGCTGACTAATTTCAGTCATTCACATAAACGATTTACCCAGAATGATTACATACCGATCGCATAACCAAGGCAGTTCTATGTACTAGCCATGATATTTTTTTATCTACTTCAGAGACCCATTACAGAGTAATACGGAAATCTTACTCCCACTTGAAAATAAACTGGAGCATCATATCGGGGAAGATTAGGTCTACAATGTTATCTGAGCAACCTGCATGTACTGCCTGTATCTTACGCATTCATAGAAATGTAAGGGTAATAGGAACTACTCATTGTTAGAAATGTCTACAGGGGACAGCCAAAAAGTAATGCCTCCTACTTTATATTTCATGACATTTCCAAGCTGGACATGCGAAAAATTTCGAAGAACTTCATTGCAACATTGCTGAAGGTACAGTTACTTTTCAATGCAGTCTCCATCTTTGTCTCCAGTCGTCTTCCGCCTTTGAAAGACAAGGATGATCTCCCTCCTCTGCAGCCACTGGCGCCCGGTGTTCGGCAGAGCCCCGTCACTGGCGTACCAGTGATCTCGCAGCTATTTTAAGGTCCGAACAAGTGATAATCTGATAGTGCGAGGTTAGGACGGCAGCGTGGCAACATTTGGCACCCAAAATTTGTTATGAAATTTCTGATGCGCACACTCTGAGACCCTGCCTTATCACGGAGGAATAGCATCAAAATGAAACACTTAAGCGGTCTGCACCTCTTTCGACCAGTTCATATCACAAGAAAAATGCCTTCAAGTGTTGGTTCATAACAGAGACAGACGAAAGTAGGGCGCAAACTTCCGGCCCTAACTTTTAAAAAGTGCCGAGGAATATAAGTTCTTCTCGTTTGGACAGAATGCAGGTGTCTGATGTTACAGAAGACCTGCTTATATCTGTTACAAAGTCAAAATAACTTACAACGAAAGATGTGAACAGAACATTTGGACAGAGGGCCACAAGAAAAGATTATCAAAATACATTTGGTATTACCGTCCATGTGGAAGAAGTGGCAACAATCATTGTTTTATTTTATGTTAATTTTATGCGATTTACGTTTTCACGTCGTTTTTAAGACTTTTGTATTGAAACACCTGAGAATTATCAGTTTCTGAGCGAAAAACGTGGTGTCTGGGATAGTGTCTGACGGGAACTGCGCCTGTTTACGTTAACAAACAAAAACGTTTGACTGAAAGCAGAAGAGACCAGCAGTCCAACCACTGCGAATCAGACGAAGGTTGCTAGAATGTAGCTTCCACTGTCAGTTGACAATGCTGTAATACCATTATCTCAAACATCTAGACCGTATAAAAATGGTTGTGTCTGTAGCATCCATAACATATTAAACTAAACTAAACTCCGTGGCCTTAGTCCGCACGCGAACTATACCGACAGAGCGGCCGCCGCCGGTCGGCGAAGTTAGTGCCAACTTTTGCGGATAGAGAGGTGTCACGTGGTCAGCG
>Ga0136643_10018321_pt1 | contig 10555 bp, 3 predicted proteins | sample TergutLab28metaG_FD_96883 | JGI IMG/M metagenome (GOLD analysis project Ga0136643, IMG submission 96883) | Labiotermes labralis P1 segment gut microbial communities from Petit-Saut dam, French Guiana - Lab288 P1 (version 3) (version 3) | ecosystem: Host-associated > Arthropoda: Insects >... | reverse complement strand
ATCAATCTAGATCTCGGTCACCCCCCCCCCCCCCAAATCCGAATTCTTCAATATCAATTTTAAAATTACTTCCCAGTGTTACACCTACACAATAAATATATATTTTAGCTTATAAATTAAAAAAAAAAAAAGCGTTTTGTCACGTAGATTGAAAACACTTGAAATAAAAAAATAACGTACAGTTTCTAAAATAAGAGATCAGTTCCGTAAATTTCGAACTATTTAATAACGAAATTATTTACTTACTTACTCCATGGTGCAGAGTCCTTCTTGAGAAGCTAACTGGTTTGCTGCTAGTCAAGAAATTCCCCGCATTTCACGAAACCCGAAGTTCATTATCGCACTCACAAGCGTCCGCCAACTGTCTCTATCCTGGGCCAGCCCAATCCAGTCCATATACCCACATCCCACCTCCTGGATATCCGTACTAATATTATCCACCCATCTATGCCTAGGTCTCCCCAGTGGTCTCTTTCCCTCCGGATTCCCCACCAAGACCCTATACACCCTCTCCTCACCCATACGCGTCACATGCCCAGCACATCTCATTCTTCTCGATTTTATCACCCGCACAATATTGGGTGAGGAGTAATCTACTCACAGTACAAATGGAGAGATACAGAAGTAGGTAAATTTTAGGTCAAGGGTTTATACGGACAGTTACGTAGGACGTAGTAAGTGGCTGTTAACAAGTGTGACAACTCACGACTAACAAAGGGAAAGGGCAGTTTTGTGACAATGTAACTAGTACAGTGTAAGAACAGGAGATAATGACACGACAAAGTAAACAGTTCAAACCAAGTGCAAAATAATGTTCCTAAATAAAATAATTAAAACGCTTCGAAAGAAATGGATTAAGCTTTGCTTTGTTTCGGTTGATTAGTTTTTATAGGCAATTACTGTATTAGTTTCAAAGTCTACACCTCACGCAAAATATCGTGATAGGCCTTGCTCACTGCAAGGCATTAGAGGAAGTTTTGGAAATAGAAATATGCTTTCTGCTGCGTAACTTGGCCATTTATCAAGATTAACTTACGGTGTTTGACGCCATATTTATGGTACAGAGTTGCCAGCACTGTTAAAAAAAAACCTACTTCCTTCGTGTTATAGCACTTATATGTAACTGAAACAGCTACCAAGACTACACAAAGTCACATCCCAATAGACAATAATCTTTGTATTACTGAGCTTGAGAGTCTCAAATTCCGCGCATTCCATCTACAGTTTGAAGTTTCTTCGCGATAATGGAAACAAATAAGTCAAACAGTTTCACAACAATTTACAAGCGAAGGCGTAAATTAGTAAAGTAATTATCATTCCCCTGAAGAGGAAATACAAGTATTATCTCGTGCGGATAATATTCGTATCTTCATTACAAGTTAAGAGCTATGGTTTCTCTAAAACCGCGGTTGATTTGTGTCTTCGAATTGGAAATTAAAAGGAAATACTTTGGCATATACAGAAAAACATGCGTAGATAGACAGAGCGGGTTTATATCTGTTGCATGCGTGTTTTCTGGTGGAAGAGTTGGACGTTTCGCCCGTCAAGCCGTGCCGACCCATGAAACATATATCCATTCTACGGATTTTCTGGGGTACAAAAACTCTCTGTACGCTACACAGCTAAAAGGCTACATAGGTACAGAGCATATAAAGATGCGGGATTTGAGGTTCCTTCCTCGGAAGTACTGATTTTTCGTATGGGATATGTTTTTCGTTTCGAAATACACTGTACACAGTTAGTGAATGTGTGGAGACGTCACGGTGCTCTGAAACGTCTACGTCCGCGACTACTTAACATCAAAACTTGTAACATTCTACAGACGTGAATCTTGAAAACAAATATATTTTAGTTTTGAATGTAAAATATCAGATACGAAAACAACACTTGCATTCAAGTTAAACAAAGCTCTATTATTTGTAGAGAGAATTTTATTTCCTGGTTATGGAACAACTGAAACCCTTACCTAGAAGATTTTCCACACTCGTTTTAATTTGTTCCACAATCAGGAGATTTTAACAGTGTCTACACCGTTTGTTTGTAAGAACAGAAGGTCGGAGTTCCTCCCGCCACAAGAAAATAACTGAAGATAAATGAACCATAAGTGTGGGAGATCTCTAGGTTGGTTACAACACTGTACATTAAATACAGAATTCGTGGACGTTATAAACGAATAGAAACGTCGATTTTGCATCACTGACTGTACAAAATGAATACTACACTTGAATTACATTCATGTAGGAATTGGGTATGACTAGGGTCTTTAATATATAGCATTATGTTGTGTTTGTATGTATATATATATATATATAAACAACTAAACTTACAATTTACTGCTTCCTGTTTTAAGTTTGGTATCACCATCACAATTATGAACAACTAACTTCAATCATGGAAGGGGGATCTTAAATTTTCCACATAATGTGAGGAAGATCCGAGCTTACGTAAAAACAGATTGGCAATTTTCTCTACGAATTGAAAGTATATATATAAGATAATACAAATTTGAGCCCTATTATAAGAAAATGTCTGTTAAGTTATAATTTAGATCCAGGCAAAATGACAATTCCTATTACTTTAATGCATTTTATTAATAATCTATAATATTTCAAGATTTCATTATTCCGCAACTTTTAAATTTGACCACGAATGGACAGTTGAAAGCTATCGCTAATAGTCACAAATTATTCTTATTTATGTATTTAAAATATCAGGGATAACAGAACGTGGGAATTAGCAGGTACCAGAATCTTGAAATGAAAATACTTGTTTATTACCTTTAGCGTAACAACTGTGTGTGAACCCAGGATGTTGAATTCTATGCAGCTGTGTAATTTATATAAATACATTTGTAGAAGGGTTAATTGGTTTTTTTATAAAAGAATAAGGAATTAAGATAGAATATAATTCCAAGCAAATCTGTTATTATCCCCTTTTTCTCCATTACAAAATTTAATTTAAGACAGGATTGTACAAGTTTTTAATTACAACTGTAATATGTCTTTGGTGTTATTATATCTTGTATTGAATAACGCACAGCATACATGTCCCACTAATGAAATGTTCATTCATCAATGCTTCTTTGTTATTGTCGTTTTTATTTGTGTATTGCATAGTGAATCAAAAGTTGGTACTAGTTCACGTTTGAGGTAGTAAATTGATGCTTGAATAGCTTTTGTGTTTTACCTCCTGAAAAGTGAAGTCAACAACAAGCACTTTGCTATCTTAGCGTCGATTCAATATTTTCCTTCAAAACCAAATGACAAAACACGAACAGTCATTCAAGGCCCACTATGGATTTTCTTACTCCTTGACATTTTTTTCGACTTCTTATTAATTACTGTATTACATCTGTGTATTGCCTGCGGACTGCTAAATGTGACATTTTGATACGCCTGCACGTCTATCGTTGGGAATTTATTTAGGAAAGACAAACCTCTCAATTTTGTAGTGTTAGGAAAGAATAGTGAGCGTGAGAGCAAATCTCGTTTAATATAGAACATGACAGGAATTCAAGTTATGTCTGAAGCATGTGGAATTTTACGAACAAAATTAGGACAAATTTAAGCAAATGTAATCCCTTCCTATACACGTTTGGTCGAATTAACGTGTAACTCTGTAGAACTAGATCAGATAGAAATGTGGCAATGTCTCCGGTAATTGCGAGTCCACGGCAAACTAGATGTCACACAACTGGATGAATTTAAAAACTGAAATACCCGTAAGCTGAGGTGCATTGCTTACAACCGGCACATTTAAAACTACGGTCGTACAGAGAACTTAAAAAATCAGGTACATAATTTAAAAAGAGTACTCAAATTTATAGTAAATATTTACAAAACATCGCATTGGGGAACTGGGGGGGGGGGAGATAAATGCTCCTGTGGTATTTGGGAAGTCCCGTTTTCACATCTTAGTGCAAAGAATAACTCCTCAGACTGTTTTTCTCGTGGTTTTTCTCTGTACCTTAAGAAAATGTTGATATAATACATTAAATTAGGACAAGAATGAAATAAAGTGAAATGCCAACTTGATGCAACAAGGTAATTTTATTGATGTATCCTTAGTTCGACACGTTTCGGGTACATACGGCCATCATCAGAAGCATTAGATGTTGAGTTGCAGCATATGGTTTTCTGTACCGAGTTTTTGGATGGGTGGTGGTCTGCGTAGGTGCACCGTACACACGACCTACGCAGCGGCTCTCATGACCACCACCCATCCAAAAACTCGGTGCAGAAAACCATATGCTGCAACTCAACATCTAATGCTTCTGATGATGGGCGTATGTACCCGAAACATGTCGAACTAAGGATACATGAATAAAATTACCTAGTTGCATCAAGCTGGCATTTACTCTATTTCATGAGGGAGATGCACGGTCAAACAGCCCTCAAGCAGGACAAGAATATTCGTGGCTTTTCCAAATTATCTCTCAATATTGATCCTAACATTCCATGCTACACGTAGTCTGAGCTATTCATAGTGCAATTGAATAAACCATACGTAATTATACAAGAATACTGAATATGATATCTATTTACATGTAAATGTAAGATGTTTTACCGAATTTTATAAGACAAAAAATATATCTTGATTAACCCTTTAAATTGCGTCTATCAAAAGTCCCTGCCCACGCCATGGAGGCAGATGAAGGGAGTGAAGTTACATGCATACACACTCATTCTTAACCTCGGTGTTAGGCTACAGTAAGCAGCCAACATCGCGTGCCGTCCGCCTTGACCCCGGCAAATAACTCCGGTGCCCACTGCATAGGAGACTAGGTGGGTACCCGAACCGACTGGACTTTAGGACACAAGGGAAATATTTTGCCCCTGCCGAGATGCGAAATCCGGATCGTCCAGCCCCCAGCTTAGTCCCTGTAGTGACCAAAGCATCCCACCCCTGTATAGCGCTCCTATTAGTTCTCATTTCATTATATGCTTCGAAATTGCAGACGAAATGAAAGCGTACCGATATTTTTAATTCTTGGATATAGTTTCAGCTCCCTGTAGACAGGAAGTTAATAAAAATTATCTCATCAATAATCCCTCAAGCGAAACGTATGTCAAGGTTCAGGTAGATCAAAATTATTACTAATTTTTGACTGGGATAACAAAGTGGCACTATTATACATATCGATATCTAATATTTGTGAAAGTGTAGTATTTATGGAGCAATGCGAAAATAACGCTTGCAATATAAAGACCAATACTCACCTAGATTTATCGTGACAGGACTCAGCTGTGGATAGGACGTACCACTCCCACTAGTCCAAGCAGGTCTCAGAAAATAGAGTTTGCAATGCGACATGCCTTTCGGCACGCAAACAACTCTCTAGCAATATTCACATACGACCAACACAATGATAATGAAAACAATTTTAAATAAGCCAGTAAGGACTAACCCTCTTCCTAACACTTCCTTCCTGTCAATTAGTGTCGTGCTGTTTTTTTTTTAAATATTCTTGTCTTTTTGTTTTTTCGAAAAAAAGCTATTAGAATAAGGAAATGTTTAAAAATTTTAAGAATTTCACATCTTTCTGAAAATCCCCAGACTTCACACTGTAAGGGACATAGAAAATTTGTTCATCTGCCTACAAACTGAAAAATCGATACCACTTAAAAAAGAAATACCAATGTGTATTAATCTCTAAAACTGGCAAATGAAAAGCATTACTCCTCCCGAGAGTGTGACAAATGAGTAGCGCTCCCATTGTGCTCTGCAGCAGGCCAGGATTGTAAATCGTTCCGTTTCCCTCTCCCTCATCAAACTCCATACTGTTATCCAAACTCAACAGCAATCTATACACGCAGCTACATCAAATCTAACTTTTTATACACATACAATGCAAGTATGTGAAAGGAAGCGTAAGAATTCCTCCTTAGCACATAATCCTGCATATAGGACAGAAGTCATGAAAACAGGACAAACAATGTAAGTGTAACGTAAAGTTTTGGCGCGTTCGCGTAATATTTATACCTCCTCGGCTGTACTAACATCCTCCAAACTTTCGTTCGACAATAGTGTTTAATGGAGACTTTATGTCACCAGCGACAATAAACCATTCTTAATCCTTCATGTAAAGGAATCTATATTTTGTCAGATTTTAAACAATTTTGGATTTTCTCGGCATATTTCCATAAACGTAACCAACATCAAATTTCACGGCAGTCCGTCAAGTGGGAGTCACTCTAATACATGCGGACAGACGGACAGGCAGGTTTATAGATGGGCAGACAAATAGAATTTAAAAAAAAAACACTCCCTTGATTGTGCGAAAGCGCCCCCCAAAAAAAAACAATGTAGAAGAAGGGAAATAAGAAAGCGTGGATAAATGGAATGAAATACATTGCAGGTACGTAGTTCGTATCGACGCTATTTTCATCATGCAAGTGACGACAGATAAGCTTAAGTAATCCGTGAGACAGCTGAATAGATTCGTACACTGTCAGCAAGGCAATATTATGCTGCAATTTACCTCAACTTTTAAATCGTGTTTCCGGTGTCAAAAATTACATCTTCAGTTACCATTCCTTCAAGGACAGTACGTTATAAATATTGCAATAATTTTAAAATTGGTTGCATAAAGATTTTTAAAGCCAACTTATATGTTTCCAACATATGATTACTCGTGTCATTAAAAAATCTGATCCCCTCAAAACCTTTTTATAAATTTGCGCTATTTCGTAAGGGAATTCAAATTCGGCCCAAATTTACAAACTGCGTCCAATAGAGAAAATAGACAAAATGTTCTTTGACGTTTCCAGCTCTACTTCCCCTTCAATAGTTCTTTTTAATATTACTATCATGCCAACAATACACATAATAAACACTGAACATGTCACTCTTTAAAACCATCTGTGTTTGTTTGTCAGTAACACAATGTCTCAACCAAATGCACATGATCATTCCTTCGTTCACGTTGATAACACAGTATCCTGCACTACACCACAGCTCTTCTTATATCACTCTTCACACAAGTGTCAACGACAGGATTTAAAGAGAAAGTCACAAATATTTCTGGGCACCGTAAACTGCAGCACTGACCAGGGTGAATTGTCATCCAGAGTTTTTTGGTGCTTGAACACGTGGTACTTCAAAGTCACGAAAAATTAACGTGAATTACTAAGCGTGGGAGAAATGGAATCCTGTTAAAGCAGATCAATACGTTCCACCCAGTAATAATAGGGTTCTGACGACTAGAAATTAAATAATGCAGTAAAAATAATTCATCTATAAAATTTGATTTCTTGTTATGTGAAATGAAGGTGCGAAAATCATATTAATCGTAAAATAAAAGAGAAAGACGGAGTATAAATTATCACACTTTCTTATTCTTTGAGAGGTCTGTGGTTTACTTATCTGCCTAAACAGAAAGATAATTTTATGCATAGCCATTAAAATTAGGCGCGCATTTATTAATTACTGAAAGCTGATCCGTCCAATATTGTAACAAAACGTACAGCTTTTTAAAATGTCTTCAAATAGCTCGATTATCTTTTATCTGCCTGTCTGGTGTTTATGGCAATTCAGGTCTCTTCATTTGTAACTGAGTAATTTTTTTATCCGCCAATAAAACTCAAATTTCATTCGAAAGTAGTGTCTAAAAGCACACTAGTTCGGAATATTCAATAACTATTGTCTTGTGTCAAATTACAATACAAAAATAAACATTTCACACTCGACGTACTGAACAATGCTTTTAATACAAGATTGTATTTTACATTTTAATATACCACCTTCGCTTTATCCAGTTACCACTTACGTATTTTTTGTAAAGCTGAGGTCTCAGCTATGAAAAACTACTAGTTTAATGGATTGTTTGCAAATAATCTTTCTTTATATACTTTTTATTTCCTGATGATGGTTTTTCTTTAAAGTCGAAACATGTACCAATAAAATAACACAAAGGTAGTTGTTATTTGTGGTCTTTACTTCCTAATTTCTGTTCAGGTATTTTCCAGACATCCGGGCATCGTCATTATACGTAAGCAGAAACAATCTAAAACTGACACTTTCCAAAAATAAATTGTATACCCAAAAATAGGCAATGTAAGTAACGCGGGAAAAAAATTATCTACAGACCTAAATCTGGGCACCGAAATTTAAAAAAAAACGCGTAACAACTAGTTGCTGATTTTAGGAAAACTTACGATAGTCTATAAGTACATCAGGCAACAAAGAATTCGAGCTTAGATAAGAATTTTAACAAATTTTAGATACAATAGGAGGATATACAATAAAGAACCACATACGAGAAATATATAAAATTCTTATATTTTAGCGCTACGTAAGTATTATAATGGACTGTATAATTTGTGAGATTTCGCAAATTTAAAAAATATATAAACATATATACATTTTATTTTGAGGTTTTAAAGGCATGTATTTTTATGCCTGAGGATAGTCTTCCCACAGAAACACGTAATATATAAGGACGAAAAAAATAAAACTTTACTGTGGCTGACGGCAGTACATGTGTCAATATTGGTCCTCATTTCTGTTTATACTTACTTAAACGGTTAAGACACAAATAAACCTACCGAAGTGGAATATCACCAGAAAGCAATAGTTATGAAGATCCAAGCCTTCTGGTATGTTACGTTTCTGGTATGTTAGGTCGTAAAGACCTGTAAACAGTTACTGACGTTTCGGAGGGCCCTTTTGCATCAATCTTCGTAGTCTAAAATTTTGGCCAAGATATGAAGTCACTACGGTCCACCCAAATGTATGCCACAATCTACAAGTCACACAGCATAGTATTCCAGAAACTTGGTTCATCAACATTGCTCTAAGGAGCTCAAATTTCGCGAGTAATAATCTTTTTTTTTTTAAAAAAACAGGCTTTTATTGTTTCAGTATAAAATAGAGCCAAAAATTATTGTAGATAATAATAAAATGTGACATAATTTCCCTGAAACAGTTTCAGGGTATTGTACTTGATCACAAACTATTCTGTAAAAAAAAAAAGGATTGGTTAAAAGAAAAACACTCCGCCCAATGCAATAAAAGATCACGAGAATTAATCTGTTACTCAACGTAAAATATGTAAATTATGTGAAAAAGTATAAGCTGGGACTAGGTACGTTATTTCGGAATATATCATAGATCGTGATAAACTCGTCGTCTGTCAGGAAGATTTTGGTTTCCCTTACTGGTGGACAAGCCCATCCCAAAAAGACCATTTCCTTTCAGAGTCTTAGAAAGTAAAGAATTTTGTAAAAATAGAGATATTCCTGGGCCGTGGGATGACAATGAAAGTAATCTCAGACATCAGTTAGTTACACATCATCGTGTCTTATTTTGTTCTCCTGATATCATCTTCATGTAGGAAACAACTTAGAAAAACGCTGGGTTTTCAGTCAGACACAACATATATTTTCTGTTCTTAATTTATTTCTGTTTGTGTGCATTAGAAATAAATACACAAAATATTTATTTGAAAGATGTGACAAAAATGCGCCCTCTTTTATCACTGTTATCACTGTAAATTGATTGCACGCTCAAATCAGCAAATGGAGAAGCGCAAAATTGAAATGTGTGAAAAACTTGTCATACAAATTTACACTAAGACGTGTCAGTGACACATTTGAGCCTTTGAGACTTCTTAGACAAAAAATATTAAAAATATCAACATCCGTGCAAGGTAGTTGACGGTGCCCATAACTGACGCTTTCAGTCGCACAACCTTTCACTTATTTGTCATACTAACGAAAAATGTGGAAGTACTTTTTATATTCAATCTTGACGTCATTTTGGCGATAAACCCATCAATTTATGCAGCATTTTGTATCTTCTGAATGGGCTAACCTTGAACGACTTCCGGCTGAGCATTCAGGAACAGATGGGTGCAGAGTCAAAACGAAAGTCCTGCTACCTGGTGAGAAACGACAGAAGCGCCAGAGCAGGCAGAAGCCACCACACGCCTCTCCAACTCATTGCTGAACCTGCAAGAAAAACAAAAGTGTTAACTCATGTGACCGTCTTAGTGGGGTTAGTGTGTCTGAAGTGTAATGGTAGGTGCAGAGAGAATATAAGACTACTGACATCTGTAACTTGTATTTGAGGTTGTGTACTTATAAACGTCAGATACTAAGTTTACTGGACACTGTATTCTACAGTCGTAAAGTAATAAGTTCAGATGTGTGCCTACATATAGAAAAGATCTATAGCAATACACACAACTAAGAAAATAATAATCTTCACTTATACACCAATGCAAGTCGAGCCCAAAATAAACGTATAATTCACATCTTCTAAGAATGTTAAAATATTTCCTTATATTTTTACTTAGTTCGAAATGCATAGCATTGTAAATTTACATTCTTACTTACTTACTCCATGGTGCAGAGTCCTTCTTGAGAAGCTAACTGGTTTGCAGCTAGTCAAGAAATTCCCCGCATTTCACGGAATCCGACGGTTCATTACCGCACTCACAAGCGTCCGCCACCTGTCTCTAACCTGGGCCAGCCCAATCCAGTCCATATACCAACATCCCACCTCCTGGAGATCCATCCTAATATTATCCACCCATCTCTCCCCAGTGGTCTCT
>Ga0136643_10018320_pt1 | contig 10556 bp, 6 predicted proteins | sample TergutLab28metaG_FD_96883 | JGI IMG/M metagenome (GOLD analysis project Ga0136643, IMG submission 96883) | Labiotermes labralis P1 segment gut microbial communities from Petit-Saut dam, French Guiana - Lab288 P1 (version 3) (version 3) | ecosystem: Host-associated > Arthropoda: Insects >... | reverse complement strand
GATAATATTAGGATGGATCTCCAGGAGGTGGGATGTGGGTATATGGACTGGATTGGGCTGACCCTGGATAGAGACAGGTGGCGGACGCTTGTGAGTGCGGTAATGAACCTTCGGGTTCCGTGATATGCGGGGAATTTCTTGACTAGCTGCAAACCAGTTAGCTTATCAAGAAGGACTCTGCACCATGGAGTAAGTAAGTATAAGATAAATTTGACCACGCCGTGGAGCCATATAGGGAGTGGAGATAGAACTCCACTCATTTTTATCTCAAGATTAGATGGAAGAAGGGTAAGACACCTTCACGGGCCGGTCACTTTACCGCCGGAAAGAACAGCGGGCCAAACAAAGAACAGTGGGCCAAACAAAACTTTTCACTTAACTGTTTTATTTAGGGGGGGACAAAATAAAATCCGTTAACAACTGAAAGAAAAGGCCCACTCAACAAAGTGGTGACGTAACATTTCTGCACAGAAAATTTGCCCAGTTTTGCATGAAGTAACTGGTTCTACACCGCTAATAAACTTGTACTGTTCTTTCTTTACTTTTATCTAACAAAATTAAACAAAGCACCAGACTTTTCAAATAGTGTTACTAAGGACTGATATTGGTTTCAGAAAAACCTAACAGTATTGTTGTGCGGAACCTTAAGTGCCAAGTAATAAAATTTCAATTGGCAAAGAGATTAGTCAGCCTGTCAATAAATCCTTGGTGATTATTCAAAGGAACCGTAGTTTTTGGCTGTATTTTGTTGCTGACCATTGGTCTTATTCATTTAACATTTAAAGGAAATTATGAACTGTAGAGCGTCGGACGTGAAAGTCGGGCCATCTCCAGTATTTTGCTTTGCTGTCTGCATTTTAAATTGCGGGTCACCACTTGCTAAAGTCAGCACAATTTCTTCGAATATTCCTGGTACTGAAAATGCAAAAGAGTCACCCTTTTGCGGTCTCGGCATATTTTTAAACATTTTCTTATTTCCTTTATGAACAGTTACTCTTAATCAAGTATAATAAAGTGCACCCTTTTACAGGCACTGAGGCTCTGTACATGCCGTTCAGACCATAGGAGGAGTAGAGGTATAGCTCTACTCTTTCGTGACCACGGCACTAGAATAGGGTGAGGAGTCAGCGTCACGCCCCGAATAAAGTATCATGCTGTTTATTAAAAAAATAGATTTTCAGTAATTCTGCAGTTACAAATCGAGAGTATGCTGGTGTGAACTTGGTAGTGTCAATTTCACGACTTTTCATGTTTTCTTGTTACTCAAAACATCAATACTTTACAAAGATACTATTTTTTAGGCATTTCTTTACGCGAGGGAGGGATGGAAAGCCTTATGGGCCCACTGTATCTGTCACTGTATCTCGTAGTATGAGATTTATATAATAATCTAAAAAAATTATTAAAAAATTATAAACTGAGCACCACTGACAAATTATAGCTGGTAAAATGCACGTTTCCTACACATTTCCTAGACTCTGTCATTAGTCACAAGGATAAAATTAGGTTTCAACTTTTATTTTAACTGAAAAACGAAACAAGACTTATATTATCGCGTGAAATATATTTCTTTAAATTGAAAAACTGTAAGGGAAAAATTGCGAATTTTGGAAATATTACTACGAATTAACGTTCAGTCAGTCGACACAACGTTATACTCAGTTGGAGTAAGGCTACATGTTTCGGCTAAAGTGTATGATCATCATCAGGTATACTTACTTCAAAACACAAAAAATCTATAAGTTAAAATTGTATTTCACTTTGCAAATTGTACTTCACTTTGCAAATCTCAGCCTCCGCAAGTTAATATATGCACATAGTGTACAAGAAATATATATTTTCAAGTTTTTGAAACTTTAAAACTACGAAATAAAATAACTGCGGCGCATGTAGCACGTATGGGAGAGAGAAAATTTGCGTACTTTATTTTTGTAGGGAAACCTGAGGGAAAGAGAACACTTGAAAGACCCAGATGTAGATGGGAGGATAATATTAAGATGACTCTTCAGGTAATGGGATGGGGGCCACGGATTTGATGGATCTGTCTCAGAATAGGGACAGGTGGTGGGCTCTTGTAGAGGTGTTAGTAAACTTTAGGGTTCCATAAAATGAGAGTAATTCCTTGACTAGCTGAGAACCGGTTAGTTTCACAATAAGGGCTCTGATCCATGGAGTAAGTAATTATTACTTATTCCTCGCAAGCACAGGCCTATTACAGGGCCCGCCCATCATTTCCTTCTTCATTATATCATCCTACTTTATTTGTTGAATCGTACAGCTGTGCGGGTAGGACTATGTAAATTGCTGAATATGCCATAAATAAAACTGCCACAAGTTTGACCGTCCTGTATTGAATAAATATTGTAAATGCAGAACTGCAATGCAAGTAGCCTACAGTCGGCACCGGGAAGGTCCTTATTTCAGCTTTTAAATTAAATTTGCATATCAAAAAATGGAAAAAAAAATTTTAATTTTCATACACTTAGAAGAAAATGGCTTCCCTTTCCTTTCTTTCTTTCTTCTTCTTTCCCTCCTCCTCCTCTACTTCTTCTTCCTCTTCTTCGTCTTGTCTTCAGCGATTAGTTGGAATTACTTAAAATTTATGATAGGCATTATCACCAGTCGGTGCAGACTAATAACGCATTTACCACTCTTTATGCCCTTGGACAGTGGTAGACCGAAAAACATACACTTTCACATATATATTGGCATTGTGAAATCTTTCTTCTTTTCAAGAACGAAAGTAGGCTGAAAATTAATTCCTGTGTTTTCCGCTCTTCATTTCCCTACTCGCCACTGCCAACCAATGCAGAATCCATCGAGCATATACCAATATTTTTTTAAATCTAATATTTCCGCAACTAATCAAGAAATTCACCACAATTTAGGGCACCCGAAACGTCATTGCCATGTTCATGAGACCTAGCTATTTTTCTCGATCCAGAGCCAGATCAATCCAGTCCACGACGTCCCATCCCATTTCTTGAAGATTTATTTCAATATTATACTCCAATCTACGTAATGGAGAACACCACCAGACAATAGTGTGATATTTACTCCGTTTTTCCGTCTCTTACCTTGCAAAGAATAAATTATGTCTCCACGAAAGAAACACCCGGTTAATGCCCTTTGAATTGACTAATTTCTGTATCACTTCAGAACTCATATTGAGCGTATAAAAAGGGCCCAGTGTGCAGGAAAAATACGTAAATTCTTAACGTCAAAACGCCGGAGGTAAACACAGGCACCAGCCGTGCTTGTAGTATTACAGCAAAGTGTGAAAATTTTGTAGAGTTGCAGGAATTTTCTGGAGATTTTTCCCCCCTTTCTATAATTATACCTACATGAGTAAGTAAGTCACACTTTAATTTGCCAGATTGTATTTTCTCGAAGCACTAACTAATCAGATTACCGTCCTCTAGGACGAAATGCAATCACGCTCGGTAGAAATTTACCGACGTTTCGGCATAAAACGCTGCCGCAATCTACGGGGTGTGAGATGGTGTCGACGAATTTCTACCAGCCTGTAGACGTCAAATCCCATAAGACAAGAATCTTCGTAATTTAATTTTTTTTTAGATATAGCCCAATTAAATTTATCACACTATATATACAGATTTAAAACTAATTCTTTTGCAGTACATCAATAAGGAAGCATTTTATTTCTGTCATGATTTCAGGTTCCACCGCAAGGTAGTTGAGATCTGTCCTCTTCTGAGTCGTTGCGAAGGGTTTTGTTTCTCTTTTTGGATTTCCAGACCGCCGAAGTTGCGACCGATAGGTTGTCCTGAAAGGTCGGTAAAGATTCGCCGCTACTAGCTGCGTAACAACCCAGAACAGCGCGAATATTTTTTATTTTATTCTTTTATAAGGTTCGTGTGATACTAACCAGAAAATAAACCAAATCCTGGCTAAAGTACTGGCATTTCTGCCAACAGTGAATAAATTTGACGCTTTGAAGATTTAGCTAGTGTCTTGATATTTTTAGATGTTTTGAACAAGAGGAGCATTAAAGAAAATACATCAATTCTTTGAAACCTGAATTTATCTAAGGTAAAACACGTATAAGTAAGGAATTCCAAAAAGGAAACTGCATCTTCATTGCAGAAATCTTCTGTTACAGATATTTACTAAATAATCTTAACATCCTAAACAAATTTTAAGAGCAAAACTCAGATATTGTTAATCCTAAAGCAAGTGCCATTCTTACCTCTTTTTGCCCTCTGTGCGTTAAAGTTTTTATATTCAATATATATTAGTATGATAATGTATTTAAGCTTATGGGTTTATAAATAATTCCAATTAATGAGACAATTGCATTCATTCTCTCTCCCCAATGTTCACTCTTCATTATTGGTCTCGAGTATGTAATGGGCATAATCAGCTTCACATGTATTTTCTATATCAGCCAGCTCATTTATGCTGCTAAGCGAGCCATCTTTTATTGGACTAGTGAAGTGCATCGAGTTGTTAAGATATGTTGTGAATGTTTCGAGAAGGGCGGGTTTTGTCACCCTACAAGATAGACCTATGTTATAGACATGTAAATACAGTTAGTCTATAATAGTGATATAATAAAAGAGCCAACCAATATTGTTATGTAGCTACATAACATTAAAACCAACCCCCACAAAGAATATCACGGTTAATTCAACCCCCATCGCTCAATTTACCCCCTGGAGTTGGGGAGTCTGAGAACAACAAATGACCCCAGCATTTCTTTTTACTCCGATCAGCGGGCTGTAACGTCGTTATGGTTCCTTTTAAAAAGAATGGAATCGAGTTGATACTGTGAACGAATTACTCAGCCCATATTGTGCTCCATCTTGCACGCTCCAACGCCCGGATTGTGGGGAGCTTGGAATGGAAGGAGACGTGCCATGTGCTATAGCAGCCCAAGTCACGGCTATTTCTTGGCCCCCAGAGCAAAGTTTTGGTTGTTTCCCAAACTGTGGTTCACGCAGGCTTGACAAGCTGAAAGCAGTGTTTAAGCGTAGAGAAGTGCTAATTTTTAGTAGTGATGAGATTTAAAATTTCGGCTCTGGAAATGGGTAGGTTGATTAATAAAGTCTATGTTACCCGGAGTTGCTCCAGACAAGTTCCGGGAGAGTATACTGTCAGAAATTAGGCCACTAACTCGTACGTATAAGAATGTTGATATGCAGTATGTTACTGTAATATTACTGAAGACTTCAACCAGTACTTATATTGTACAGTCATCACTTGTTATAGTATACACCAGAGCTTCTCAAAATGTGTCGAGACACGCTGATGAATTCGAGAACTGTGTCCAGGTACGTTACGAGAAATTTGAGAAGGGGGGAGGGGGGACGGTGCTTCAACCCGATTTCAAGTCATTGCCTTGTCTTAGGGTCTTCGTGATCACAATCATTGGCCACACCACAATCAGTAGGACTCCTCTGGACGAATGATCAGCCCGAGGCAGAGACCTCTGCCTGACAAAACACAACACTCACAAGAGAAAAACCTACATGCCACCGGCGGGATTCGAACCCACAACCAGCAAGCGGGTGGCCACAGACCGACACCTTAGATCGCTTGGCCGCTGGGTTCGGCTCTTCTTGTTGTTACCTTAATAATAATTTTTCGTATACACACACACACACACACACACATATATATGCACCAACAACTGCTTTATAATTAGATAGACAAACAACGTGTTGTTAACCACATACATGTTTCAGCCTTTCTCGGGCATCTTCGCGGAGGCTTTCAAGAGTGTGCATTCATTCACAGTCAACAGACAGCCACAGGAGACAGGGTCACTTCCTTGAAAATGAAGATGAATTACTGCAAATGACGATTGCTTGCAATTCAAATGACAAGTTTCACGCACCCGACCAGACCGTCCCTGGGGCCCACCCAGCCTCCTTTAAAATGGGTTCCAGGTCTCCTTCCCCGGGTAAAGCGGCCGGGGCGTTGCGTTGACCACCATCTGCCGAAAGATTTGCACTAAAACTCTACAAATCCTGTGTCTTTATGGCCTGTTGTAGGACAAATCCTGAATTAGTTTTACAATTGCACACCTCTATCATCATCATCATTTTCTTCTTCTTCCTCTTCTTCCTCTTCTTCTTCTTCCTCTTCTTCTTCTTCCTCTTCTTCTTCTTCCTCTTCTCCTTCTTCCCCTTCTTCTTCTTCTTAGACGGCAGTACAGTCCAGTGCAGACCTTCGCCTCCTTCATGGACTTCCTCCAGTCAGACCTGTTTATTGACCTCTTTTTTTCATTTTTTAATTTTGCATTTAGTAATCTCTATTTGTACACAGTTACACCGTCTGTTTTTTGTCGTCCTCTTAGTAGACTTCTCTGGGGTTATTATTACATGCCTGACTTCTTTTCTTTTACTATCCATTCTATTAACATGACCAATACAAATTTGATGTTCATTTCATGACCAATACAATTAAACAGATTTGTTCTAACAAATGAAAGATCATCAAAATCACCAAACAGCTGCATGAATGTTTTATTATTTTGCTTTCTACAATTTTCGTTTACTTTAAATCTCACAAAAAAATATTCTTAAAACTTCTCTTTCAAAAGCACACATCTTGTCGTAACTAGCCATTAATGTATTTTTTTTTTGTTAAATGCCTCCCTGAAGATGGCCGAGAAAGGCCGAAACATGTAGGAGATTTACCTCACGTTGTTTATCATTTCATATAATTATAGTGCAGGAGTGGGGATAACTATAATGACAATAATAATAATAATAATAATAAAATATTTCCCATCCTTCTCTTGTTTTCTGTACTTTTGGTCAAATCGCAGTCCTCAGCCCTTTTTTACTCAAAGCATATTCTCTCTATACGCTCAGAGGGCATCGAATGCCAACAGCCATTTGTCCGCATCACTCTCCTTAACATTCAGCGCCAATAGGGGACTATTAGACACACGTGTAGAATTAACGACCTCCAACTGGTACGAAGCATATTTACGATGTCACGAGAGGTTAAAATAACAATCTTTTGACACATTCACCTGTGGTGTTATACAGAAGAGATTTTGTGTTCTGCTTGGAAGAAACATAAATTCTGGAGTTGCCTAGGATTACTTACTGGCTTTGTGCGGAGTCGCGAATATCTTTCTGGTGTTACTGTAATCATCGATGGAGATAAGCCTACTTCGAACTCGTACACTTCAACTCGGACAAGGAGAAGGAAACATAGGTCTACAGTATACTTACGTCGCCCAGGGGTGCTGAAATCACTGGCGCAATTTCGCCCGGATAACTAATTTTTTTTAGGGTGGCAGCTAGAATTTGAGAGGTGTCAGTATCAAACTTGTTTTACGTCAAAACTCTCGCACTAGAAGTGTGACGTTCCTCCCAGAATTTGGAACACTTTGCACCCCTAACTTAGCTATATGCTACTCTTTGTTTTGCTCAACAGCTTCGTTTCTGAGTGACGTCAGTGCTATTTTAATAGTAGGGCTGTAATGACGTAACTCAACTGCAAGTGTCCGTGGTTCTGTCGATATAAGGCATCGATATACATCGCCTCATTCTACTGAAGAAAATTTTATTCAACTACTTTATAAAACTTCTTTACATTATTAACTTGCAATTAAGCTTTATTTATAGTTCAATAGTGACGGCGACAAGTAGATTGACTTTCGTGCGATTGGTATTCCTCGCGACCCATTATGTTCACGAAAATATAAACGTAGCTTCGAAAGTCGTAAGGAACGGAAAATAACGAACAGTTGGTTCTTGGTAGGTCATGGGTTTCAGCAGAATAAGTTAAAGACCAAGATTGATTGTGGCCCCCATTCCTTCATTCTAGAAATCCGAAACCAAATTTAATTTAAATCATTATGTCATCTGGCAGACACGACAAGTTTAAGGGCGAGTATAACATCTCCATGTTGCAGTCACTTTACTTTATTCCTAAAAGAAAATATACAAAACAAGGAAGTATATTTGTCGTTGTGCCGTGCATTTTGATATCTATAAAGTTCATACACCAAAAAATGCACTATTTATTAAACTTGATAAAGTTTTAAAATTTACGTTAAAGATCACTTGGACTTGCTCCTATATTTATCTCAGTAATTAATCAAATTGATGGCAAAATTTTTGTTTTAAAATAAGTTTATTTCATGCCTCTACATGTTTCGAACACATGTGCTCATCATCAGGATGTCAAAATTGCATTACACAGCCTCTGGTATCATCACACCTATAGGTGGCCGTCTCGTGCACGAGACGACCACCTAAATAAATATACTGAAATGCACGGTCAGCAAAACGTCAAAATTTGCTCCTACATGTTTCGGTCTACGACCATCATCAGGGAGCATTCATTAGAGCCTAGCTAAAGTTATATTTAGGTTAAAATTCGGTAAATAACTACGTCGTTATATGTTATGCAGTGGTGTGGCTGCATGCTGCCACACCACTGATTAACACCGCACTCAACACAGCGAACAGTACACATGTCACTCGCACTCAACACAGCGAACAGTACACACACCACACCTATGACATGCTGCCACACCACTGCATAACATATAACGACGTAGTTATTTACAAAATTTTAACCTAAATATAACTTTATCTAGGCTCTAATGAAGACTCCCTGGTGATGGTCGTAGGCCGAAACATGTAGGAGCAAGTCAAAGTGAGTTTTGATGTAAATTTTAAAACTTTATCAAGTTTAATAAAGAGTGCATTTGTTGGTGGGTGAACTTTATAAGTAAATATTTCTTCTACTTAACTGCCCAATTGTTTATTTGTAGCACACTGGGTACGTCAGTGATAATTCAGACGAACTGTTATCGCTGCAAAACGCAACAAATTTCTTTACGATTTAAACGACATATACTTGTAGGAAGAGTAGGCACAAGTCGAATTATGCGCAGTTCGAAATTTAATATGCACATGTCAACTGTATATATATGTGTGTGTGTTTGTGTTTGTGTGTGTGAGTGAAAGCAGTCCGTTTGAAATCAAAACTTCAACGCCCTGGCAACTCATCGATCACAGCACGACCTCCCCGTCACGTTTGTTTCCGCCCGACGGTATTCTACAGCTACTATCATCTCGTTGCGCTTTGCGCCCCAGAAGGGAAAACTTGCCGCCCATTTCAAGAACGATGGTATTTAGATTTTTTGCTTCTTCAATATTGCATTAGACCGTAACTGAGTAACCAGATTCTGCGTCATTTCGGGAGTGCCTGTACCCCTACAAAAACAACAGTGTTGTGACAAGCAACTCGGTAGGACCACGTGGAGGGGCAACTGAAAACGTACTGTACGATATGTGGCAGTAACTACTGGCTAGATTGTTTTTAAAAGCGACGAGGGGCTACGGTAAAAGCCATTGTCCGATATGTCAATACCACAATCAGCAGAATCTATAGCAGGCTCTGGCCATTGGACAGAATAGAGTGGGTCTACATATCACGGACCGAATGAAAGCCTACTGGAATACAGATCCTACTGTATGTCCTGCAAAATTTACAGCGCAGTCAAAATATTTGGAACACAAAGTGTTCTTATGCGTATTGGACCGTGCATCATCTTGATATTTAAATAAAGGATATCACATCACCAACAGACAATCCCGCTACATAACACCAACACACCTCAAGTCAGCCTACACAACACAACAAGTACTCGCCAGCTCCTGAAGATGGAAGTATTAACGTCTGAAACATGTTGAGCAATATATAATAAAGCAAGTGTCATCTAGTTGGTCAACATTTATTCAAATTATTCAAATACAAAGTGTTCTTGTTTCATGAAATGGACAAACAGGGATAGGTAGAGCGTGTATGTACATTGTGTTTCTTATGGTGATGGGTTCGTATCCCCAAGGCATTCAGAGCAGTACACGACTTTAACTGAAAATGAGAGAGACTGGAACTTTTATAATATATTTTGAATACATACTTTCATATGCAGGGGTAAGTCCTATGTATTAAACTTGTGAGCATCGGCGTATTATTTTGCTAGATGTAAGTAGATTACCTGTACCTACACAGACAGCAGCTCTATGTTAGAAACGGGGCCGTCCATAGCGTAGAGATTTATATAAGATAAATCTGAGTACGTTGACACAACACAGACTTAGAAAGAAAAGAAGTAGAGTGGTACATAAGACAAGTGAAGCGGCTTGATAAAGAAGAGAGAACGAAAGAATCCACTCCTCTCTGAATCTGAAAGGGTCATTTCAAAAGGTAACATTCACCTCTACAAACACCACACATACACTAAACAAACAAAAAAACAACTCCTGTATATTGACAGCATCATTATCATTGAACTCCGACGTCACAAGCACATTTATTACACTTTGCAATCTTTATCGTCTTTATCGCTGCACCTTGCATTTCGTGGAGTCGTTTAATCAGCACACCAACTAATGCACATACATAATTTTTTTACATTAAAACATTTAAAATCGCCCCAACGTGTTTCGATCCTAAGATCATCTTCAGGGAGCTACACTGTTCCTTGCTAAAGTCACATTTTTTTTTAAACACTCACTGATTAATTTCCTTATATTAACTCGGTGATGTGGCAGCAT
>Ga0136643_10018318_pt1 | contig 10556 bp, 10 predicted proteins | sample TergutLab28metaG_FD_96883 | JGI IMG/M metagenome (GOLD analysis project Ga0136643, IMG submission 96883) | Labiotermes labralis P1 segment gut microbial communities from Petit-Saut dam, French Guiana - Lab288 P1 (version 3) (version 3) | ecosystem: Host-associated > Arthropoda: Insects >... | reverse complement strand
TATTCCGAACTTTATCATGGGAACGGTGACGGACAACGGACGTACGATTAACACACAATTCCAAAGATACGTTGTGACGCAAGGTCAAATTGTTCCTGACAGAACGGACGAGATAATCCACGGCATCGATGAATTCGTTGGTCGCACGCAAAAGTACGCATTTGCCGAGGCGGGTAACCAATGGGGCGCGCTATTCACCGAGGGTGCGACGCGTAATCTTATCGCATTCCCAGGTGCAATGGACAACCCTGGGAATACTAACGCTGACTGGTTGAGTTTCCTTGGTACAACTTCCGAGATATTACCATACGCGTTTACAACTGTGCGTACCATGGCTACCTTTGCAATTAATAATCTAACGATGATGCAATCGTTGAATTACATACACAGACATGCCTTCTTCCATACATCTTTGCAATGGTTTGTTCTTCCAACTGTTGCAAATGGTGCCGCAACCCTTGATATTGCAGACGCATTCATCAGTGGATTTAACCCAAATTTCAATGAAACATCTAATGTGAGCCACTCTCCAACGATTTCTGTTATTAATAGAGCGGGAGAGGCTGGTGGCGCGGCGTTCATTATGCACCGTGAGACAGGTAATATCATTCATTCTCTCAATATGAATGATACATCGTTCACAGCCACTGATCGTGAATGGAACGCTCATCCATATGCATTCTTCCGTTGGACGGTTGGTGGTCAAAACAACTGGCACTTCAACGTTGTTGGAGACATTGGCTTGGTCGGGAGTGGGCAACGTGGATTGCACCTTGATCATTTCGGCGGAGTAGGAATTCACAATAGGGCGGCGACGGTTGCGAATGTAACGCTTGACGGTGTGAACCTTGAAGGATTTGATTGGAGAATTGTCGAGGGATTACCGCTTGCAAATGGTTTGAGAATTACTGGTAGCGACACAAGTAACTTGGTTGCGCTTCGTAACACATCAACGGCGGGGGATGGCGCAACTGTAAACCGTTTCCCAGTAATTGTTGACAACATGGAAATGCGCGACGCTTACCGCGGTGTTGCAAACATGACGGCGACTATGACATTGATGCCGCAAAACATTTCGCGTATTCAATCCGCAAACGGTCCAACAACTGGGCACACAGGACTTGAAATTCATTACAACCGCGGAACGACTGGCGGGGCAAACCCACCATTGTCGACACTTCCCGCTGATATTCACATAGCCTCGGGCTTTGCAATCGGGCAAACACACACATTCCTTGATCCATTAACTACACCACTTAACTGGGCACGCACTGGCTACGTGTTTGCAGGTTGGAGATTGAACCACGCGGGCGGACACATGATAATTCAACCAGGTGACACACGCACAATTGGAATGTTGTTTGATGATTACACAATCAACATTGATGGAATGGTGCAACTCGTCGCAACTTGGGTACAGCCACTCGTAACGTTCATCGGTGCACAAAACATTGGAAACAATGCGATTAGTGACTTTGCGGGGTTCAACCAAGTAACTTTGCATGATATATCTTTGGAAATTCGTGCAAGTGCGTCCGACCCATGGGCGAGAACAAACTTGAACCACCCACTCCTTGGTGTTGCAGGAACGCAAGTTAGACTGCCTGGAATCCAGCACACGGTAACCGCAGGGGTAAATAACGAAAGGTGGGCATTCACTGGATGGCGTCCATACAGACCACTTATTGGCGATAGCTGGTCATGGTCAACGGCGAACAGTATTAATGCCGCACGAATATTCCCTAATGGAACCAATGCCAATTCGATTATAACACTTGGGTCAGCAGGGGACGTTTTCCAAGCACTCTATGATCATGCAAGCGCAAACATTACATATACACCTGTTCCATCTGGCGAGATTGGCGAAGGTGGATTGAGTGCATCGCTTAACACATCAGTGGCGTTTAGTCCTGACAGAGCAATCGCGATTCCAACGTCGGTTTATGTGAATGGTTACATGGTTCCAGTGACGCGAGTTGCAGACAGAGGATTCTTTAACGCATTTGGTCACGACCATAATCAAGTCGCACGCATAATTAGAATTGGCGAGAATATGCAAGTTATCGGTGCGCAAGCATTCCAAATGACTCTTAGTAATAACTTGCAGTTTGCAAACAATCTCTTCACACTAGGTGCAGGATTGCGTGCGCAGCGGGCGAATTTGATTATCGGAGAGCGTGCATTTGCATATAACTACACTCTTTCGGGAACTGTGTGGTTGCCTTGGAACGTATCGCACATTGGTGATAGGGCTTTCCTTGAAAACTTCTCGATAAGTCAACTGTTGCTTTTCGGTCCGCTTGACCATCACCGTCTTGCCGTAATTGGCGAGAGTGCGTTCGAGAGCACAAACTCGATGTTGCATTTCGGTGCATTGGTGGATGGCAATGCGGTCATTCCCGCAACAGTTCGCGAGATTGGAAGATTTGCATTCACATTGTCGCGCGTTGGATATTTCCGTACAGAGAATAGTATGAACGACGTTCCCGCAATCGCATGGCATGGAACGGCGCCTAACCGATTTGCATTCGTGGCGGTAAACGGGCACTTGACGCAAAAGTGGGAGACTGCACATGGCGGACGACACTCGTTGTTCCTATATGCGCCAGGTAATACTGCGACAACGTTCAACATATCTTCGTTGCTACATCCGTTGAATCATGTTGGTTCATATGCGTTTGCACATCACAGGTACCTAGTCGAAATTACAATTCCTGCGACTATGACGGTCGGTAACTCGGCATTTGCATTCATGCATAACCTTGAAACATTACACCTTTCCCATGAAACACCAACAGGCTTTGCGGCTAATGGTGCGAATCCGCTTCGCGACTTCCGTCCAAATGCAATCGTGCGATTGTTGCACCCGGACGCAAACCTTGCAACATGGCAAAATCATGCAGGCAATTGGAGTGGGGAAGTGACGCCAGAGCAATTCGAGTTGGTTTAAATAAACTCGATGCGCGTTCTGCCATAGACTTTGACTTTGGAAGATTGATGGATTTGCGGTGTTGAAGTATCGTTATGAGCGACTATAATGCCATTTGGTGCAAGGAGGCCTCGGAGTTTAATTAACTCTATGGCCTCTTTTGCAAAGTCGCTGTTATATGGTGGATCAACAAAGATAATGTCAAATTTTTGTTTGAGTTGTGCAAGGAGTACGCGGAAGTCAAGTTGATGAATTTCCGCAGTAGGACAATTTATTTTAATGGTTTCTATGGCATCAGGTCGAATATCATTTGCGGTTACGTGTTTTGCTCCGCGAGAAATTGACTCGGCGGCAAATGCACCACTTCCAGAAAACAAATCAAGAACGATTGCCCCGCGAATTTTTGAACCCAGCACGTTAAAGATGCTTTCACGAATTCTGTCCGTTGTCGGGCGTGTTTCTTCGTCCGTAATGTATTCAAGTTTTCTTCCTCGGAACTTGCCGCCTATAATTCTCATATTAGATTATATCATGTCAAGTAGAAAAATAGGAATATTTGATTCAGGTTCTGGCGGACTTGCCGTAATGCATGAATTACGGCAAATATTGCCAAATACGTCATTTATTTATTACGGCGATTGGGCGCGTGCACCCTACGGGGACAAGCAAGCGGACATAGTGCTCGGAATCTCGATCGAAATTATAAATTCATTGATTGCGGCAGGTGTGGATTTGATTGTTGTGGCATGCAATACGGCTTGGGCGTCGGGGATTGATAAAATTCATGATACATTTGATGTGCCAGTTTTTGGCGTGGTCGAGCCCACTTTGGACTTTATCAAGTCTTCGGGATTGACTAGGGTAGGTCTTGCCGCCACCACGGTAACGGTCAACAGTAATATATACGGGCTCGAATGCGCTACCGCCTGCCCTCGCCTAGTACCTTTGATTGAGAACGGTGCGAACGGCGATGAACTGGACGCGGCGATTTCGGAATACTTTGGGCAATTGCTGGGTGAAAATTTGGACGCCATTGTTCTTGGCTGTACCCATTATCCGATAATTGAAGATAAGATTGTCGAGTTTTTAAATCGTTCAGGCGAGGGTCACATCCAGTTAATAAACCCCGCCAAACATATCGCAACCAAAATCGCAAGCAGTGCATGAGTTGTCTTGTATAGGAAGTAAAAACGCAAACTCATTCCGAATTTTTTGAAAAACAACATTCCTTGCAACCCAATACATAGACCACTAAATGCCAATATTGCGGTAACGGTAATTGTTTGTACAAATGGCGTCATGTTCAAACTCGACAGGCGAAACACTCCCGCCGTCATTTCGAGTAACGATGATGTCGTAACGTCAAGTGCGGGTGGAAGATTGAAGAGGCTATCTATTTGTGCGCCGATTATGTAAAAGATAACGATAAGTCCACCGACCATCATGATGCCTTGAATCGCGCTTTGCAGGGCGGCGGAGAGGGGTGATTGTTGGGGCAGCGCGCCTACGGTCGGTTTTGTAGGGGCGACCTGCGGTCGCCCGTTTGTTGGTTTGTACAAGAACCCATTAATCGCCGCCCCGATTGTGATCGCCGCGAGTGCAATCAACCCAATCTGAATGCTCGCGAATAATGAAATACCTACGGTGGCGACGATGAAGATGGGCGAGGGGAAACTCGTTGCGATACAAAGACGGATTGACTGGCGACGGGACAATTGTCCGCGTTCGTGTAATTCGGAAATCATGCGGGCACTCGTGGGAAAGCCGCCAAGTAGGCTAAACGCGTAAACCTGCCAAGGCTTGCTCGCGCCTCCGTGAATGGCAAGTGAAGTTATAAAAAAGAATGGGAACAGGACAGGCAGCACCGATTGCGTGAACAAAGAAAAGCCTTGTCTGGATGCATCAATAAATCCCTCGACATTGATAAAAGCCAATGCGGCAAAGGATGTACAAAATACTAGAATGGCAATGCGAGTGAACCTTGGCATTACCATTAATATGAATGTTATCCTTAAAGTTTTGCCTGTTGTAGGTTTACTTGTTCGTTACGTGCTTGTAATCTTTTAATTTCGGCGACGAGTTCACTTTCGGGTATTGATATAGTTGTGTTCGTATATTTCGTAATTACATAAAAGTTGGTTTCAACTTTCGACACCTTCCAGTCTGGCTGAAATTGCTTCATCGCGGACGAAAATGATCCGTTAATCGATTGTGAATACACATACGCGCGTGCCATTTCATCAAGGACCGAGGATCGGAATGTTTCTGCCCAATTTGGTTCAATAGCTCCCTTAGTGTATTTGGAATTGCCCTTGGGAACACCTTGAAGACTTGTAAGATTTTTACCACTTATATCATTTATGATGGTGCCAACCTTTTTATCAGTATTCTGAGAGAAGTTTAACAAACTAATGTAGATTCCTTTTTCAGTAAGCGTGTGCGTTGTGAGTTTACCGTCGCTATCGTCGAGCTTGGATAGAACTTTTGCAACATAGTTCATTGTCTTAATTTGATTTTCGAGCTTCTTTGGGGTGGTGGGTGTTACTACTGTGTCAGTGACATATTCTTTGATATTAACCATATACAATGTTATCACATTAAATTTCGTTTGTCAAGATTGCCAGAATGCGATAAACTGGTAAGATGGAAAAATATAAGTTGCAGCGTGAGGCGTATCCGATTTTGGAGTTTGATGGTGTTTCACCCCCAATTGTTGACCCAAAAGAATATGATGCTTTTGTCGAGACACGGCGCGGGATTACACGATGCCTAATCACATATTTCACCGATGTTGTCGAGAACATGGAGCGCGAGATGAAAATTAACCAAGTTGTTCGCATCCGTATGGAAGGTTATCGACCTCGTCTTTACCACATGAAGGTGCAAAAGAATGGTTGTGTCGATGACGGTTGTTGCGTGAACGAGACTTGCGAGTGCGAGATGATTTATGTGTTGCCAATTCCAATTGGCGCGCCTCAGGCGGCAAGGATGCTTGAAGTTCTATCTGCACGTGGGGTATCCAAGTTTATGGTTTGTGGAGGTGCGGGGACGCTTGACGATAAAAAAACGGGCGATTTGGTTTTGGTGCCGACGAGTGCGGTTCGTGACGAAGGGACGAGTTATCATTACTTGCCGCCGTCACGCGAGGTTGAGATGGCGAAAACGGTACAATCCGCGATTATTGGAACATTGCGGGAAGAGGGAGTGGAGTACTTGCCGGTTAAAACTTGGACGACAGACGCGATATTCCGTGAAACGCAAGATATGGTTGATTTGAGAAAGAGCGAAGGTTGCGACGTCGTAGAAATGGAGTGTAGCGCATTCCTTGCCGTTTCTCAACATCTTGGATTGCAAACGGGGCAGTTGTTGTATGCGGCGGATTATTTATCGAAAGATGGTTGGAATTACCGCGATTGGCACTCCCGCACCGACAAGCGTCGCCAACTCGTTGACTTGGCGGTCAAGTGCCTAATGAAGCTTTAATCTACTCCAAGACCCGTTCCGAATTGCACGGCGTCCTTGCCGTGTTTGTTTCGTAGTTCATCAAACAGATTATCCAGTTTGTCTTGTTTTTTCGATTGGTCTATTGTGAATAGGTCGATTTGTTCCGCCCGATCCGTGGTGAGATTGGAAACGGATACGCGCAGACTATGGATTGGAAAAAATCCAACCTTGTCGAAGATTTTTAGGGCTGCGTTCGTGATTGTGCGGGCGTGCGAGGTGGGTGTTTGGATTGTGTCTTGGGCGCCATGCCACCTGAGATTTTTGTCCCTAATACCCAGATTGATTGTTGTTCCGCGCACACCCTTTTTTCGCATGCGTGAGGCAACACTTTCCGCGAGAAGATATAGCTCATGGTTGACTTGTTTTAAATTGACTAGGTCGCGTGGATAGGTTGCGCCGTTACCGACACTCTTGACGTCATCGACGTGATGATAATCGTCAACGGTCTCGTGGCATTCGCCACGAGCCGCCTTGATTATGTGTTTCGCCATAATTCCAATGTGCGTTTTTAAAACCTCGATGTCAAAATGCGCCAACTCGCCGATTGTCTTGACGCCAAGTTTATGTAGCAATCGTGTGGTTTTCCTACCGACCATTAACATTTCATTGACGGGCAATTGCCAAACTACGGTCTTGTAATTTTCGCGATTAATCACAGTTGTCGCGTCTGGCTTTTTTATGTCCGAGCCAAGCTTTGCATAGGTTTTGTTCCATGAAACTCCGACGGAGATGGTCAGTCCGAGTTCCTCACGGACTAGGCGTCTTAATTCATTTGCGATTGTAACTCCATCGCCAAATAATTGTTGTGACCCTGTGACATCGAGCCAGCATTCGTCGATTCCGAAGCTCTCGACCTTATCGGTGAAACGATAATAAATTTCGCGAACGAGTTTTGCAAACCGACCGTATTCGTTGTGTTGTGGGGTGACGATTTGGATGTTGGGGCATTTACTCTTTGCCATCCAAACGGTGTCGCCGGTTTTTACACCCGCCGCCTTTGCCATTTCACATTTTGCAAGTACTATGCCGCGTCGAAGCTGGGGGTCTCCGCAAACGGCAAGTGGTCGCCCCGCAAGCGTCGAATCAAGGACCCTCTCGACCGAGGCGAAGAAATTATTCAAATCGCAATGCAATATAACTCGGTCAGCTCCCATACAACATATTATCATGCAAATGAGATAACGCATCCGCAATCTTGACATTTAATTTTACGATATTAAATATAGATACGGTTACTTTTAATTGCTATTTGACAAAGTTCGCACTTAATGATAAGTTCGCGATATGTCTGTTGATTTGAAAAAGCGTGGCGCACATCGAAAAAAGGTGAAAGGGGAAAAGAAAAGGCAAGGTGCAGTTGCAAATTTCAAAGGAGAATTTAGATATAACAATTCAGAGAGGGCAAAAGGTCATCCATCGTTCATAATCAAGCAAGAAGGTAATTACTTTTGGAGTTTGGGAATTACTCATAGTCCGAAGACACGAGGAAAGGAAAATGTACCTCTGAAAAAATCACCTAATCCGCTCGATTACGAGAAGAATTATATTAGACCCGTGGCAATCAAAATGCATAAAGATTATTTTGGAAAAGTTCTAGTTGAATGGCATTTTTGTGAAGAGGATGAGCTAGTAGTAGAGGCTCTTTTTGCAACAAAAAAGGGCGGAATCGCCCAGCGGCCGTAATTACGGGAGGCGGCAACTTAATGCACAAACCCCGACGCCCCTTTTCTTATACAATATTATACCCAGAATTCCCTTGATATGTCAAGACATTTTTATAATGAATAAATTAATAATTAATATCGCAAAATTAAATGTCGCAAGTGAGGATGCGTATTGAAAAACGCATGTTACATTGGGGCAGTGGAGGCAAGCGCTTGCCCTCACACGTAGATTGACAACTGAATATTTTAACAACAAAACGTTGGACAAGTCTTGTTGCGTTGGATATACTTTTTACATGTCTTTTAAACAGGTATGCAGTAGATTGTGGACGGGCAGTACAACGGCGACCAAGATTACCGCGGTTCGTATTTTATTGATTCCGTTTATTATTTTGTTTTACGTAGGGGGCGCAACGTTTACAAGTGATTTCTTTCATTTTAACGGACGATTGATTGCGTTGATTTTATTTACCGTAGCACTTGCGACCGATTGGCTTGATGGGCAAATCGCGAAACGATTTAACCAACAATCAAAACAGGGCGAATGGCTCGACGCGTTTGCGGACAAGTTATTGGTGATTACGGGGTTACTACTTGTATTCACCGACCCATTTTTGAACCACGATGATTTACTCTCGATTATCCCAATGATGGCGGGGGTGTTTGCCGCTCTTGCGATTATTGGTTCGGACATGCTTGGCGGTACAATCAAAAATTACGCGCGCACCAAAGACCTTGAATTTAAATGCGGACTGCTATGCAAAATCAAGTTGGCGTTTCAATTTAGTGCGATATTCTTGTTCATGTTATTTGCGGTGAATTATCGTCCGACGGGTGCGAATTTGTTCTTTGAATCGGGAACGGGTGAGACGATTTTTACATACTTGGCGTGGACGGCGATGACGGTTGCGGCGGTTCTATCGATTATTAACGTTGTATGGTTGAGTGTTCTATACTTTAAATCAACGAGCGAGGAGGTTGTGGAAGATGCGGGAGAAGTTATCCAAGATTAAATGTTTTTTACTCGACATGGATGGAACGATACACCTTAGTGGCAATGTGTTTGACGGTGCACCCGAGGCAATCGCACGAATGCGGCAACAGGGCAAAGTTTTTTTTGTAACCAATAGTGTTTGGTTTACTCGAAAACAACAGGCGGAAAAGCTTCGCAAAATGGGTATTGATTGCACCGAGGACGAAATTTACACAGGTGCAACAGTTGCGGTTGATTATCTTAATACGAACTTTGCGCTCAAGCGTGTCTTTGTCCTTGGGACGGAGGAACTCGTTCAAGAATTAATTGCAAGCGGTGTCGACGTGGTGGACGGTGACCCTGACGTTGTCGTTGTTTCGTTTGATGACAAGTTAACTTTTGACAAACTGGTGAAAACTTGTGACTTTATCCGTGTAGGTGTTCCGTATTACGTAACTCATCCCGATTTCAATTACCCAGTTAAGGGGGGATATTTACCCGATAGTGGCGCGAACTTGGCACTCGTGCGGGCATCGACGGGAAAGGAGCCAATCGCAATCGGAGGCAAACCGAACAAGCCACTCGCCGACGGGATATTGGGGAAGTTAGGCGTTGCTCCGTCAGAAGTGGCTATGCTAGGAGATAGGTGGATGACCGATATAGAGTTTGAAAATACATATGGATTTGTATCCGTTCTTGTCCTTACGGGTGAAGCAAAGTTGACAGACCCAGAGGCGGTGACGATTAAGGCGGATGTTGTACTTAATTCGATTTCTGAATTTTGATAAAATGACGGGTGTGGCTCGCAAGTGATATTAATGTTAGCGCAGTTGCAAGGGAGAGTAAAACGATGGTTGTGATGCGTGACCAATTTTCTGGTTGATAGGCATAGAACATCGCAAGTGATATTCCGATGTATTGAACTGTAGATTTGATTTTGCTTGACCAATCTGCCGCCATAACTTTTCCTCTGAGACCCGCAAGTTGCCTATACATATTCAACATGAAATCACGCGCAGTTGCAATAAAGAACACCATCACGGCAAACCAAACGGGGTACAACGTTCCAAGCAACGCCACGTCACTGAATATAAGTGCAAATCCAAGGAAGGTTAGCAACTTGTCCGCAATGGGGTCGAGCAACTTGCCAAGGTCGGTCGTCAGTTTAAAACGTCTTGCAATAAACCCATCAAACCAATCCGTCATTGCCGCCGTGATAAATAAAATCATCGCGACCAACTTTGCCGAGGGAAAGAAATCACCTATATAGAAAACCGCAATCACAGGCAACATCGCGAGTCGCAAAAAACTAATTAGATTTGCAACATTGTACCACGGCACGATTTTTGTTTGAGACATGTTATATGGTAAGTAAAAACCGCTAGACAGTCAATCGAATTTTGTCTACAATGTCACATGGCAATAGCAAAGGAAAGACCAACAAGTGATAGTGAAAGGCAAAAGAATTTAAACTTGGCACTCAGTT
>Ga0136643_10018317_pt1 | contig 10556 bp, 3 predicted proteins | sample TergutLab28metaG_FD_96883 | JGI IMG/M metagenome (GOLD analysis project Ga0136643, IMG submission 96883) | Labiotermes labralis P1 segment gut microbial communities from Petit-Saut dam, French Guiana - Lab288 P1 (version 3) (version 3) | ecosystem: Host-associated > Arthropoda: Insects >... | reverse complement strand
TTTTTTTTTTTTTTTTTTTTTTTTTTTTTTTTTTTTTTTTTTTTTTTTTTAAGGAATCAGTTTAATGAAGACAAAGCAGCACTGGAAGAACAGCATGTTAAGGAGATGGCATTAGCTGCACATTGCTCCATAGCTGGAGATCTGACAGCAGATAGTAAACACCAACTGGAGTCTTTACAGTCTCAGCTGCAAGAGTCTTCAGAAGCCAGAGGAAAGCTGGAGAAGGAAATGGCTGAGCTTAAACAGTCTTTTACATTGGAAGTGGAATTGTCTAAACAGAAGATTGCTGTGCTGCAGCAACAGCTGGAAGCAGCTCACAAAGAAAAACAGAGTTATGAACAGGAGTCCAGAAACAGTTTTGAAAAAGAACTCACAGTGTACAAACAGCAGATTGAAAATTTAAATTTTCAATTGCAAAAAGCTTCAGAAGCTGAAATGAAGTACTCAGAACTGTTAGATGAATACAAGAAAGCTTTTGAAGCTGAATTCTTGTCTTTAAAGCAGTCCCATGAGATGGAATTGAGTGTAGGTAAAGAGCAGGTAGATAATCTGAAGTTACAGTTGCAGGAGACATCAGAAGCTGAGGCAGACTGCTGCTCACAGTTGGCTGAATGTAAGAAAACCTATGAGGCCAAATTAGAATCTGTCCAACAGACCCATGAAATGGAAATAGCTTCGTACAAACAACGTGTAGAAGCCCTGAATTTGCGACTTCAGGAACTGCCTGAAGCAGAGAAAAGCTTTGCCAAAGTGTTGGCAGCACATAAACAGTGTTTTGATTTTGAGGTTTCTAGATGGAAGGAGGAGAATGAAGCTCTGAAGACAGAAATACAAAGGATTTTGGTAAGTGAAGGCATACTGCAGAAGGAGAAGAGAGAAATATTGGCATCACATAGTGTTACAGTATCATCATACGAAGAGCAATCAGCACATCTGAAGTCATTATTACAGACCACAGAGGAAGCAGTAGCAAATCATGAAAGAGATTTGTCTTGCCTTAAGAGACAGCTTGAAGATAGCTCAAGTGCTAATGAAATCATCATGAAAGAGGTGAAAAGTTACAAAGAAGAGACTGAAACATTAAAAATGCAGCTTGAAGACGCACTAAGAGTTGGGGAAACATTTAAACAGGATCTTTCTGTATATAAGGAAGAGGTTAATTTGACGAAGCAGCAAAATGAATCAAAATGGACTGAAAGAGATAGCATTGCCAAGTGCCAATCCCATGAAACTGAGCTGGCCTTATGTAAACAACAGATAGAGTTTTTAAATTCACGATTGCATGATGCTAGTGAGGCTGAGAGGTGTCATGTTTTGGAAATAACTGCTTGTCAGACTCAGCTGGCAGAATATAAAGAGCAGATAGAGTCCTTGGATAGAAGGTTCAACGAAGAATTAACACATGCTGAGAAAAACTTAAAAAATCAAGAAATTGAAACATTACATGCACGTCTTCAAGAAGTTACATCCTTGGAAGATAAGAGCAAAAATCAATTGCTGTCTGCACAACAAGAGATTGAAAGTTTGAACATTCGTCTAAATGAGAGAGCAGAGGCAGAGAAAAAGAGCACAATTGAATTGGATTCATGTCAGGAGAAGCTGATGGCATATATGGATGAAGTACAGGCCCTTAAGGCAGTGGCTGCTTCACAGGATGAACTACAAGCATACAAGCAACATGTGGAGACCTTAAAGGAAAGACTACATTATGAGCTGTCACAGCTTCAGGACTCCCATAAGGCACAGTTGAAAATAATTGAAGAAGAGCATGCGGTACAGTTAGCATCATATAATAAACAAGTAGATAATTTGACTTTACAGCTCGGGGAGCTTACTAAAGCAAATGAAATGCTTGAACAAGAGAAAAGTGTGTGTCATGAGTCACACACACTAGAGGTAGACGGGTACAAACAGCAGCTTAATGCATTAAATACTCACCTGCGTGTGTGTAGAGAGAATGAAGAGACATATGTCACTACTCTGGCTGACTGTCAAGAAAAGTTGAATGTATATAAAAGTCAAGTTCAGTTGTTGAATGCCAAAGTACAAGATGACATGTCTCAGATGAAGATCGTACATACAAAAGAAGTAAATGACCTCAGAGACGAAATCCATCACTTGAAAAACATTAAGGCAACACTGGAAGCTGAGGTTTCATGTTTGAATGAAGCAGCGAAGCACGGAGAAGACTGTAGTAAATCACAATTAGAAGAAGTCACTGTACAGTTTCTTAAGACTCAGAGCCTTCTTGCAGCAAAAGAAGAAGTAGAAAAAGCCTATGAAAGAAGGATTAATGATCTTGAAGTTGAATTGGACAAAGTAAATCAGATTATTGAGCAGAAGAAAAGAGAAAATGAACAGTTGCATGACATTAACGTGCAGTACCTGAAACTTCAGGGATTGTTGGCTGCAAAAGAAGAGGCTGAGTGCATGCTTATTGAACGTGTTGCTGAGATGGAGCAGGCTTTGCGCACTGCAATGAAGGATTTGGAACAACAGAAGCAGGAAGGTGCTGACCTAATAGAGAAGAGTGCCAAGGCAGAAGAATATATAAAGAAGCTGAAATTTGAAAAAGATGAAGTTTCAGAAAAATGTAGACACTTGGAGGTAGAATTGGATAAACTGGTGGTAGAGCGGGAGGTGAATGAAGAGAAACTCAAAGATTTGGCATCTCAGATTCTTAAGTTAAAGACAATCAGTACAGTGAGTGAGATTGGTAGTTTGGATTTGTCTCCTGTCAATGAAACATGTGCTGGTGTAGTGTTGACACCATTGGAGAATGCTGGTGTAACAAATTCCAATGCTAGCAGTAGTCAAGCCTTTGCAAGTGGTATTGACATTACTGTAGGTGAAAATCACATTGGAGACGGGGTCCATATTTCTGAAAGTGGGCCATTGAAGAGGCGGAAACTGTATGCTGTGAACGTACCAGAGCCTCTTGTGTCGTCACTCTGTCCCTCCAAGTGGGTGGAAAGGTTAATTGTTCTTGAAAAAGAGAAAACAGATTTATCAAATCAACTTGAAACTTTGGAGTTAAACTTCAAGGAAAAGGAACTTCAGGTATGTCTTTATAATGATGAAAACAATGCAGCCAAATTACACTGCAAAGGGCTAGAGGATAAATTGCAGGAACTAGAAAATGTTAGAATAGAACGGGATGTGATACATCAAGAAAAAAGTGATCTTGAGTCAAAGATTGTTGAACTGGAACATGAAAATGCTACATTCCAAAAATTACAAAGAGAGCTAACCATTCAGTTGACAGAGGAAAAAATGGCAAATGAAGAAAAATTGTACCAAGGAATAAAAGAAAGACTTGCAAGTATTGCGGATGAGAAAAGCTCTGCTACAACAGAAAATTTAATTCTTGAACTGGGGCATAAGGCAAAAGAAATTGTGTATTTGAAGGAAGTTCGGAGATCACAAGAGCAAGCCTGCCAATTATTACATGAAAAAATACTAACTTTGGAGAAATCCAAAGCTGAAGATGCTAAGAGGATAAAGTTGTGCCATGATGAGCTTTGTAGAGTACATTCTGAATTGGAGAATTTGTGGAAACTGCTTAAAGCTACAAAAGAGGAACTAGGAAATTCCAAAAAGGAACTTGCCATCCTGTATCTACAGAAGCAGCAGCTTGAGGCCAGTAATAGCCGTCTGTTACACATGAGTACCAGTCATACAGCAATTACACCTGTTTATGGTGAGTCACTCTTAAATTCATTATGAATAGAGTTATAAATAAGTGAACATTCTGTAGGTTGGTGAATGGAATAGAAACAAGCGTGAAGAAAGCATATGTTGCAGCATCTTTTGAGGTTTTCACAGCAGTGTAAGTATCCAGTCTTCAGGGATGTGACATTGCATTTTTGGGAGACATTTGGAAGCAATGTCAGGAACTTGTGACAGTGATGCTGCGCCACATTCTGGAAGACCAGAATCCCCAGAACATAAAATATTTGAAGTGTAGGGATTCATGTAGGGGTGAGTGGTGGTGCAGTTGTTTGAGGCACTGCACCACAAGACGGGAGGTTCCGGTTTTGATTCCTGGTGTCATTCTTGGAAATTTTCAAGTGACCTAGTCCCTCTGACTTCATTCAGCAGCCCTTGGGTCCACTCAGGCTATATGATTACCATGGAATTGCCTTGGAGGGCAAAGTGCAGTCAGCACATGGATCTGACAGCTCCGCCATACTAGTTGTGCTGAATGTGAGAGTAACTGCAGAAGCCCGATGTGCCATCTTGCGTCTGAGTCCTCATGACTTGTTGTGGGAAAGCTTTACCTTTTATTGGTAGTCATTGTTTTGTGTTTTAGTGATGTTCGTGTGTGGTAGGTTGGTTTTTGTGTGTGTATTTTTTAAAGAGTTTATTGAATTAAATATGGAGTTCGTATCTCTTTTATGTATTTCTGCTTTATTATGCTGAAAGGAAACATGTTGAGTCTACATGTTTGTCTTTGTAATCAGTCTGTTACAAGTTCATTTCTAAAGAAAATATTATAGTAACACTACAGATGTTGCAAGGGTTGGGCAATTGTCAGATTGTCATCATGAAGTCATGAGTTCAGTCCCAGGGCAGTTAATGTTGGCTATGTTGAGGGCAAACTGACACTATTTCTCCCACGGTACCTATTTCAGTTTTCATATGTCAATCATCATTTCACCACTATTCCATACTTTTACATGATCATACTGACACTAGTGCCAGTGTAGTAAGATTAATTTCAGCCACATCACCAAGGGACTGCATGTCACCCCATTCATGTTGACTGTCATCGTGACTGCAGAAGATCTGGAAGCAAACAATGTTTTGTTGTGGCTAGATGTAACAGTTTTAAGTGGATACTGTAGCAGGAAAGAAAGGTTAAAATTTTTCCTGTCTGTGCTGTGAAGGCTTATGGGGGAGTAAAGGCTCCACTCATTCTTAACTTCAGCTCTTAGATGGAGGTGAGTGGTCAGCTTCATGCTCCAGCCACTTTACCCTCAGGAAGTAATTCCTGCTGGGTGGATCCTAAAGCCAGTCTGAACATTGTTGCTGGAGAGAAATATCTGCGTGTGACCCCTACAAAGAATTGAACCTTGGGTCTTCCAGCCCACGGCTTTTTTGCTGTATCACTTATGCCATTCTGGCTCTGCTGTATAAATTCTTTGGTACTGGAATTAAATTTGTGGATTTAAGGAGGTGGGGAAGGAATGATCTGATTAACAAACTTGCTTCTTCACTTGAGCTAGGACAGCTGCACGTATCAGAGAGCTAAGCAATAATTGACACATTCTCCATGGTGACTGCATTCATCTGTTGGTGTTCTGATCATGACACTGTGCAACAGCTATAGTCATCATTGGCTTGCCAGAGGGCCATATATCTCTTAAATGTACTTCTACATACTGTTTTCATAACACTATGAGGATTCCTTTCTTGTAGAAAATATATTGCATCTTCATATCCCAGAGGAATGGAATCTTTAGCTACGCCAGTGCGAAAGTCTCGAAAAAATCCCCTGCTGTCCGCCAAACACAACTGCTGTACTGTACTTTGGTATAGCTACATGGTTCGATTGTTTTTGACCATCATTGGGCTGTCAATACAGTATTGCACAGTAGGATTAAAAATGCGTAACAAAACATGTAACCATGCCAAAATAAAGGGTAATAGTTGCAATTGACAGACTGTAAGTGATTTGTATTTTAATGATCCACAAACACAGTGGGATGTACCCCGTAGAATTAAAGAAGGTCTTGAAACTCTCGGTTTTTACTGAGCTTCCCTCAATTGATATGGTCCTCATTGATTCCTGTTTACCAAATGATGTGACTGTTTTATTTTCTGTAATATGCATCTCAATCCTTAATTTCTATAATATGCATCTTAGTCCTTCTTAATTTTAAAGTATAGTTACGATATTGGTATATTATTTTCCAGTATCATCACAGCAGGACTTGCTCAATATGCTGGAGGATTCTTCAGTTAAAATTGAAACTCTTGAAAATTTGCTGCAAGATGAACAAGATCGCAATGAAAAGCTTTCTGTAGAACTGGAAGAAGTTCGGAATAGTGGTAGGGTGGCGATGCATTTGGGAGTGACAGATATGAACAGTAATGACAGTGGCGGAAGTGATATGCTGGAATTACATCATAAGCTGGAACTCGTTCTCAGAAGCAATACAGAGCTGGTTGCTGAGAAAGAGATACTTCTTGGCAAACTTCGAGATCAACAGCAGTATATTGGAAAGCTGCAGGTGTGTTTCTGATGTCAGCAAATACCATTAACCTCCTACAACACAGATAGCATTCAGAAAGGACATTTTGTAGTTTAAATATGTTCTGTTCCCCACTTAACTTGGAATAAGAGTAAAATGAAACTGCTGAATCAAATGCCATCTGTCTGTTGTAGTTTCTTCTGCTAAAGCTATATGTTAGCTTTGAGATGCACAGTACTGTCCCATAAATTTAAGTGGTTAGGAAAATTTGTTTTCATAAAATAACAGAAATGCTGTTAGTGTCATGGACTTTTGTTCATTTTTCTCATAACCAGTTATTTCAAGTGTGAAGACAGAGTAAATGTTGCTTTCATTTTTCAGCTAATTAAGTTGTAATTGATAAGATGTGTAGGTTGTCAGGGACTCACTCTCAAGGAGTTAGTTAGGCATTATTCGCTGTATATAAAAATGTGACCCTCATTTTTCCCTGCCCTGTTTCCCATCTTTTACTGCGTAACATACACTAGCCTTTACGCATGTTGACAAAGGCGATTGAAGTGGTGTGCAAGTGTGGTAGACTTCTTGGTTGTGATTCAGATATGCAGTTTCACCCCCAAGGCAATGGACACTTCTGCTTTTTCGTTATGTAATTTGTACTGTGAAACTGATTTAGCAGGAAGGATGCAGTTGTTTGAAGCAACATACCACTACATGCTTCTCATGTAGCCCTCCTGACTTAAATCTAGTAGTAACCAATTTCATGTTTTGTTTACATGTAAAATAACCACTGCCACCAGGTAACAACCCAATTGCAGTAAATAATGAAAAAAAAAAAATACTGTTAGAGTTTTGCAGCCTCTGTGGTGTCATAACGCAGCAGTTCACTGTACGATTATAAAATTCTCGTACGTTGAGCACATGATTATTTTTCAGCAGGCTGAAGGATACGAGCAAGTAGATAGTTGGATGTCTGTTCTGGACAGGCAGCAGAGTGATCTGATGGCTGAGTTGCGAGCTTATCGAGAACAGCACAAGGGCCTCGCGGAAGTGGTGGGTTCTACAGGAATTTTGCAGGAGACATTATTCAGGCAGAAACAGGAGTTACTGCAAAAGTTTGAGGTGAGGTCGTATGTAATCCAGATTTTGAAGCTGCTAATTTGGAAAGTCAAAATACAGGGTGAACAATAGTAAATAATAATGTTAAATGGCTGTGTCTGTTACAAGGAATGCTGTGCTGCTACAATCCATGTATTATTTTAATGCCCACACATTACCATTTTGTGTCAGTTTTCAACATGGGCCCCAGCATTTTGCATACACTTCTGCAGCCTAAAAGACTTGTCACTTTTCCTTGAGAAGTGAAGAGGAACAACCATAAAAGTGTCTTGAATTTGTTGTTCCATTCATCAAGTGTTCTCGGTTTTGATCAGTAGATTCTGTCTTTGACCATCCAAACAAAGCAAAGTCACATGGACTATGTGGAGGCCATTCTTTGGTGCTCAAAGCCCAATCCCTCAATCTAGAAAATGGTTATTGAGCCACGCACAGACAGGAAGTGCAAACTGTGGTGGTGCTTCATATTTTGGGTTACAGCATACATTCAGTTCCTTGTGCTAATGAACTGTCCAAGTAATGGAAAGAAATAAAAGGAAAATGTTTCATCAAACCTAAAGATTTTGTAGCTGTTAAAGCAACTGGTTTATTCTAATACTTGCAAATTAAAAGAAAACCTGCATGTCTTTTAGCTCTTGTCCTGGATAATAACAAAATATTAGCCTTATAAATCACAGTTTTTTGTGTGTGGATGGGGGTTGGGGATGTTCAGGTGTTGTGTGGATGTCTGTAGAATGGAGTTGGGGGGTGTAAGTGTAGGGTGGGCATTTTGTGTGTGTGTACATGAGGAGAGGTATGAGCACTCACATTTATGACTTGTGGAGAGGGTAATTTGTACCAAATGGACAGAAGGCTCATGATACCAAGGAGTAGATACGTATGGAACGACAGAGATTGGGAATTGAATTAATTCATCCAGCCTGTACCTAGTCACGCCAGGTCTTTTACATAATTCTGTTAGTTTGTGATCTGTCAGTATGAATATCTTTCTTAATTAGGAGAAGAGTATAATTGAGAAAAAGCTGGAGAGTGAAAGAGCAGAATTGAAGAGTGCACAGTTCAAGATACAGATGCTGGAACACCAAATAATGGAAAAAGATAAGATATCTCAGGTGAGTTGGTTAGTATTGTACTTATAAACCAACTACCCTAAAGTTTCAACATGGCTAATGCATAGTTCCCAGTTATCCTCACAACCTACCTGTGTAAAATTCATCTTAATGCCATACTCCCAATGTTAGTCTTCTAATTTCCATTTTTCAAGAGGTTTCATCCCTTCACTTTTAATGCATTTCTTTCTTTTGTTAAGGTTTCTAGGGAAATAATAACTGTTAATTCTAAGAAATTACACACAACCTGCAAACATACTCCAACAGCAAAGTGCAGAGTGTTTCATGCTACAGTAGGTGTACTTGCCATAATTACTGTGCCTTAAAGCAATAAGAGTGTACATTTAAAAATCTTGTTAAGAAAAGAGACTTCAAAGTAACCAGGCTATTAGTATGTTGTGAATTACGATTATCTCGAAATTTCAAGTTTATGTGTAATTGTAGGAGCTGACACGACAGAAACGATTGTTGGAGCAAGATCTGCATGAGATTGAGGACCGATTGCGGGAACAAGAAGATCGATTGCAGACACAGAAGTTGGCATTAGAGGCAGAGATATGTGACCGTGATCTGCGTGTCCAGCACTGGCAGCTGGAGCTCCGAGCCAAGCAGGTTTGTACTTCTATACTGTAACAGATAGGCCCATGAGTTTAACAAATAACAGTGCTTATTGACACTACAGTTAAAACAATTGAAACAGTCAGTAATTAAAACAGAACGCTCACAAGAATTTCAGGAAACACTCACAAGAGATAACCCTGCACTTGTATATTCAGTACTGTGTGCTCATAGCCCTATCGACAGTCTGCTAAATTCTGTTGTCTACTGATGCTCATAGCATTGACATTGGTCTTGACCACAGTACTCCACAGATTCCCTTCTCTACTACACACTATGCAGTTCCGCAGTTACAATCTCCTTTCACTCTGTTGTCCACACTTGTCACTCTGCTATGCCCAACACACTGCCTTGCTGTAACATGGATGTCCTCTTTTCTGCTCAATGCTGGTCTTATATGCCACTTACGTGTCTTCTGAATATTCAACTCTGTCCCAGTCAGTCTTCTGGAAGCATAAGGCACTCAGTCTCTTTCTCTTGAAGGCGCTGGCTTACCGGCAGCCTTGATGTCGGAGGCTTCACAGGTTGCCACACCACTATGCACTGTTGCCCTCTGTTACAATACAATAAAGTAGTTTCATATATAATTAGTGGTGCAGTTCGGCAGGAAGTTAAGCAGTTGGTGAAAAGATGTTTTGACTTCTTGTCAGATTGTTATTTCTGTCTTGTAATGTGTACAGATAGGGCTGCAACCCATTATATAAATAGCAGGTATTGGATTTTGTTTGAAATGAGCGTCTGCTGGCTTCCTACCCCAATATTTTTTATATCTGATAAGTAGACCTTTGTTTGTTATATACTTTATATCCTGATACTTTGTTATTACCTACTGTATGTTCCAATGCCTTTTCTGCCAAGGTAAGTGTCTTATAATGAAGGGCTTCAGTAGTGTCATGCCAGTGGCAGGGTTTTTGTTTAGCCAGTATCTTATTGCATTTATAATTCCCTGTGTTGGTAAATTCATATATAAATCCTTTATGTCCATGGTAATTATTTTGGTGTTTTCATTCATTTTTATGTTTGTTAGTTCTGTGACCACTTCTTGTGAATTTTTTGCATTGTATATGTTTGGTAAATTAAGTAAGTTGTGTAATTTTCTATTTATATGTTTTGCCATTTTGTATGGTGGTGCTGGTGTATTATCTATTACTGGTCTAATTGGACTATATTCTTTGTGTGTTTTAATTTGTACATTTAACCTTGGTGCTGTTGGTTATATATTCATTAGAAATTTCTGTGTTTTCTTTTCTATTATTAGATTGCTTTTTTGAAGGATTTGTTGGGTTATTTCTTTAAAGGATACTGGCTAAACAAAAACGAAAATGATAAAGAAACAACAAAACAGATAATAAGAATAATACAATCAATAATAGAACAAAACTATTTCCAATACAATGACATATATTATCAACCAAATAAAGGAGTAGCAATGGGATCACCAATATCGGGACTAATAGCTGAGGCATACTTACAACAAATAGAAGGAAAATATAACAAACATTGGCTAAACACAAATGAA
>Ga0136643_10018316_pt1 | contig 10556 bp, 9 predicted proteins | sample TergutLab28metaG_FD_96883 | JGI IMG/M metagenome (GOLD analysis project Ga0136643, IMG submission 96883) | Labiotermes labralis P1 segment gut microbial communities from Petit-Saut dam, French Guiana - Lab288 P1 (version 3) (version 3) | ecosystem: Host-associated > Arthropoda: Insects >... | reverse complement strand
GAAGATGACTAACATCTAGTCGAAACATGTAGCCATACTATAGAATAAATAGATTGTGCTGACGTACGTTTGTGTAATACTTATTGATTTTCAAGCACATCGTGATGCCTTCATTCAGAATAACCACTGGGCCTAAAAGGTTAAAATTTATTCGGTTGAACCGCTTGTGTGTGGGTTCCAGTGAAGTGCCATGATGGTCCTTGCAATGCTGTAGCACAAACTGATATGCCTACTGCCAGAATACAGGATGCTAGGGGCACTGCAAGCAAGGAAAGTCAGAATGGCGAAACTGCGTGATGAGAATGCTTTATGATTACTGATTGTCAGATAGTATTAGGGTATCGAAATGAGGCTGATGGGACGGTTAGTCATGTAGTGTGCATTGCGAACTGAGAAGTGTTGCAAAATTTTGATAAAGAAACATGTAACTCTCGCCTGCCACTTGTGACGTCACAACATAGACACGAATCGTGTGAGGATAACATTAAGATGTGTGGAGTAGCAGACTGCCAGCTGTGGACTGTTCCTGCAGTTTGGTGCACTGTTCTTACGTGCCAATATCGGACCGTTGCTCGTTTTGTGACGTTTTTAGTTAGAAGTCGTAGGCTTAGATCCATTCGCTGCCTTTGTCCTGTGACCTTACAGTACTATATTTGTGTTTACATTGCCCCAGAGGTTTTTCTTTGTCAACACTATTGGCTACTTACACGCAGACATGCAGGTAGAGCTAACTAACTGTGTGGAAGAGAGTTCTTCTGGGAAGTTACTCATTCCACAGTTAGACAAATTCTCCGCAGGTTCATCACAGTGTTCACAACAGTCCGACACTTGTTCCTGTCCCGCTCAACATGAATCTTGACCACGACCTGCACCCTTATTTATTTAAGATACATTTTAGTATTATCCTGCCTTCTACCGTTAGGTGTTCCAAGCAGGCTCTTTCCTTTAGGTTTCCTTCCCAAATCCCTGTATGTATTTCTTTTCTCCATACATGCCACGCGCCCTACCAATCCCCTCCATTTAATCACGTGACCAATACAGATGACGAAGCTCCTCAGTATGCAGCGTTCTCCAGTCTCAGCACCCTATTTCCGAACACTCTCAGCCTGTTATGCTACAGCTCGTCATTCCCTGCACTCAGTTTCTTGCACCAATCCAGTGCACTATATTCAGTATGTATGGATATCAAAGACGCATCTCCGCCATGTTTCGCTACAAGTGTGCCATCTTCAGGGAGAACAATGTGCCGTGTTTAAAACCAACTGCCAATGATCTGCTGTTGTGAACATTGTTGTACAGTCCGTTGTAGCTCTGTCGTTGGTGTCGATTCAGTGTAAAGGTACAAACTGTACGGTGTTTAAATATCGTGGTTAAGATACGATTAAAACAATTTTGAAGTGGTTTTGTAAAAAGTCAAATTGTTGTTGGTGCTGTTGGTAGTGGAGACTGGCAGTTATGTGGCACGTTATGTTCAGGTCTGCGGTGCGAATCTCGATCCAAAGTGGTCGGGTCTCTGTGTCTAGTTGTGCCGAGTGCCGGAGCCTGTAGGATGCTGCTATATTGCATGTCTTGTCACCAGTTTCTGCTGCTGATGTATGGCCACCCTTGGCCAGCCCGTATGACCTGCACTGCCACTACGTCAGTGCCATACTTGCGCCTGTGTCCTGTGACCCTGGCCTATACTGGCTACTCACATTCCAAGTTTTAAATCTCGTGCCCATCTTCTCTCGCTGAGGTCATTCCGAAAGATCTGCCCGCGTGACTTGTAATGTTTTGACTCTTACGGTTAGTGCTTGTTAGCCCCGGCATGCACGGAGCACGGATACACACGTGTGGGGGCTTGTGCGGCTGTAGAAAAGAGTAGCTTGTAGCGACACGTGTTAGGTGAAACGTGCAGAACTGGTACCGGCTTCAATGCTTATCCTGTCCGATGTGTGGAGTTACTACACAGGACAGACGGACAGACTGACAGTGATGCTAATTTGATAACTTTTACCACGTTCCCACCTTTCACTGCTTTCGCGCCAAATTGCATCTGGATAGCAATTCTTATCGCTCCCTTGTCCTGAACTAATACTGACCAACATATTTTTGTTGGAGCGTGAGTCTCCACGTCACAGTGCTGTACATTTCGCTGTGCAACTGCACTGTCCTCCTACTGTTCGCCGTGCAACTTCATTTTACTGCAGTCCGTTATGCAACTTCACTGTACTCCTGCAGTACACTGTGCAACTTCGCTGTCCTCCTGCATTCCACCGTGCAACTTCGCTGTACTCCTGCAGTCCACCGTGCAACTTCGCTATACTCCTGCAGTTCGCTGTGCAACTTCACTCTACTCCTGCAGTCCACTGTGCAACTTCGCTATACTCCTGCAGCCCCCCCGTGCAACTTCGCTATACTTCTGCAGTCCGCTGTGCAGCTTCACTGTACTCCTGCAGTCCACTTTGCAACTTCGCTATGCTCCTGCAGTCCCCCGTGCAAATTCGCTATACTCCTACAGTCCGCTGTGCAGCTTCATTGTACACCTGCAGTCCGCCGTGCAACTTCACTGTGCTCCTGCAGTCCGCCGTGCAACTTCACTGCACTCCTGCAGTCCACTGTGCAACTCCATTATACTCCTGCAGTCCGCCGTACAACTTCACCGTGCTCCTGAAGTCCACTGCGCAACTCCGCTATACTCCTGTATTCCATTGTGCAACTTCACTATACTCCTTCAGTCCCCCGTGCACCTTTGTTATAATCCTGCAGTCCGCTGTGCAGCTTCACTGTGCTCCTGCAGTCCACTTTGCAACTTCGCTATGCTCCTGCAGTCCACTGTGCAACTCCGCTATACTCCTGCAGTTCACTGTGCAACTTCACTATACTCCTGCAGTTCCCCGTGCAACTTCGCTATAATCCTGCAGACCGCTGTGCAGCTTCACTGTGCTCCTGCATTCCACTTTGCAACTTCGCTATGCTCCTGCAGTCCTCCGTGCAACTTCGCTATACTCCTACGTTTCGCTGTGCAGCTTCATTGTGCTCCTGCAGTCCGCTGTGCAACTTCACTGTACTCCTGCAGTCCACTGTGCAACTTCGCTATACTCCTGCAGTCTACAGTGCAACTTCGCTATACTCCTGCAGTCCGCCATACAACTTCACAGTGCTCCTGAAGTCCGCCGTGCAACTTCACTGTGCTCCGGCCACACCGTGAGTCTGCAGTCCGCTGTGTTCCTCCCTAATTGGAGCCGCAGTGACTGGACATTTCGGCATCCTCTAATTTAATGCCGCTAAACTTCAGCCACGCCCACCCTATACCGACAGCCGCACCGTTGGAGCCACCTGTTTCCGAGCTACATGTCCAGCCAATCTGTCTCTCACTTGATACTTTGCAGGTTATTGTGAGTTTCTGTAATTTCGCCTTAACGTCGCCAAGCAGGTGACGACACTGCGCCGGTGTGACAGCAGCAGTATAGCTACTGGATGCTCTGAAAGTTCAGCGAAGTTCTGATATTTGGGAACGACATGGACAACAGAAATGACGGAAATTCATAGCAGCCTGAACTGAACTGAACTGAGGCATGTCGGTGCAGAATGTCTTACCGTCCAGACATTACAACACACAGAACTGTAATTGGCGTTTTGCTTTGTTTGGGTGTCAAAGTTTGTTTCTCACCTTAGGGCAAGAACATAGGCTGAGGGTGTTCGAGAATGGGGTGCTGAGGGAGGTGTTTGGGACTGAGAAGGACGAGGTGACAGGAGACTGGAGGAAGCAGTATAATGAGACGCTGCATGATTTGTGCTGCTCACCAGATGTTGTGCGGGTGATAAGATCGAGAAGATGAGAGGGGCGGGACGGGGCAGGGCGGTGTTTTGTTGGGGGACGGACGTAAAGAGCTTGCTTGTAAGACCTAGACGTAGATGGGAGGTTACTAGTAATGTATCTCAAATAACTGGTTTGTTGGAACATGTATTGGACCAGTGACAGGCTGTTGTGGATACGGTACTGAGCCTTGGCCTTCTATAAAACGCGGGGAATTTCTTCACTGGCTTCTCAACAAGGGCATTCCTTTGAGTTGGTTGTTTGGTTGTTTAACGACGCTGGCAGTGCTCATGCAGCACGGTTAATGAACGGAGGACTGGAAGCATGTGCAAGGAAGCGATCATGCCCGTGTGCTGCTGCATTTCTGTTTATCAAATTTCGTCCACTTGCTTGAGATGCCCTTTGTGTCTGAGCAGGGCGCCGTAGAGGGCATGTTCGTAGAGTCACAGCTGAATGCACGTGAGCGGTTAGGTTGACGCTCCGGCAGTCTTGTGCCGGTAACCGTTAGCTGGACTGGGGCACAAGGAAGACGTTACCTGTCACTTTACCGACTGAGCCGAGACATTTGTGTTGTGTTTAGCATATTTGCAAGTCTGGTTATGCCGGTGTATAATGATGGGACGGTTTTCTTTTTTTTATGGGTGCGAAACTTTGGTTCGCGTATAGAGGGTGTTGAAGATAAGTGGCTGGAAGGAGTTTGGTTTTGTGGTGGAATGTGTGACAACACTGGAGAAATACGTAGTGAGGAGCTTCAGTGCGTCATGTTTCAGTGATAACATCAAGCAGCATTTGATGGACTGGCCTTGTAACACGCATATTTCAAGTAAGGAATGCTGACAGCAATTTTATTGGATGGGCTCAGTGGACATTTCAAACAAGTTATTGTCGTTTGAAACGTATACAGCGATAACTATACGTACCACCTGCTTTCATATTCAGAGCTCAGCACTTTGCCCACAACTGCCCATGTTCGATCAGTAGCAATAACAGGACCAACCACACAGCTGGATTGTTACAATCCCGCACACTGCCACAGTACAGCCAGTCAGTACAGTACTGGTGGCTACGTATTTCCGTTAATTGCCGTGGCAATTTTTCATAACTTTCCGAATATCTCAGGTTACATTTGCACACAGTAACGCCAGTTTTAATCACAATTGTATTATCTTATCAAATAATATTTCAGTTATCACAGTAAGTAGATCACGTGTGTAGCCGAATGTTCGATAGTATTAATGGATATTCGTCTACTTCATTAACTGATCATCTTGCTGCTTTCAGTAACGTACGTTCGAACAGTCCTGCTGCGCTGTAGAAACACAGCTGTGTATATCATACAGATATTAGGGTACTGTAGAAGCAGAGCTGTGTGCATCATACAGATATTAGGGTACTGTAGAAACAGCAGTGTTTATCATACAGATATTAGGGTACTGTAGAAACACAGCGTGTGTGTCATACAGATATTAGGGTACCGTAGAAATACAGCTGTGTATATCATACAGATATTAGGGTACTGTAGAAACACAGCTGTTTGTATAATACAGATATTAGGGTACTGTAGAAACACAGTTGTGTATCATGCAGATATTAGGGTAGTGTAGAAACACAGCTGTATGTATCATACAGATATTAGTGTAATGTAGAAGCACAGCTGTGTGCATTATACAGATATTAGGGTACTGTAGAAACACAGCTGTGTGTATCATACAGATATTAGGGTACTGTAGAAACAGCTGTGTATATCATACAGATATTAGGGAACTGTAGAAGCAGAGCTGTGTGCATCATACAGATATTAGGGTACTGTAGAAGCACAGCTGTGTGCATCATGCAGATATTAGGGTACTGTAGAAACACAGCTGTGTGTATCATACAGATATTAGGGTACGGTAGAAACACAGCTGTGTATCATACAGATATTAGGGTACTGTAGAAACACAGCTGTGTGTATTATACAGATATTAGGGTACTGTAGAAGCACAGCTGTGTGCATTATACAGATATTAGGGTACTGTAGAAACACAGCCCTGTGCATTATACAGATATTAGGGTACTGTAGAAACACAGTTGTGTGTATCATACAGATATTCGGGTACTGTACAAACACAGCAGTGTGCATCATACAAATATTAGGGTACTGTAGAAACACAGCTGCGTGCATCACACAGATATTAGTGTACTGCAGAAACACAGCTGTGTATATCATACAGATATTAGGGTACTGTAGAAGCACAGCTGTGTGCATCATACAGATATTCGGGTACTGTAGAAACAGCTGTGTGCATCATACAGATATTAGAGTACTATAGAAACACAGCTGTGTGAATCATACAGATATTAGGGTACTGTAGAAACACTGCCGTGTGCATCACACAGATATTAGGGTACTGTAGAAACAGCCGTGTGCATCAAATACATATTAGGGTACCGTAGAAGCACAGCTGTATGCATCTTACAGATATTAGGGTACTGTAGAAACACCGCCGTGTGCATCATACAGATATTAGGGATTAGGGTACTGTAGAAACAGCCGTGTGAATCATACAGATGTTAGGGTACTGTAGAAACACTGCCGTGTGCATCATAAAGATATTAGGGTACTGTAGAAACACAGCCGTTTGCATCATACAGATATTAGGGTGCTGTAGAAACACAGCCGTGTGCATCATACACATATTAGGGTACTGTAGAAACACAGCTGTTTGTATCATACAGATATTAGGGTACTGTAGAAACACAGCTGTGTGTATCATACAGATATTAGGGTACTGTAGAAACACAGCTGTGTGCGTCATACAGATGTTAGGGTACTATAGAAACACTGCCGTGTGCATCATACAGGTATTAGGGTACTGTAGAAACACAGCTGTATGTATAATACAGATATTAAGGTACCGTAGAAACACAGCTGTCTGTATAATACAGATATTAGGGTAATGTAGAAGCACAGCTGTGTGCATCATACAGATATTGGGGTACTGTAGAAACACAGCCGTGTGCATCATACAGATATTAGGGTACTGTAGAAACAGCTGTGTGCATCATACAGATATTAGGGTACTGTAGAAACACAGCTGTGTGCTTCATACAGATGTTAGGGTACTGTAGAAACACTGCCGTGTGCATCATACAGGTATTAGGGTACCGTAGAATCACAGCTATGTGCGTCATACAGATATGAGGGTACTGTAGAAACACAGCCGTGTGCATCATACAGATATTAGGGTACTGTAGGTACACAGCTGTGTGTATCATACAGATCTTAGGGTACTGTAGAAACACAGCTATGTGCATCATACAGATATTAGGGTACTGTAGAAACACAGGTGTGTGCGTCATACAGATATTACGGTACCGTAGAAACACTGCTGTATGAATCATACAGACATAAGGTACTGTAGAAACACAGCCGTCTGCATCATACAGATATTAGGGTACTGTAGAAGCACAGCTGTATGCATCTTACAGATATTAGGGTACTGTAGAAACACAGCCGCGTGCATCATACAGATATTAGGGTACTGTAGAAACAGCTGTGTGCATCATACAGATATTAGGGTACTGTAGAAACACTGCCGTGTGCATCATATAGATATTAGGGTACTGTAGAAACACAGTCGTGTGCATCATACAGATATTAGGGTACTGTAGAAACACAGCCGTGTGCATCATACAGATATTAGGGTACTGTAGAAACACAGCCGTGTGCATCATACAGATATTAGGGTACTGTAGTAGCACAGCTGTATGCATCTTACAGATATTAAGTCACTGTAGAAACACAGCTGTGTGCATCATACAGATATTCGGGTACTGTAGAAACACAGCCGTGTGGATCATACAGATGTTTGGGTACTGTAGAAACAGCCGTGTGCATCGTACAGATATTAGGGTACTGTAGAAACACAGCCGTTTGCATCATACAGATATTAGGGTACTGTAGAAACACAGCCGTGTGCGTCATACAGATATTAGTGTACTGTAGAAACACAGCTGTTTGTATCATACAGATATTAGGGTACTGTACAAGCACAGCCGTGTAGCTCATACAGATATTGGGGTACTGTAGAAACACAGCTATGTGTATCATACAGATATTAGGGTACTGTAGAAACACAGCTGTGTGCACCATACAGATATTAGGGTACTGTAGAAATACAGCCGTGTGCATCATACAGATATTAGGGTACTGTAGAAGCACGGCTGTATGCATCTTATAGATATTAGGGTACTGTGGAAACACAGCCGTGTGCATCATACAGCTATTAGGGTACTGTAGAAACACAGCTGTGTGCATCATACAGATATTAGGGTACTGTAGAAACACAGCTGCGTGCATCACACATATTAGGGTACTGTAGAAACACAGCTGTGTGCATCATACAGATATTAGGGTACTGTAGAAACACAGCTGCGTGCATCACACAGATATTAGGGTACTGTAGAAACACAGCTGCGTGCATCACACAGATATTAGCGTACTGTAGAAACACAGCGTGTGTATCATACAGATATTAGGGTACAGTAAAAACACAGCTGTGTGCATCACACAAATATTGGGGTGCACTTATTTGTTTTATATGACTCTGTGAATGAATAGCGATTATTTCAATAAGCGATATTAACCGGTTCATATTGTTACGATTCAGATCTTGTTTACCGTGCGGTAGGAAGTGACTGTAATTGTTCTGGCCAACTTAATATTGCAATTGGCCGTGCGGACGATGAGACCGATTTCACCGGCTGTCAGTGCTGAGACCCAAGTTCGATTGCCGCACGGTCCCTGTAGGATTTGTGGAGGACAGAATAGCATTTCTCCGTGTCCGCCTGTCAGTATATCGCACCGATGCTTGGTGTTCGTCTGCATTATTACAAGAATGTAAATCGGGCGCAGCGAGGGAACCTTCCGCAGAGCATGCTCTGTCGGATATGGGTGGGTATTCGGCAGTAGTCATTAGCCAGAGGACATTGGCCGAGCTTTAGTGCTGATGGCGATGAACGTGGAGCAAATCAGCGCGTGTGCCTGCAACTGTATAGTTCATCTGAACTTCCGAACGCCTTCAGCGGACACCAGCCCCGACACCTGCCATCGTTCTGTGGCAGTCTACTCAGTACCGTGCAGTATCGCTGTTGTTCAGCTTACTGCCCAAACACGTCGATGCGTCTGTCCCATCTTGGCTGAAATTTAAAATTTGCGCCGCTTTGCAAGTCGAGTTGTTGCATTCGCAAACATTCACGAGCGTCGATTGACACTTGCAAGGCCACTCTTGTTATGTTGGTGACAAAGGCACTTTTCGAAATGTGCACAGTCCATCACACTCACATTTATTATGCTACAAACTTTCCTGTTTAAAACCCTCACGAACGCTATTCGGATAATTTCGTCACATTTTATCTGACAACTGTCCATTGACATTTGCCGTCGCTGTTCCGCTGCGCGTGGGGTTGGTCGGCTAACTGGGCTACTTCAATACTATAAGCGAACCGGCAGGAAGTGACAACTTATAGTTGTCAAATATAATAATGACTTTGTATGACACTGTTTCACCCTTGACTCGTTCATGTCCCGCAAGCTGCTGGTTGTCCAGCCAAAGGAAGAGACCCTCCAGAAAGCAACTGCGGCTGGGATTCGCGTGTTTGAGTGCCGGCTGTCACTGTGCATCGGGAGGTCCTGTGACCGGCGAAGTGGTCAGTGGTTTTCCTTGATTATTCTCGGTCCTGGAATTTTGGAGAGCAAAATGATGTCTTGGAACCTTTCATAATTATCATTAATTATTTGCACGTAACAATTATAATTATGTAATTAGTTTGCAGTACAATTACTGTATTGTATCTGTAATAAAGGCCTCCTCAAGAAATGCGATAAGTAACAAAACATGGCAGTAACTGACTGCTGCCACTTCCTGTTCAAAAGCAGACAGTAAAACGTTCTGCCCAATGTCCACTATTGGTCCAGTCACCGCCAGACCGGCGCCCCAACGATAAATATCCAGTCAGCACTTCGCACCGCTCCGATATGTGTAGAAACGTTTCACGGTAATTCATATACAGTCTGTATGTGTGTACATACACATGTTGTGCACAGTGTAGAGACGATCGTGGAGCAAAAGAAATAAACAAGTTTTGGGACAGCAGTGAACGCTGCGTGCCAAAGTGTCTTCATTCCTGGTCTGTAGGACTGTCCGTGTGACCCGTGCCACAGGTTGGATTGCACAGCCATAAAGATCCCAAAAGGGGGGGGGGGTAACGCGGCTTGCGAGACGTTTCCTTTGCAACGAACAAGATGGGAGAAGTGGCCCGCGGGCTGCCGGTTGCATTGCTTCCCGTTCCTCTTTTGTCTTGAGTCGAGGTAATGAGGCTGTTCCACACGAGAATTTAAATTTCATGTGAGAAGCATGTGCAGGAAGGAAAGGAGCCTTTTATATCAGCGCTTCCTGCGAGTCAGTGTCGGCTCGTGTGCTGTCCGGACACGTTCTGCACCACAGGAGCGTCTGGAAACCTTGCTGGCCGCCACTGCCAGCCGGAAGCACCGCATAAATTACACAGCCATCTTGGATTTATTTCTTCGAAACAAAAGGGAGAAATGACTGGCTGAGCAACCCGTGGCACAGCGGTGACTGGCGACAGTGGACTGTGCTGTGTTAGGCGTTGTGTTGTGACTAGCGACAGTGGACTGTGCTGTGTTAGGCGTTGTGTTGTGACTAGCGACAGTGGACTGTGCTGTGTTAGGCGTTGTGTTGTGACTGGCGACAGT
>Ga0136643_10018314_pt1 | contig 10557 bp, 6 predicted proteins | sample TergutLab28metaG_FD_96883 | JGI IMG/M metagenome (GOLD analysis project Ga0136643, IMG submission 96883) | Labiotermes labralis P1 segment gut microbial communities from Petit-Saut dam, French Guiana - Lab288 P1 (version 3) (version 3) | ecosystem: Host-associated > Arthropoda: Insects >... | reverse complement strand
TTTTTTTCTCTTCAAAATGCAGTTTGTTTCATAATTCTAACGTATTTGGTTCCTGTATTATTCACATTTTATATACAGGATGTGCTAAAATTAAAAAAATAATTCCGGCGCCAAAAGGTTAACTACCATCAAAGGTTATAACTCCTCTAATTTGATATTATAGACCTTTAAATTTCAGAAGTTAAAAAAATCATCTTTCATTAGCGTATGAATCAATGCAGCAATATGTTAACTACCTACGCAGAGAAACTCAAAACTTCTTCCCTTTAAAGCTTTTCGCAAGAATATGGAAGTATTTCCAGCGACGTAAGAACAAAATGCAGTGTGATACCCTTCCAACATTCATTATAAGTCACATGGAGAAAAGAAAATAAACCCTCCAGCTATGACGAAGAGAAGTCATTCGCTCCAGGCCCGTTGTAACAAAAAGTTTCCGAAGTACAAGAACTTTGATTAGCAAGGAAGAAGATGTACTTAGGAGTAAGTTGGAGCTACATGTAATCCACGTTGAGTTACATCACAGAAGAGGAACTAAACCTTCAGGGTTCCTTTTATCCGAAACGCAGCTGTATACCATCACAGCATCTTCCTGTATGCCGTTCAGAGTAATCCATCTGCTGTTTCGATGCTGTTCGCCACAGCGACATGCTGGGACAGTCTGTTGCTTCAGCAGGAAATGTTGTAACACAGCAAATACTGCATTAATTTGTCTGTAGTGGAAAGATAACTTTCTGTAGGGATTGAAATGTCAGTAGGTCCGGATGAGTGACGTAGTTACTTTTCTAGAGCTATAAGCCATTTTCAGTTACTTGCTACGTCATTACATGAGTTCCTGGCAACGACATTTAGGGGAATTTGTTACCGAAATTGCACTTAGCATTTCCCTTTGTAAAATGTGTCGGTTATTCTGCTCGGCTTTTCTCCTGGCCTGAAGCATCAGCCTGTTTTAGAAAACCACTTTTCACGTATGGTTTTGAGTATTTCTCTTTGAAGGGGTAGGACAGAGTAGAAGTGTTAAACATCCATAAAACGCTTAAAGAAACAAGTCACTTTGCATTAGTAACATTCTATTCAAATGGGTCTAATTTACAAGTGTGTGGATGGGAGATTTGTAATGAAATCCATTAACAGACTCTGAAGGTACGGAAATAAAATTTCTGTTCCCACAGAGAAAATAATTTTCGTGTTCAAATGAGGAAATAGTCTTTATCCACTGTCATGTCTACAAAGATTTTCCAAGTATCTAGAATCATCCTCAAAATTCTAGGAGCCACTAGAGTGAAGTAAGCAAGTGCCTTGGTGAGGAACCTTAAACATAAGGAGCTAACTTAAAAAATTTGGTCGGGTATTACTGTAGCTTAGCCCATGGTGGTCGAAAGTGAACATGTACCTACCTCCCGCGATTCCGCTAAGTTAGAGGGCTATACACCAGCTACGCCGCTGTTGTCAGCGACAAAAAACCACGGGTTGTGGAGGCTCTGTTGAAGAGTGCTCACACAACTTACTTCCTTGTACAGTACACCCACCAACAGTGGTTCTGATTCACTTCTTCTCGTTAGTACGAAGCAGTTTGTTATCTGAAATATTAATTTTCTAATCTAAAATCACAATACACATCAGCGGAAATAATGTTATATTATTATTATTATTACTATTATTAATTTATATTAATAAAAGGAGACAACTTTAGCACATTAATAAGAAACTCATAAATGCGTATAGAAACCCAAAGTAGGCAAAGAAGACTTGCAGACGTAACGAAAGCCAGAATGAAAAAGGGTACTAGTCAGGAAAGCTTAAGGCAGGCAGATGTCGATAATTTGGGGTAGACAGGTGGGAGGTTTTGTGTGTCTGTACTTCCAATAATCCAACATCATTACTGCCAATACTCGCTAAGAAAACACAAGTTTCTTTGTCATCATTTTCTAAGAGAATTTCGTAAGTAATAAACAAAGAAATGTATAAAACGCATGTAAAATAATATTAAGGTGTGAATTTATAAAAGCGCAAACTTGCAATGAATTCAAAGTTGAAATTTTAATATCAAGTAACAAGTCTTCTTAACTGTTTTTCTTTTCTTACGTAGACAATAAGTTGATGAAAACTTCTACAGACACTTGTTTTGATCAGTAGGCCCTTCTTTCTTACTTTACCTACCCATTAATTTCAAGCTCTTTACCGTATCTCTCCAAAACTGTTGGACAGAATAAATGAAGAGCCTGCCCTAAGTATTAATTTTCTGATGCCAAACTAAGAAAAGCTTCACTTACTACAACGTACAAAATTTGTGTGTGTTTTGGTAATATTAAAAATATTTGATCTAAGAAGAGGAAACTTTGTGAGAAAAGCTTCAAGGTACAGTTCAGTCAATTACACAGAACACCGAAAATATCTTCTTCATGAAGAAATTAATGGATCTTTAATGTACAAATAATTCCTTCGCTGTCTGCAAGAATTACAATTATCAGCTTCGGGATATGTTGCTACAATAATTCATCATTTACCACGATTAAACAGGACAATAAACGAAGCGAATTTTTCACGTCTCAAATATTTATTTCATTCAAGTATAGTTAAAATTTTTTTATTAAACACGGCCAGAAATTTCAACCACTTACAATGCTTGATGTTTCAGTGTTGGGGAACCTCGAGTCCAGGAAGGAGTGCGGCATTCATGTCATACTCTGTCCAAATCGATTTGACATACGGCAGTATAATTTATAGGCACGAGAGCGGATTCTTTTTGATGTCAGGGAGGCAGAATTTTCTTAAATAATTCACTTCCTTGCATTAATAAACAATTCACACACAACAAAACAAAGTACACTAATTTATAATTATGTATTGACACAATTTGTTATAAATCCGACATGTTCCGATCGATCTTGATTATCTTCAGGAAGTTACTGAACATCAGTTTATCCTATATAAAAAGCTAGATAGATTATTAAATATCTTAAAATCTGTGCACAAAATTTTTGTATTACAAAATGCGTTTGTAGTAATGTAAGATTGGTCAGTAGGTCGTAGGGGTTGAAGTTTCATACGTTTGACAATAGTTTATGTCAGAAGGACGTCAAGTTTATATTTTGTTAGCCAAAATGACACTCACATTCATTCTTTCTGTTGCATCTACCTAACGTGCTGGCTGATTGCTCAGATTTATCCATTCCATCTTTCAATTATTCTCTTTGTTATTTGCTTAGAAATCACTCTCTATTTCTGTATTAATAATTCTCGCTGCACAAGGACCTGAATTCATCTACGGTTGGGCAGTGTCCAACATAAACCCAAATAAATTATTCATAAGTATGCAGCCCAGTAGAAGATTGGTATAGAATTGTTTCTCCCAATTTTTGACAGAAAATAAAACATTTCTTAATTATATTAAGAATCAATTATGTAGAGTGTTTAGCACAGAAGTGCAGGAATACGAGGCATGTGATTCAATACGAGATAAATTTACAGATTTGCCACTTTCTGCACAAAATTGGGGGCCTATTGTGTTTACAGAATATGGAAGGGGGGTGGACAAAATAAAAGAGTGTGGCAAGGAAAGAGAACATCACCCTCTATATCATGATCTAGAAGTTAGCTGATAGAGAAGCATGTAGTATTAAAGAAAAATGGTGCCACAACATAAGTGAAAAATTTCTTCTTTCTCTTCTTCTTCCTTCCCTTCCTCTACTACGGGAACCACATTTCAATTCCGAGGGAAACTAAAATTTTTCCTTTCATCTGTTTCTTGTTTCGCCCAAGTCAGAGTTGCACCTTCCCATAAGAAAATAAGAATGAGTTTGTATTAGAAGGCGTTAGCGAGCGAAGAATTTCTAGTCTACAGATAGAAGAGAAAACCTGTGTAAATTGGAAGACCAAAATATGTAGCAGGAGAAAATGGAATTATAATAAACTGATATGTCCAAGAGTCAAGTGACGGGCCAAGAAAATGTCGATGAGATAATTTTGAGACGGGTAAGGAGAAGGTAAAATCAGCCACATGCATACCTATTGTATCATAAAGACTTGTGACAAAGTGAAGACACATTTCTGCCCTTTCCATGCGTTAGTAGTAGAGGTAACTCTGTTCGTCAGACATTGGTAGCTTTACGAAAGAAAAGAAGGTGGGTGGGTCCCAGAACTACGATGGGCGTGGTGGGAATGGCGAAATTCCTTGTCTGTAGCGAATTGAAACATAGTCTTCCGGTCCAAAGATAATTATCTAATCTATGAACCGGAACTATGTGATTATAATCATGTTTCTGAGATCCTGAGTCGCGTTATGCGCATTAAAGAATATAAACCGTAGAGAAAAGACGTTACTATGATTGTCGCTACTCAATGATTTCGCATTGAGCTGCGGAAGAGGCAACTGCTACCTTCCACAGACTGTACGCAGAAGAGACTCTGTTCCATTAGCGCCCACTAGGAGATTCCAGCAGTTGCGGTAATGGCCAGGGTAAAGCAAAGAAGAAATAGAACTTTGCAAAGGAAAAGAATGGAAGATCAAGTCTCGAGTATTGTGGCTTCCGCCATGAGTGACCGCCATCTCTGCCCCTGCATTGTTCAGCTACTGACAAACAAGAGGGAAAGGGTGACGCGTCCTCCTTCCGACATTCAACATGTCCAAGAGACGCTTTTCCTTGTCAGATCAGATATCTGACACGTAGCCTGCTTCGTTCAACTTGAGTGGCTTAAATTGCTGTTGCAAGGCAGTGATTAATGATAGGGTGGGTGAAGACAGGTGGCGGAAAGTGATACGGACGAAACGACGTCTAGGGGAGAAGAACGGCAGAATGATGAAGAAGACGATGGTGGCCTGTACAGCCACCCATATTCGTACGATAATGATTTCAAGGATAAAAGTGGCCAGGTCGTAAGATTGGGAACTTACCTCAACCTGGTACACACATACAGAAAAAGTGCAGTTTTAAAGGGTGAATTTTGTTTCTGCTCTATAGATGTTAATTACCTAATAGAGCCATACAAGATGGAAGTAAGATAGACAAGCATGCACTCACACAGAAACCTGTATCGGCATAATGTTTAGTGGGCAAACATGCAGGTCGGAACACACGAAATCAAGCACAAGATTCAGTCTGGTGGAAAAATTTTCAAAAAATGATGATTTTCGTTGAAAAATTTACTACGAGGAACAACACACTCCCAAAACCTACCTTCAGTTATAAAACAGGAACGTGGCTAAAGTACTTCAGTGCTGCCCTTTCCTGCAGGAGGCGAAAGGAATCGAAGTATGTACATTTTTATTAAAATAAAACAAAAGATAAAGATGTATCAGAAAGAAGCTGACTCCATCTTGGGATAAATGACGTAATAAAACTTTGGTACGTTCTTTCCTGACTGCTCGGCGTCACTTGCTACGGACAGCGTCTTTCACACTGACGGGAAAAAAAAACACAACAACAACGAAGTAATGCTAAAGTCTGTGCCTGTGTTTTCTGTACATTGTGTGTTAATTATTCGCAGTTGCTCACAGTATTGTAAGTATGCGCTAAACTTTAAAAACCATGGAAACGCCAGAATCACGAAAACTAACGAAATGCTGCAGCCAGATATTAAAATTCGTGAAAGCAGCGGCTTTGGTCTACACATTTGTAGACGTATTTAGACCAACGGCTGTACTAAAACCAAATTTTATATTAATTCACACTGTTTGCTAAAAATTTCGGACTTCTGTTGCGGTATTATAGATTTATTAGAACCCAGAAATATTTTTGTAGGGTGTTCAGTCAGTACTCAGTTACCTTGTCTGTTTCTGGTTTGTCTTTTATCATTTGTTCTTAGTGCAGTTTTGTCCAACACGCGTATTTGTGTATTTCTGCTGTTTTTTTTTGTCTCCCACGCTGTAAAGCCTGGATATTAATAAATAAATTAATTATTATCTTTGTTACGAACTTAATCACATCCTTAAACTTCCTCGATTATAATTAGTACTACTGCATAATATTATAGGACTTTACACCATTATGCATATGCTTGTTGCATAATAATATAGATTTTATTTAGGTGGTGTCTTTTTGAAACAGGCACTTAACTTGTTACTGTGCAAAGTAATTTAAATATTTTGTCCTCAGGCCGATCAACTAAACAGTACATTAACATAGGCCACAACAGGCTTCTTCCTAAACCTTATAATGTTTTTAAAATTTAATTCCACACTGTCAAATATAATCCGTTGATATGTTGTCGTTAAATGAGATGTACTTTATGCACAAATATAAGGGCTAGTGGTTAAAGAGCTATTTGTAAAGTGAAGAAGAGAAGGTTTGTGGTCTTCCGTGTATAGTAATAAGAACTGACGTTAGAAATGCTGTTGTGAACCAAAAACATGTTTTGTTCTTGCTGGTTCGTCAATTAATTGGACGCGGCCATGCAGGAAGCGTCGCGGCGCACCGAGTTTTGTTGTTTTATTCCACTCCCTCTCGTTTTTATTATTCCGAGCGGTGAGGCTAGCGGTGACATCTGCAACTGGCGTGATTCTTTGTAAATTTAGTGCTCGTTACGAGGTAATGTTTGCATGATACGATATTAGTCATCTCAGTCAGCTTCTCTGTGATTCTGCCCTTAATTGCTACAGCGAAACAATTGAATAACATTCGTTATCCCTCTACATGCTTACAAAGAGAGTACTAACGAGCATAGTAAAATGGTTATAAAGCAGTATCTGTTAAATTAGGCCTCAATTTAATGTATTTTCAAAAAAAAAATTTAGTGTCACTTTCGGATAAATTAATGCGAGGCACTTTCCCCTTCAAAGCTCCTATTATGTTACTTAAATGGTGACTTTAAATTCACCAAACTGGATCTTTATTTCATCATCGTTGTTAAAGTAACAGATATTATACATTCTCTCTTTCTGTTTCCGACAACTGACTTCTAAACCCACTGCCAAATATATTTCGTATATCTAACAATGTCTTTCTTAACTTTTTCTCAGAAATTTCTTTGGAGATATATAATTGCTACATTTCATCTAATTGTTTTCTTCTCTACCTTCTTAATGTAAGCACTGGGCTGAACGGTACTGCTGCTTTACCTCTTATATTTACAGGGTATAAAAGTTGGTACCCTATAATAGATGGAACATGACAAGGCATGTGTTTGAGAAAAATGAGCTGATAAAATGAGGAAAAGGGCCTAAAAGAAACTTAATATCAGATATGGTGGAATGTTATTAGGGCAATAAAATTACAGAGGATGGGAGGAAAAGGACATGTAGTACGCATAAGAAATATAACACGCTGGCAAATTTTGGTTCCAAAGCCTGAAGAGAACATTCATGTTGAAATTCAGATGTAGATTTAAAGTAAGTATTAGAACAAATATTGCGAAGACGAAATGTGTAGACATAGACATAGAATTGATTATGACTCATAATGGAGACCAATGAGGAGGTGTTAAGACAAGTGGCACTGAAATTTCATATTCAAGAAAGGCGGGAAATTTCACTACAAGTTCTGTGACTGAGCTAATGACCTTATTCTCCCACCAAGAAATTGATTTTTGTAATTGACATAAAAGCTTACAACATCTGTTTTGTTTTTTAATTTTTTCCTCAAATCCGTTTTATGTTGGAATGCTATCTGGAAGAAAGAGAAGGACTGTAACACAGAGGATATATTATTTTATAATTATTATATTAGACAGCTGCTATACTTGGCCTTTGGAAGTCTTCGGATGAACGGTCTACACGAACTTACCCTTCCATCACTGAAGGCAAAATTTTGTTCCTTTTCCGCTGATACATTTGTTCTCTTAAATTTGGACACATTTGAGACACACGTCAAGGCTGTTATGTTCATTCCAGCAACATTCACTGAAACGTTAAGATACAACACTCTCGAACTTTGTCTCGCTATTACGACACAGTCTGGTCAAGGACCCACACAGAGATCGACATCAGGATTATTGGGGTCAGCACAGGAACCTGTCGCAATGCACTCAATTTTGCTTTGACCCAGAATATTTTGCCTCAATTTGACTCATTGTCACATCTTCAATAAGACTATTGTCAACACAAAGAGTAGTATTATCAATAATATTACTATTACTAACACAATTACTAATAACATTATATTACCACACATAAAAATGATTGGCACTCTTGACGTCATTAGCAAGAGCGCTGCCGACTAAAACATCTTAGATATCAATTTTATATTCTAGGTCTCACTGAAAGCATTACGATCGTTAGAATCTTTGGAAGATTTTTACGAATCGACGTGGTGTGTGCGACATACCATTAGACTATATTCTTTAGCTACACTGTTGTAAAAACCGCAGTGAGGGGTTATCAACTGTACTGACTTAAAAACAGAAATCTCCTCTGTCATATTCGACCAGAAAACACAAATTTCCTTTTGAGGCCCTTTGTGGTTTCCTCAGTCCCTCCAAGGGAATGAGTGATAGTTTCTTAGACTGAACCACTTCTACGTTTCACAACTTCTTCGATTCATTTTTCTGTGAAATCTCTGAATGGCTCTATTATTCGTCTGAATGTAAAGCAAAGAATTTAAACATCCTTATACAACTATCTTACAAGTAAAGTACAATAAACATGAATTATTTTGCCACACGCCTACATTTTCCTGTTCCCTGCGGCCTACTGACCTGTTAGAGAATATCAAATGTTGCCTGACACACATTCCCTTGCCGTTCCTACATACACGGCAGCCAAATCTGTCAGAAGGACATGCGACTGTTGCTCTAGATTTTCTGGGTCAAATTCCAATTATCATTCCATATTCAATTACGTTATATTCTTGATTTTAGTACTCTTCTTTCTTTAACGGGGTAGACAACATAGCCTGTCGTGTTACTGGCAGTGAGAGCGACGGAAGCCATCACTGAAGAAGGGGGGCCCTTCTGGTTGTGTAACATAGAAATAAATCTTTATTAAATAGAACATTCAACTCAAAAATCCACGAGATTATTTTGGAAGTAAAGCATTTGTGAAAGGTATAATAACACTAAGCCATCGCAAAGAATATTTTCCTTTTACTGACTGGAGACGAATGGCATTAACTGCCAAAATATCCATGAAGATATCTGTTCATTTATCTATTGGCTGGAGCAATATATTACCATACCTATCATATAATCTCGCTGTGCTATCTTCGTCTCTTCTGTACTATCCTACGTGGTAGTGTTTGGATGACATTTCGGGTTCTCATTAGCCTCAGTTCGCTGCGCCATAGATATAATTCATCCCTCCACGGACATCGGCTTCTTGTACCCTTATGCAAATGAACGGAAGAGCACATTCTTGATGTCCTACACTAAACGGAGGCTTTTATATATTTCAAAGTAATTTTGTCCACATAAATAACGTAGGGTAGCGTAAAATTGGGAATTTATAATACAGAAATTTTTAATAGAAACTTTGAGTGTTCCACGTTTTTATATATGCTGGAAAATATGTGGATGTACCATTTTCTGTTCTGTACTGGCCCCCATTGTTATTAACTTGTCCAATCAGAGCTGCCGACAAGCTGTGTAACTCCTTCTAAGTGAGAAATGGGTGCATGTCATTTCTCTAAATTAGGATAATACACTGCGCGCTTGTGAACGCATTCCTTGGACAACAGTTTGTACTGAATACCGTGAGGCAGCTAACACTAAACTTCAGGCAAGTGTCTGCTAAGTTCCGGGAATATTTCAAGATTATAAGGCAAGGATGGATAGCAACCATAACGATATAGTGAATGTCACAGATAATAATTAAATTCAAAAGCAATCCTTAGAAATTCAACTGACTTTTCCTTTGAATTTCTTTAGAACAAAAAACAAAGCGAAAACTTTTGTGGGCACATATTTATGTAAAAACTAAATTTTCATAAATGGAAGCGCGCACACACACACGTGGTCTGAGAAAAGTCGGTATCTGAAATAAAGCTGCAAGCATGTCAGAAAGAAAATGTTAAAATCAAACACAATTTACCTAAGAAATTCAAGCGGCACGAAATATTACAACGAAGAAGGAACTGAGCAATATAAACCTACCAGGCGAACTGTAGATACTGTCAATACTTCTACTCGTTTGTATGGAGTAGCACTGTCGGTCTGTATAATCTCAAGAGGACTCTTCGAATAAAAGTGACAGATTATCAAATACAATTTCTCCCTTCTAAAACAGAAAGAAATACCTCCTAGAGGTGAGGTTTGAGGACGTTTCATAAATATTTTCAGTCTTCAGTACAAATAAGAATGCCCATTCCCTGGTTATATCTAAGTACCAGTGTTTTACAGCTACATGCAGCTACATACAGCTACATGCTTCTACATACAGCTACATACAGCTACATGCAGCTACATACAGCTACATACAGCTACATAAAGCTACATACAGCTACATACAGCTACATGCAGCTACATAGAGCTACATACAGCTACATAGAGCTACATGCAGCTACATACAGCTACATACAGCTACATACAGCTACATACTGCTACATACAGCTACATGCAGCTACATACTGCTACATACAGCTACATGCAGCTACATACTGCTACATACAGCTACATGCAGCTACATACTGC